>JAEEGL010354213.1_pt1 | contig 14492 bp, 10 predicted proteins | sample 9134231 | NCBI WGS metagenome assembly JAEEGL01 (sample SAMN16246548, study PRJNA631951) | gut metagenome | biome: gut microbiome; feature: rumen; material: fiber-attached | host: Bos | place: Iran: Karaj | collected 2018-10
GCTCAGGCCCGAACAGTACACCTACCGTGACGACGCCCTTTATATCGACTTCAACGAGCATACCATGTTCTTCCGTATGCGTTTTGTCGTCGTCGCATCCAACAATACCGAAGACGGCACAAAGAACGAGTATTTCTATTCCGACTGGTCCAATACCGCCTCTGTCGGCAAGGACGCGGGATATTTCACGCCCCTCACCAAAGCCGATATTCCCGCGCCCGTCATAACCGGCCTTCGCATGACGGATGAGGAGTTCAACGGCAATCCCGTTGTCGCGTTCACGCTCACCGTGCCGGATAAGCTCGCTTCCGATCTCGCGGCCTTGGAGGCCTACGGCGGGGGCATAAGCGTTGAGACGGAAGCCCGCGTCAAGGGCGATACCGAATGGACCCTTATGCAGAACAGCGATTGGACGGTAAGGGCAGGGGAGATGAAGAGCGCCCTTATCTCCCTTTCCAACGAAGCGCACCCCAATATCCCCAAGGATACCCAGATCGAGCTTCGCTGCCGTTACAGGTGCTCTCAGCCCGACCAAGACGATTTCTGGTCCGATTATTCCAAGGTCATCTCCTTCGGCTCCGATGATATCAACGCCGGTCAAACCGGATATTCCGAAGCCACGGGCGAAGGTCAGGCAGAAAAGGACAAGTGCCCCATCTGCCATTTCTGCCCGCAGCCTCTGGGCCTGTGCATATTCATCTGGCTCGCGATACTCATCGCGGTAATAGTGATAATACTCATCGTGCTCAAGGCGGCAAAAAAGAAAAGAACAAAGTAATTGAGTAAACGAACGGGCCCGGCTCATCAGCCGGACCCGTCCTTCGTAAATGAATCAAACCTTATAGATCTCGTCCGCCTCGGGAGGCTCTACCGTATTGCCTTCTATGTCGCGCACTTCCGAAAAATCATCGGTCGCGCGTCCGATTACCGCGGCCTCAATGCCCTTCTCGTGAAGTCCGCTTACAAGCTTATCTCCGTCCGGGCACGCTATCAGCATACTCCCGGAAGAAATGAGCTTGTACACGTCTATCTTATAGTGCTTCGCAAGCTTTTTTGTTGCGGGGTGCACGGGTATCAGCGCCTTATCGAACACCATACCGCAGCCGGAGGCCGTGCTCATCTCCCAAAGCGCGCCCAAAACCCCGCCTTCTGTCACGTCGTGCATGGCGTGAGCGCCGTGAATTGCCGCGTACAGCCCCTCGGGCACTACGGTCGTAAGCGCGGCAAAAGCGCGCACCTCGTCCCGCTCGGCCTTTGAAAGCATCCTGCTGCCCTTGGGGAGCTTGTCCGCCATTATCATTGCGCCTTCAAGCCCCGCGTGCTTTGTCAAAACTATATCGTCCCCCGCGCGCATGCCCTTCGGGGTAATAAGCTCATCGCCCACGGGCTGAGCTATCACCGTAGCGCACGTGACTATACGGTTTACGGCGGGTGTTATCTCCGTATGCCCGCCTATTATGTCCACGCCCGCGGCCTGAGCGGACTCAACAAGCTCGTCCGCAAGCGCGCCTATCTCCTCTTCGGTCACGGTGGGCGGCAGTAGGAAGGTCACCATAAGCCCCACGGGCTCCGCACCGGAGGCCGCCGCGTCGTTGCAGGAAACGTTCACCGTCAGCCTGCCAACGCCCGTTTCGGCGGCAGTGATAGGGTCGCAGGAAAGCACCGCAAGCCCGTTTTCAAGCTTGACGGCGGTGCAGTCCACTCCCACGCTCGGGGCGCAGACCACCTCGGGTCTCGTGTGCTTCAGCTTTGAAAGTATCAGCCTGTCAAGCTGTTCGTTTGTAAGTTTACCTATACGCATTTCAGCCTTCTATCATGTCGAAAAACTCCGATTCGGTCAGCACCGGCACTCCCAGCTCGCGCGCCTTGTCAAGCTTCGAGCCCGCGTTCTCGCCGCAGACGACGTAACTCGTTTTTCGGCTCACGCTGCCGGCGGCCTTTCCGCCCAGGCTTTCAATGAGCGCCTCGATACCGTGACGGTCCATGCGTTCCAGCGTCCCCGTCACAACGAGCGTCTTACCCGCAAGCAGGGCGGGGGAGGAGCCCTGTTCTGACACGCGTGGAGTCACGCCAAGCTCCAAAAGCCTGTCTACCTGCGCTGCAAGCGACTCGTCCTCAAAGAAGCCTGCAATGCTGTCGGCTACAATATCGCCCACGTCGCGCAGCTTCGACAACTCCTCGCGGGTGGCGTTTCTCAGGCTGTCAAGCGTCTTGAAATGCGCCGCGATATCGCGCGCGGTCTTTATCCCGACGTTCGGTATTCCAAGCGCAAATATGAACGAGCTCAGCTCGCAGTCGCGGCTTTTGTCTATCGCGCCGAGTATGTTCTTCACGCGCTTCTCGCCGAATCCCGCTAAACCCCTGAAGCTCTCTTCCGTCAGCTCGTAGAGCCCCGGTATGTCCGAAAGCCCCGTTTCGTTTATCAGGAGCTCGGCGGTCTTCTCCGAGAAGCCCTCTATATCCATTGCGTCGCGTGAGGCGAAATGTGCAAGCCTTGCCGTTATCTGCGGCGTGCATGACAGTGAGTTCGTGCAGAATATGTGCGCGCCGCGCTGTTCGGTGTGCGCTCCGCAGAACGGGCATTTCTCGGGCGGATACACGGGGTTTTCGGGTTCGCCCTCGTCAACGCTCGACAATATCTCGGGTATCACGTCGTTCGAGCGCCGTATGAACACGCGTGAGCCTATCCCTACCCTTTTGCGCTTTATGTCGTCGTAGTTGTTCAGCGTCGCCTTCCTCACGGTCGCTCCCATCAGCTCAACGGGTTCAACGTGCGCAAGCGGCGTCAGCTTTCCCGTGCGCCCTACCTCCCACGTGATGTCCCGTATCACCGTAGTCTGCTCCTGCGCGGGGAATTTGTAGGCGATCGCCCCCCTCGGGAACCTGTCCGTATAGCCCAAAGCCTCGGCCTTCGCGATATCGTTCATCTTAACGACCATGCCGTCTATGTCGTAATCCAGCGTAAAGCGGCGTTCGCTCGCGGCCTCTATCTCGCGCACCACGAAGTCTTTGTTCCCAACGGGGCAAAAATCGTTTACGGGCAAGCCGTTTTCGCGCAGGAAGGCAAGCATCTCCACCTGCGTTTTGAAACTGCGTCCCTCTATATAGCCCACGTCATAGGCGGTAAAGTCCAGCTTTCTCGCGGCGGTCACCTTGGGGTCGAGGTTGCGTATGGCGCCTGCCGCGGCGTTGCGCGGGTTCTTGCGCTGTTCCGAGGACGAGGCGTTCAGCTCCTCCAAAACGGAAATGCGCATATAGCATTCGCCGCGTACTTCGAATTTGCCCTTGTACGGAACGGTCAGGGGTATGCTTTTTATGGTCTTAGCCTGCGGGGTTATGCCCTCGCCGACTATGCCGTTCCCGCGTGTCGCGGCGTTCACAAGCACCCCTTCGTCGTACGTCAGGTTTATTGTCAGCCCGTCGAATTTGTATTCGAGTATGAACTCATCCGTTCCCGTCTTGCCGGCCCATTCAAGCAGCGCGTCCGTGGTCTTTACCTTGTCAAGACTCCACAGCCGTCTTATATGCGTGTGTTCCGGGAATTCCGCAAGCGGCTCTCCGCCCACCCGCTGAGTGGGGGAGTCCGGCAGCACCGTGCCGGTCTCGTTTTCAAGCGCGATGAGCTCGTCAAACAGCGCGTCGTACTCCGCGTCGCTTGCGGGCGAGTTGCCGTGCCCGTAATAGGCCCGTGCAAGCTCCGTTATTTCGGCGCAGAGGGCGCGCATCCTTTCAAGCTTATCCGTCATCTTCGACCTCCCTCATCATAACGTACCCGGCGGCAAGCCTTTTGATACCGTACCGTTCAAAATCCACCGTCAAGGTTGCGGCGTTTCCGGTGCCCTTTATATCGGTAATAACGCCCCGACCGAATTTTTCATGCTCGACCCGCTGCATCTTCCTGTAAGCACCGCCTACCAGCACTTTCCCATTTGAAGGCTTCTTCGGAGCAGAGGGCTGTGCGGGCAAAAACGAGGTCTGTCCGAACCCTATATTGGCCTTGCGGCCTTCGGCTGCATAAGGCTTTTCAAACCCTGTTCGCGGCTGACCCGATGCGCCTTTTCCGGCATTCGCGGTGGGTCTTACGGGCGTCGGTCTTGCATAGCCTGTGCTTCTGCCGTACCCTCCGCCATAGCCGAAGCCGCCTTGGTACGGGCTGCGCTCGGCCTCGTCCCCGTCGACAAGCTCCATCTCCACAAGGAAGCGCGACGGCGGGTTTACCATCCTGTCTCCGTAAAGCATGCGCGACCTGCAGCGCATAAGGTACAGCTTGCGCTTCGCGCGCGTAACGCCGACGTAGCAAAGTCGGCGCTCCTCCTGCAGCTTGTTCTCGTCCTCGCGTGAGCGGGAGGAGGGGAATATGTTCTCCTCCATACCCGGCATGAACACCACGGGGAATTCAAGCCCCTTCGCGCTGTGCAGGGTCATCAGCTTTACCGTGCCTTCCTCCTCCGAAAGCTCGTCGGCGCCGCTCATCAGCGCCGCGTTTTCAAGGAACGACTGCAGCATATCCCCGGCGTCGGGGTTCTCCTCCATGTGCTCGCGCATTGCGCCGATCAGCTCTTCTATGTTTTCCACCCTTGTTTCAAGCAGGCCGTCCTGCTGCTCCGCAAGGTACTGCATATACCCCGTGCGCTCTATTACGAACGAGGCCAGTTCATCCAGAGGAAGCTCCCGCCTTGCCGCGAAAAACTCCGCCATAAGCTCGGTGAATCTGCGGAACTTTGCCTGGGTTTTTGCGGGTATGACTCCGTCCATCGTCGCCGCGTTGAACAGCGAAATATCCTTAGCCTCGGCATACCCCGCAAGCTCCGAGACGGATGCGGGCCCTATCGCGCGCTTCGGCACGTTTACTATACGGCGAAAAGCAACGTCGTCGTTGGTGTTGGCAATGAGCCTCAGATAGGCAAGTATGTCCTTGACTTCCTTATATTCATAAAAGCGCTGTCCGCCGATCAGCGTCACGGGTATCCTGAAGCTCTGCTGAAGCGTCGTTTCTATAACGCGGCTCTGCGCGTGCGTGCGGTACAATACGGCGTAATCGTTGTAATTTGCGCCCCGCCTGTGCGCGTTTGCTATTATCTGGCCTATCGTGTATGCCTCGTCGCGTTCGGTGTCGCAGTTCAAAAGCTCCACAGGCTCGCCCGTCTTCATGGCGGTCCACAGCGTCTTGTCCTTGCGTTCGCTGTTGTTCTTTATAACAAGGTTCGCCTTGTCGAGTATCGGCTTGGTGGACCTGTAATTCTGTTCCAGACGCACGACCTTTGCACCCGGAAAATCGTTTTCAAAATCGAGTATGTTGCGTATGTCCGCGCCGCGCCAGCCGTATATGGACTGATCGTCGTCGCCCACAACGCAGATGTTTCGCCTCTCCTCGCACAGCAGGCGCACTATCCTGTACTGCACGGTGTTGGTGTCCTGATACTCGTCCACAAGGACGTACTCAAAACGTCTGCGGTATTTTTCAAGCACCTCGGGGCAGTTCGTAAACAGCTTTACAGTCACAAGCAGCAGGTCGTCAAAATCCAGCGCATTCGCCGCCAGAAGCTTTTTCTGATACTCGCGGTAAATATCCAGCGTCCTGCCTGACATGTCGCCAACGTCCGCTATATAGCGCTCCGGCTCTTCCCCGGAGTTCTTTGCTTCTGAGATAAGGCTCCTGATATAGCCCTTGGGGACCTTCTTGTCGTCAAGGCCCATGCGTTTTATTATGTCCGAAATGACGGTCGTCTGATCGGCGTCGTCGTAGATCGTGAATTCCCTCGTGTAAAGGCCGAGCGCCTCAATATCAAAGCGCAGGAGCTTGGCGCAGAAGGAATGAAACGTGGTCACCCACATATCCTTTGCGGAAAGTCCCGTCAGCTTTTCGGTGCGCTCGCGCATCTCGGCGGCGGCTTTGTTGGTAAAAGTCAGCGCCAGAATATGCCAGGGCGCAACGCCGTGGTTTTCAATAAGGTTCGCTATCCTGTAAGTTAAAACGCGGGTCTTGCCGCTGCCCGCGCCCGCAAGCACGAGAAGGGGGCCTTCCGTATAAAGAACGGCCTCCTTCTGCGGCGGGTTAAGTGTTTTAAGATCAAGCATTTCTCAGTTCTTTTACGGCCTTTTCAAGTCTTATCAGCGCTTTTTCAAGCTCTTCCCTCGGCAGCGCGAGGTTCCACCGCCTGAAGCCGTCGCCGGCAGACCCGAACATCTCGCCGTCGTTGTCCGCGATCAATGCCTTTTCCGCCATAAAGCGGTTCAGCTCCTCGTGCCCCATGTGAAGCGAGCGCATGTCTATCCACGCAAGGTAGGTGCCCTCCGCGCGCGTCACGGTAAACTCCGGCAGGCGTGAGCCTATAAAGTCATAAACGAGCCTGAAGTTCCCGTCCACGACCGAGATAAGCTCGTCAAGCCATTCAGCCCCTTCCGTGTATGCGGCTATCGTCGCGAACCTCGCAATATAAGGCACGCAGCCGCAGCCGGAAACGGAGGCTTCCTTTGCGAACTTTTTCCTCAGCTCCTCGTTCGGAACGAAAATGTTGGAGCAGGAGAGCCCCGCCAGGTTAAACGTTTTCGAAATAGCGGTGCATACGATGCAGTTGTCCGCAGCTCCCTCTGTTTTCGCAAAAGTCGTGTGACAGAAACCCGGCATGATAAGGTCGTTGTGTATCTCGTCGCTCACAACGATAACGCCGTTTCTGCGGCATATCTCGGCTGTCCTTTTAAGCTCGTCCGCCGTCCATACGCGGCCCACGGGGTTATGCGGGCTGCACAGCAGCATCAGCTTGACAGAGGGCGCCGCGGCCTTGGCCTCGAGGTCTTCAAAGTCGATCTCGTATCTGCCGCCCTTTTCGATAAGAGCGCTCGTCACAAGCGTCCTCCCGTTATCCTCGACCGCCCCGTAGAAGGGATGGTAAACGGGGGTCATTATGAGCACTGCTTCGTCCGGCTTCGTAAAGGCTCGTACCGCGATGCCGAGAGCCTGTACTACGCCGTTCGTCACGACGTACCAATCGTCCTCGACGTCCCAGCCGTGTCTCGATCTCTGCCAATGCTTTACGGCGTCAAGATACGCCCTGTCCGGCCCCGTATAGCCGTAGCAGCCGTGATACGCGGCCCTCGCCACAGCCTCGTTTACCTCGGGAGGAGCGGAAAACTCCATATCGGCAACCGTCATTGGGACAATGCCCGAGCCCTTTAAGGGCTCGGGCATGAAGTCGTACTTAAATGCGCCGGTATTGGACCGGTCGATTTTTGAAGTGAAATCGTATTTCATCAGTAATGGAAGCCTCTCTCAAAAGCCATGAGGTTTACGTCCAGGAACTTGGGCTTGACGCAGGCGGTGATGGCCTTTTTCCACTCTTCCTCGGAGAAGGGCAGACTCTTTGCAAGCACGCCCATCAGCACGACGTTCGCGGCCTTGTAGGTGCCGCACTCATGCGCTATGTCAACGGCGTTGATTTCAACGGTCTTGCAGGCCTTCCTGGTGCGCTCAAGGCAGTCTGCGGGGTAGCTGACCGCGCCCGTGATAACGGGCATGGGCAGTATCTCCTGGGTGTTGATGACCATGGTGCCGCCCTCCTTGATATAGGGCAGAGCACGAACGGCCTCAAGGTTTTCAAACGCAAGGACTACGTCGGCCTGACCCTGCTCCACGATGGAGGAGTAGAGGGGCTTGTCATTGGAGATGCGAACGTAGGTCACAACGCTGCCGCCGCGCTGGCTCATACCGTGAACCTCGCTTACGCGTACGTCATAGCCGTTGTTCATGGCAAGAACGCCTAAAATCTTGCTGGCAAGCAGAGTGCCCTGACCGCCTACGCCTACTATAACGATATTGAACATAATTGACCTCCAATCCTTATTCAGCGGGATTCAGAGCGCCGAAGTGGCAGAGCTGAGTGCACATACCGCAGCCGACACACTGAGTGGGATCTATACGCACGCCCGTCTCGGTCTTTATGATGGCGGGGCAGCCGACCTTCATGCACATGCTGCAGCCGACGCACTTGTCGGGATCGTTCACGACGGGCTTGTTGGTCTGCTTGATGATGAGCGCACAGGGGCGGCGGCTGATCACGACGGACAGACCGTCTCTGGCAACCTCTTCCTTAATGACCTTCTCGGTCTCCTTAAGGTCGAACGGATCCACAACGCGCACGGACGCAACGCCCATTGCCTCGCAAAGCTTGACAATATCAAGCTGAGTGGTGGGCTCGCCGTGGATGTCCTTGCCGTTGGCGGGGTTGTTCTGATGGCCGGTCATGCCGGTGATGGAGTTGTCGGCGATGATAACGGTGCCCACGGAGCGGTTGTAGGCCATGTTGAGAAGGCCGGTCATACCGCTGTGGCAGAAGGTGGAATCGCCGAGGACTGCGACGGTGCGCTTTGCCTGTTCGGCGCCGCGGGCCTTTTCAAAGCCGTGAGCCATGCCGATGGAAGCGCCCATGCAGACGCAGGTGTCAACGCCCGAGAGGGGAGGCAGAGCGCCAAGCGTGTAGCAGCCGATATCGGAGCATACCGTCAGCTTGAGCTTGCCCAGCACGTAGTAAAGGCCGCGATGCGGGCAGCCGGGGCAGAGCACGGGGGGACGGTTGGGTATGTCGGTGGTGTTCATGGGGCCGACAGGAGCGGCGTCCATAAACTTTTCCTCGATCTTGTGCATAAAGAGCTCGCCCTGAACGCCCGTCTTGTCCTTGCCGGAGCAGGGGATGCCCCAAGCCTTGATGGTGTCCTCATAGAAGGGCTCCATGTCCTCGATGACGTAAAGGGTCTCAACGCCTGCGGCAAACTCCTCGATGAGTTTCCTGGGCATGGGGTAGGCAAGGCCGAGCTTCAGCACGGAGGCTTCGGGCATTGCTTCCTTGACGTAGTTGTAAGCAGCGCCGCTCGTGATAACGCCCACCTTGCGGTCGGCCCATTCGATGCGGTTGAGGGCGGGCATATTGTTGGCGTCCTCGGCAAGACGGTTTTCGCGCGCTTCGACGACCTTGTGACGGCCGATCATGTTTGCGGGCATGGAGACGTACTTTTTGATGTCCTTCTTGTACTCGCGCAGCTCGGGAAGGTTGCGCTCGCCCTGCTCGACAAGGGTGCGGGCATGGGCGATACGGGTGGTCAGCCTTACGATGACGGGGGTGTCGTACTCCTCGGAGATCTCAAACGCAAGCTTCATGAAGTCCTTGCATTCCTGAGAGTTGGAGGGGTCCAGACACGGAGCGTGTGAAGCCCTGGCCAAAAGCCTGGTATCCTGCTCGTTCTGAGAAGAGTGCATACCGGGGTCGTCGGCCACTACAACTACCATACCGGCGTTGACTCCGGTGTAGGTGGCGGTAAAGAAGGGGTCAGCCGCTACGTTCAAACCGACATGCTTCATACATGCCATGCTGCGCGCGCCGCTGACGGCAGCGCCGAGAGCTACCTCTACGGCGACCTTCTCATTGGGAGCCCACTCGGAGTAGATCTCCCTGTAGTTGGCGATGTTCTCGTTGATCTCCGTACTGGGGGTTCCGGGATAAGCGCTGGAAACACGAACACCTGCTTCGTAAGCGCCTCTGGCAATTGCTTCATTGCCGAGCATTAGCTGTTTCAAAACCTTTTACCTCCTTAGTTATGGGTTACAGTTGAATCAACTGATTTCGGTCCCCTTAATTATAAGGTAAAAAAGGCCGCAAATACAGTATATTCACGAATATATTTGATAAATGCGGGAAAGCTAAGTCAATACTCGATTTATTTTCAAAGGAGCGTTCGTCTTATATGAATCGTTTACAGGCATTGCTGCGGGGGTTTTCCTCAAATAAACAGAATAGCCGTGGAAAAGCAGCCGCCAAAATGGAAGGAAGGGAAAAAACTCTCTTTCACCCCGTACCCAAAAGCCTTGAAGCGGCGGAATACGAGGCGGGCAGGGCATTGAATTTCCGGCGCGACCCCGACGCGGTGCTGCGGCGGCTGAGATGCGCCTCGGGCGGAGAGGCGCTTGCCGTCTACGTTTCGGGACTTGCAGACGAAGCGCGTCTTGACGAATTCGTTCTGCAGCCCATACTCAAAACCGATCTTCCGCTTACTCCGTCAGTCGTATTGCGCAGCGTTATAGAGGTAGGAGAGGTGAAGCGTGAGCATAACCTTGTCAGCGCACTCGACGCCGTTCGCCGCGGATCTGCCGCGCTCTTTTTTGAGGGCGCCGATTCATGCCTCGTCCTTGGGCTTCACGGCTTTGAACGCCGCCAGGTGGGAGAGGCTAAGAACGAGCAGACCGTACTCGGCGCCAAGGAGAGCTTTACGGAGTGCATAAAGACCAACGTAACCCTCGTTCGCCGTCATGTCGCTTCGGCCGATCTTACGGTCGAGAAGGCGCAGGTCGGCAATATCTCAGGAACCGGTGTCGTTATGGCGTATATGTCTACCGCCGCGGATCCCCACATGGTCGAAAAACTGCGCGAAAAACTATGTGAGCTCCCATCCTCCGTGTATCTGACGGGCGGCACTGCAGAGCAGATGCTCTTCGGAAACAGCCTGTCGCCCATGCCTCGCGTACTTTTAACGGAGCGTCCCGACAGGGCGGCTTCGCACATACTCGGCGGACGCGTCGCGCTGTTTATCGACGGCAGCCCCGAGGCCGTCATACTTCCGATCACGCTGTTTTCGCTCATGAACTCCCCCGAGGATATCTACATGAACAGAGCGGTCGGCACGCTGCTTCGCGTTATCCGCTATACCGGCGCGCTTATATCGGTGCTTATGCCGGGGTACTTCCTTGCGCTTGCGCTCTACCATCAGGGCTTGCTCTCGACGGAGGTTTTAAGCACTGTCGTCGCCTCGCGGCGAATGGTGTTCGAGCCTATAGGGGTGGAGCTCATACTCCTTCTGCTCATATTCCAGCTCATCCGCGAAGCGGGTCAAAGAGTGCCCGGCTCGATAGGTCAGGCGATTGGCATAATCGGCGGCCTCATAATGGGGCAGGCGGCGGTTTCCGCGCACCTTGCAAGCAGCGTTGTGCTTATAATAGTGGCGGCTTCCGGCCTCGGAAACTTCTGCATACCCGATTACAGGACTCAGCTCGCTGCCTCTTATATAAGGCTCGCGTTCGTCGTCTCGGCCTGGCTCGGAGGGCTTCTCGGCATGACGGCGGCGCTTATCGTTATGACAGCCCGGCTTACCTCTATCGAGAGCTTCGGCCTGCCATATCTTGCGCCATTTTCGCCGCGGCGCAGGTCTGGGCGTCCCGCTCTGCTTCGCGGACCCATTACGGGAGAGGCCCTCGACGCTTCCGGATCCCGAAGGAGTCTCCGCCGTGAATGAACGCATAAGCCCTTGCGAAAATACGGGCGTATTGGCGTCTGCCGTGACGGCGCTGTTTTTCTGCGGCGTATTCTCAATAGAGGGTACTCAGGCGTACGCCGTGAATATCCCGGTGTTTTTTGCCGTACCGCTGTCGCTGCTGCTCTCGCTTGCGCCGGTGCTGCTTGCGTCTTTTGCCATGAGAAGGGCGGGTATTCTTACCCTGCATGAGCTTATCCGGACCTCGCTCGGAAGGGCCGTGGGATCGTTCGCATCCATACTCCTTGCCGCAGGAGCCTTGTTCGCCTCGGTAAACCCTCTTGCCGACTGCGTCCAGGTGCTGCACAAGCTCGTATATGACGGCGCCGCCTATCGCCGTATCCTCGCTTTCCTGCTTGTGCCGCTGCTCGTCCTCTGCGTAAAAGGGTTCAAGTGCATTACGCGAACGGCGCTTGTTTTTGCGATCCCGCTTGGGGCTTCCGTCGCGGCAGCGGTCATCACTGCAGTGCCGGGCTTTGAACCCGCAAGACTATATCCGTTCCCCGGCTGCTCGTCCCGTGACTTCATCCGCTTCACCTCTTCGTACCGTTTTGCGTTCCTGCCCGCGCTCACGGCTCCGCTCGCTTTTCCGTTTTCTTCAGGCATTAGCTTGAAAACCCCCGTAAAGGCAGCGCTCACTGCATTTGCGTTCATAGCCGTGTCGTTGCTTGCCGTGCGTCTTTGCTATCCCTCCGTCATGCTCGTCGGTCTTTCGATGCCTCTTTACCGTATCGGGCTCATGCGTCCCGGCCCGGGATTCCTTTTAAGGCTCGACAAGCTTTTCATAATGGTTTGGCTGTCGGGTTCTCTTATTTCTGCGTCGTTCCTCATACGCTTCGCGGTTGAGCTTGTATCCGCCGTGTTCGACCTTCGAAAAACGGTAATTCCCGCCTCGCTCCTACCCATACTCGCCGTTCTTGCGGTGCTTGCGCTCTGCCACGGTAAAGCTATCGCGGCTGCGGCGCGGGAAGCGCTGTATTCCGGCGGAGCTCTTCTGACCAGCGTTCCCCTGTACGCGGCGTCGCTCATCTCATTCATCAAAAGGAGGCGTACTTGAAAAGCGCTGTGATCTTCATACTGATACTCACCTTCCTGCTGCCTCTTGCCGCGTGCCTCGGTCCTGTCAGCCTGGACGAATACGGCTATGTTATTTCGATTGGCGTTGACGAGGGAAAGACCGGAAAACACTATTTCGTATTCGCACTTCAGCGCGAGCTTGCCGAGGCCGACACCCAGAACGAAGGAGGCGCCGTGATACTCGCGGAGGAGGCCGACGATTTCGACGAGGCAGTGACCGCTGTCGAGGCGCGCGTGCCGTACGCGCTCAGCTTCAGCCGAGTTGGGTTTTTCGTGTTCTCAAGGAAGGCGGCTGAAAACGGCGCGCTGAAGCTCATGCGCGAGCTTTCCTTTGATTCGCTCAAGGTGCGCACGTCCGCCGCGGTCATGATATCCGACGGCCCAGTAATTGATTTTATGGGGGGACTTGCCGCAAACAACGACGTAAACGTTTCAAAAATACAAACGGCGGTCATGCAGGACAGCCGCAGGACGGGCAGAGTCACCGTCATGAGCGCAGCCCTGCTTTTCGAATCGCTCGAGACGGGCGCTTTCGGCTTTTGCGCCCCAATGGGTATGACCGATCCCGATCTGATCACCTCCATGAACGAGAAAAAAACCGAGGCGGAGGGGGAGGACCCGCTGGCCTCGGCAGGGGAAAACTCCCGCATCGGCGGACTAAAGACGCGTCTTTCGGGTACGGCGCTTTTCTCGGGGCTTACAATGACGGGCGTACTCGACCGCGAACAGACGATGTACCTGAATCTCGCAAACGGCGAGTTCGAAACGGGTACCGTAACCGTCGATGCCCAAAAAGGCGAATTCACGCTCGTCATCACGCTCCTTTCCGAGAAACGCCGCGTTGACAGAAATGATCCATGCCGCGTTTCGATCGAGCTTCGCGTTTCCGCCGCCGTTCACAGCGCGCCCTCCGGTGCGGATAGTCAAGCGGTCGGGCAAGTCATAACAGGCGAGCTTCCCCGGCATATCGAACAAAGGCTCCGCGAGGTCTGGGAAACGGCAAATAATGCCGGCTGCGACGCCATGCGCATTGGGCTTACTATCCAACGGGGAATGAAGGGGCAGTCTTGCCCGGAGCCCGAAGGCCTCGCGTCGCTTGCGCTTTCCTGCGTACCCGAATTCCGCGTGACGGCGGTAAACGCCGACGCCGCCGCGCCTCGCAATTAAAAGCTCGCGAGATTTCTCAGCCGTTTTTTTCTCAAATCGAATTTATATTTTTTTCTGCTATTGAAAATCACTTCCTCATGGTATATGATACAGGTAATCACACAGGAGGTGTACAATTATGTGGAAAGAATTCAAAGAGTTCGCCTTTAAAGGCAACGTCATGGACATGGCTGTCGGCGTTATGATCGGTGCTGCTTTCGGCGCTATCGTGACCTCCCTCGTCAATGACATTTTCATGCCTCTTCTGGGCCTCATCGTCAATACCAAGAACCTTGATCAGGTGTTCGCGGTGTTGAAGTGCCCCGAAGGGATGGACGTCGCCGCTGTTAAGGCCATGGACCTTGCGGCCGCCAAGGAGGCCGGCGCCACCGTTCTTTCTTACGGTGCTTTCGTTTCCGCCGTCATCAACTTCATCCTCATCGCCGTCATCATCTTCTTTGTGGTAAAGCTCATCAAAAAGGCCACCACTCTCAAGAAGAAGGAAGAGGAAGCTCCCGCCAAGGAGCCCCGTCTCTGCCCCTACTGCAAGTCCGAGATCGCGGACGACGCGACCCGCTGCCCCCACTGCACCTCTCAGCTCGAAGCCTGATCTCAGGTACTTCTCCCGCCCCGCACAGGGGCGGGGGTGTCCATAAAAAAGCCAATCAATTTGCTTGAAAAAGGAGATTTCTTTTATCATGGCCAAGATTCAAATGAAGACCCCCCTCGTTGAGATGGACGGCGACGAAATGACCCGTATCATCTGGTCGATGCTCAAAGAGCATCTGATCCTCCCCTACGTTGACCTTAAGACCGAGTATTACGATCTCGGCCTTGTCAAGAGGGATGAGACCGACGATCAGATCACCGTTGAAGCAGCGAATGCCTGCAAGAAATACGGCGTCGGCGTCAAATGCGCCACCATCACTCCCAACGCACAGCGTGTGACCGAGTACAACCTCAAGAGGATGTAC
>JAEEGL013393699.1_pt1 | contig 14492 bp, 12 predicted proteins | sample 9134231 | NCBI WGS metagenome assembly JAEEGL01 (sample SAMN16246548, study PRJNA631951) | gut metagenome | biome: gut microbiome; feature: rumen; material: fiber-attached | host: Bos | place: Iran: Karaj | collected 2018-10
GGATTTTCGGACGAACAGATCGTTGTTCCTGCGAGGCAAAGCCCGCAGGTGCTACTATACGTAACAGCAAGGGGTTTAACGAAGCAGGAGCGGCGAGATGCCGTCCGAAAACGTGGTTCGGATAATTCTCGTTACCCTAATCATAAGATCCTCTGACGCTTTTTCGCGCACCGCAGAACGGGAGTAGCCCGTTTTTTTGCTTATGTATATTCTATACTTTATTATATCGTTTTTCAAGCCAAAAACAACACAAATTATAGACAAATTTGTTTTTAACAAATTCGGGTTGATATTTGACGAAAGAGGATGTATAATGGAATAAAATACTGAAGGAGAAGGTCGACCGTGTCTGATATACTTGTTGAAAACTGGACCGTCCCGGTTCACGCCCTCATACGCGGGGAGCTTACGGATTATATACACGTCCATCACTGTATCGAGATAGTTACCGTGCTTGAAGGCGGCGCAAAGCTGCATATGGGAAACGCGGAATATACGCTGACCTCCGGCTGTACCGCCGTCGTGTTTCCGAGCATAGCGCATATGTATACGTGGGGTTACGGTATGAAATGCTGTTACTGTACCGTATCGCGGGGAGTTCTGTCGCGGTTCGGCGACGTTTTCACTTCGTATCTGCCGGTCGATCCCGTCGTTTCCGAAACGCCCGGCGAGCTTACAGATATTTTCCTGAAGCTCACGTCGTTATTGAACGACAAGGGTCCGTACAGGGAGCAGAGGCAAAGCGGCTACGCGGAGCTGCTTATCTCCGGACTCCTGCCGCTGCTTGAGATCAGGAAGGTCAGGAGCATATCCGGCGACAACATTGAAAGGATAATGCGGTATTATAACGAAAACATTTCAAAAAAAATAACTCTTTCGGAGGTGGCGGACGACCTGAACATAAGCCGGACTTATATCACGTCCATCTTCCGCCGCTATTTCGGGACCACGCCGTCAAAATATCTCACGGCGATACGGATAATGGAAGCGAAGCGTATGCTGCTTGAAGAAAAGCGCAGTCTGACGGATATCGCCCTTTCATCCGGGTTTCAGTCGGTACGCACGTTCAACCGCGTATTTTCGGACAACGCAAAAATGACCCCGACGCAATACAGAAAAACGGAGCTTGAAAGGCTGAGAAAATGACGGCGCCGCCCGCTTTACGGGCGCGCGGTACGGTCACGGGTTTCGTCTGCGGCGAAGCGCCGCTTCCGCATAAAAGACAAAACGCGCGCCGCATTTATTTTAATTATTTTCTCAAATCCTGTTGCGTTTTGGGCGGATTTGTGGTAGAATAACACAAAATAAATCATAACGGACAGAAAAAATGGATTACGCTATACTTTTGAAATTCGGCGAAATAACGCTCAAAGGTGCAAACAGGGCGTATTTTGAAAACACGCTTCTGCGCCAGGTGCGGTACAGGCTCAAGCCTTACGGCAAATGGAACGTATATAAATCGCAGAGCACGATATGCGTCGAGCCGGAGGACGACGGCTGCGATATGGAGGGGGCGTACGGCGCGTGCAAACGCACGTTCGGCGTCATCTCCCTTTGCCGCGCGTACGAGGCTGAAAAGGATATGGAAGCGGTTAAAAAACGCATAGCGGAGCTTGCGCCCACGCTTTTGTCGGGCGCCCGCACCTTCAAGGTCGAGGCGCGCCGCGCCGACAAAAGCTTTCCTTATACCTCGCCCGAAATATCATCCGAGGCGGGCGGCGTGATACTTGACGTGTGCAAAAACGTCAAAGTCGACGTTCACGACCCCGACGTTACGGTGAGGATCGAGATACGCGACGAAAAGGCGTTCATCTCCGGCGCGCGCGAAAAGGGCGCGGGCGGTATGCCCGTCACCACCAACGGCAAAGCGCTCCTTCTGCTTTCGGGCGGCATAGATTCGCCCGTGGCGGGACACATGATCTGCCGCCGCGGCGTCAAGCTTGAGGTCATACATTTTGAATCCTTCCCGTACACGAGCGAAAGAGCGCTTGAAAAGGTAAAGGATCTTGCAAGGATACTTGCGCGATATAACGGCGCCGTCTGCTTCCATACCGTCTCCGTCACTGAAATACAGGAGGCGCTTATCAAAAACTGCGACGAGGATTATTTCACGATACTTCTGCGCCGCTTTATGATGAGGATATCGGAGGCGGTCGCGCGCGAGCGCGAATGCGCGGCTCTCGTAACGGGAGAGAGCGTCGGTCAGGTCGCGTCTCAGACGATACAGGCCTTAAGCGTCACAAACGGCACCGTGAGCATACCCGTTTTCCGTCCCTGCATAGGGCTTGACAAGGAGGAGATAATACAGCGCGCAAGAGAAATAGACACGTTTGAGACCTCCGTTCTTCCGTTTGAGGACTGCTGTACCGTTTTCACGCCGCGCCACCCGAAAACGAAGCCGACGCTTGAAAACGTGCTGAAGGAGGAGGAAAGGGTAAACGTTGAAGCGCTTGTGAACGACGCGCTTTCAACGCGAAGACAGGAATGGATCAGGGAGAGCGTATATGAATAAAAAGACTTCTTTGTCCGTCGTCCTCGCGCTCTGCGCCGCGTTTCTTTTCGCACTCGTACCGTCCTGCGCGCCGGGGGGCGGCAAGCCCGCGTATAACGGAGAGGACGGCGTAATAAAGGGTTACGACGGTTATCTTTTCGACGCGGATATCATCTCGGATTTCACCGCTTTCAATGAAGACGAGGCGGCGAAAAAAGCGGGCGCTTTGCTAAAAATATCGGATGAGTTAAGAGAGAAAAACTGCGAAACGCTTTTCGTCCTCGTACCGTCAAAGGCGGTCGTTTATAAGGATAAACTGCCGGATAACGTAAAAAGCGGATTTACGGAGCAAAGGCGGTATACGCAGCTTTACTCCGCGCTGTCCGGAGCGGGCGCCCGCGTTTTAGATCTTTACCCCGATTTTGACAGGAAAAAGGACGGGGCGCAGCTGTATCACACCGCGTCGGACGAGCTGAACGATCTGGGCGGATTTTATCTTTTTTCCGCCGTCGCGGAGAAGATAAACGGCGATTTCGGCAAAACAGTACGGCTTTCCGCCGTTTCCGATTACGCGATCGAAACGTTCGAGGACGCCTCGTATCCGCTGACGCGCGAATACAGAAACATAACGGGCGAAACGGTCCCTAACAAGACCGTATCGATGAAAGAGAAAGAGACGCTTTACACGGACGCCGGATACGATTACGAGAATACGGACGCGACGGCCGTACCCGTGGCGTCGCGCACGGGCGGCTTTGACTATCCGAGATTTCTTCTGCTTTGCGGCAGACAGTCTTCAGCGTGCCGTAAATTCTTTTCCGCGGTCTCGGCGCTTGCCGTTTTCCGCCTCGGCTTCACGGCGGACGAAACGGTGACAGACAGAGCCGCGCCGGAATACGCGGTCATAATAATAAACGAGGATGAAATACCGTCTCTGCCGTCTCTGTCCGGGCCGGTAGAGAGCAAAACGGAGATCTCCGCCGCGCCCGTGATAAAGGCGACGGCTTATACGGACCGGTCGCGCTTTGTCATTTTCGGCTCGTGCGAAAAAAACAGCACCGTGTACGTTGAGGGCGGTGAAAGCCCGGTTTCCGTCTTTTCGGCTGACGGGGAATTCGTGATAGAGGCGCCCATAATGAAAACGGACAGATCGAAGCTCGCCGTATACTGCATAACGAACGGCAAAAAACCGGGCGAAAAAATCGAGCTGCCGGTCAAGTATTCAAAGGCGAACGGCTTCAAAAACGTCGTGATAGGAAAGGACGGGCATCTTCATTATCAGGAAACGATCGGAGACTATACGGGAGAGACGCTGTGGTCGGAGGAGACCGTTTCTCAGTACGTCGGATACCTCTCCGCAAAGGCGGACAGGATACACGCCGTATCACCCGATACGAAAATAATATACGTCGTGCCGCCGAACCACCTTACCGTATACCCGGAGACCGCGCCCGACAGTCTTGTGCCGATGAAAAGCGAAAATTCCCGCCTGAAACAGCTTGTAAACGCGTTCAGGGACAGCGACAAGATCATCTTCCCGGATCTTACGTCGGCGCTTCTCGAGGCGAAAAAGACGGCGCCGTACAGACTTTACAACAAAACGGACACGCACTGGAACGAGCTCGGAGCGTATTACGCCTACCGCGAGATAATGGAGATCGTCGCAAAGGATTTCCCCGCCGCCGCGCCCGAGCCGCTCGAGAACTTCAACGTCTTCACAAAGACCGTCGACGGCGGCGATATGGTGAATTTCCTCGGCATAGACCTGAGCGCCGTGACGGAAGAGGGGGTCTACGTCCGCTCGAAAAAGGAGCTTAAAAGCGGGATAAGCAAGGATTATTCGATGAATTTCGCAAACGAGTGGTTTTCCGACTATCACGAGTTTAAGATAAACGACAAAAAACTGCCCACGATGATAATGTACCGCGACAGCTTTTCCACGAACCTCATGTCGTTTCTTGCGGAAAAGTTCAGCAAAAGCAGATTTTACACCATGTGGGAGAGAGCGGACGAATACGACCTTTACGCAGAAATGAAACCGGATTATCTGATATTTGAGTTCGTTGAGCGGAGCCTCGACGGACTGCAGTAAAGCGAAAAACATAACGAAAACGGGGCTGCCTTTGAAGGACAGCCCCGTTTAACGTCGTCATCTGCTTCTGCCGCGGCAGCCGTCACAGCTGCAGTAACAGAAAAGTATAAGCGCGATTATAATGATGAACCATATATTATCATCGTCAAAAATATCGCATAAGCAGCTCATTGCAATACCTCCGAAAAATAGTGTAGAGCGCGATTTTTCGTCTCCGATATTATAATATGCCGCCGTTTCTTTCTTGCCACTATAAAAGTCTTTGGTCGGATCTTCCGAAGCGCACGCGGCTGCTTGCGAGAAACGCGTTTTCTATATGGTTCACGTCGTCTATAAAATACCACAGATGTCCGTTCGTGTCAAAATGATTGCTCACCGTCACTTCAATGACGTCAAGGCGCGGCGAAAGCTTTGTCGGGTGATCGAAAAGATACTGTTTGGCGGATCTCGCCACGGCGTTCTGCTTATGCGTATCTACCGCGGAAGCGGGGCGTCCGTAATACTGCAGGCTTTTTCCGCCGTACCGCGTTTTGACCTCTATGAACGCTATCACGCCGTCCTTTTCCGCGACTATATCGAGCTCTCCGTATCTGACGTAATAATTCCGCGCGGCTATTTTATATCCCTTGCGCACTAAATATCCGCACGCGACGCTCTCGCCGAAATTGCCGAATTCCTTACTTGTCATCGTAGAGAAACTTCAGAAACGTGCGCCTGTGGCACGGACACGGTCCGTATTTTTCAAGCGCCGCGATATGCTCCCGCGTTCCGTAGCCCTTGTGCTTTGCAAAGCCGTATTCCGGGTACTGTTTGTCAAGCTCGTAACAGAGCCTGTCGCGGCTCACCTTTGCAAGCACGGACGCGGCGGCGACGGACGGGCATTTTGCGTCCCCGCCGACTATTGTCTCGGCGGGCAGCGTTATGCTCCGCTTGCAGTTTCCGTCTATCAGCGCGAACTGCGCGGCGGGGGAAAGCCCCGCTATCGCCCTGTTCATCGCAAGCATCGTGGCGTTAAGGATGTTTATCTCGTCTATCTCCTCCGCCGTCGCGTAAGCTACGCTGTAAGCGAGCGCGGCTGAGGTTATAACGGGGAAAAGCGCCTCGCGTTTTTTCTCCGTCAGCTTTTTGCTGTCGTTCAGACCCTCTATTTCAAAATGGCGCGGCAAGATCACCGCGGCGGCGCACACGGGTCCCATCAAAGGACCTCTCCCCGCCTCGTCTATGCCGCAGATAAGCGCGTATCCCGACGCCTCCGCTTTGTCCTCATAAGTAAAATCAAGCATTACCGGGTCTCTCCAGCGTTATTTTTCCGATCTTTCCGCTCCTGAATTCGTCAAGGAGCATATCGGCGCATCTGTCGGCGTTTATCTCGCCGCCTTTTATTATAAGTCCGCGCTTTTTCGCCGCGCCCTCAAAGATCTCGTACGGCTCGGCGCCGTCTACAAAATCGCGCTCAAGCTTGTATCTCTCGCAAAGAAGGCCGGGATACAGACGCTTCAGCCTTTCGCACAGGGCGTACGCCGCCGTCTCGCGCTCGAACACCTCGTCCCTTATCGCGCCCGTAATGGCGAGATTTTCACCCACGGTACGCTCGTCGAATTTGGGCCAGAGGACGCCCGGCATATCGAGCAGGTCGATGCCGAGCGAGGTTGCAACCCATTGCTTGGCGGTGGTGACGCCCGGGCGGTTCTCCGCCTTTGCGGACTTGTTTTTTGCGAGCTTGTTTATAAGAGATGATTTTCCGACGTTGGGTATGCCGACTATCATCGCCTTTATGTGCCTGCCCGCCATACCCTTTTCCTCGTAGCGTTTTATCTTGTCGGCGAGCAGTTCGTTCAGCTCCGCGCGCATCCTGTCAAGACCGAAGCCGGTCATGCAGTCGGTAAAGATGCAGACGCGCCCGTTCTTTTCAAAATGCTCGCGCCAGACCGCGCACGCCGCGGGATCAGCAAGCGAGTATTTGTTCAGCACCGTTACGGTGGGCTTGTCTTTTATTATCTTTTTCAGCTCCGGATTTTTCGAGCTGTATGGTATCCTCGCGTCAAGCAGCTCGATCACCGCGTCCACGTACGGAAGGTTTTCCGTAATGAGCCGCCTCGTTTTAGCCATATGGCCGGGGAACCATTGGATGTTGTCGGTGGGCAAGGGTAAACCTCCTATAAATTAAGAATTCAGAATTAAGAATTAAGAAACTCTGAATTCCAAACTCATAATTCTGAATTAAAATTTTGTTTCAAACGGCCAGATTCTGAAAAGCACTTTGCCGAGAACGTACCGTTCGTCAACGGGCCCGAGCAGGCTCGATCTTGAATCCGTTGAGCCGTTTCTGTTGTCGCCCATGCAGAATATCATTCCCTCTTTGATCGTCATCGGGTACGTGTGCGAGCCTCTTTGCATGGAAACGTTCGGGTTTTTCGTCGACTTTATATTCACCTGCCGCATTTCCTCTATATACGGCTCGTCGAGCGGCGTCACCGTCGCGAGCACCTCCTCGACCGAAAGCGACGCGTCGTCATACACATAGACCTTCCAGTTTTCAAAATCTATATACACGGTCTGACCCGCAACGGCTATCACGCGCTTTATTATCGGCTCCTGCGTCAGCGGGCTGTTCGGCACCTGAAAAACGACTATGTCGTTCTGCTTCGGTTTGTAGAACATATTGGAGATGATTATGGATTCTCCGTCGTGAAAGGTCTCTCTCATGGAGCCGCCCTCGACTCTCGCCTGCCTTGCGACGTACGAGAACATCAGAAGGACGAAGGACAGCGACAGGGCGATTATCTCCACCCAGTCAAAAACCTCGTGTATCAGCGGTTTTTTCTGCTTTTTTTCTTCTTCGGGCGCTTCGTTTGTAAGCTCCTGCTTTACTTCTTCCGTGTTATTGCTGCTGTCCATCTTCTGCTTGCGTCTCCTCTTTTTCGACCGGTGCGGGTATCCTTATCATAAACGACGTGAATTTATATCCGCAGCCGTCGGGCAGACGGAATCCGCCCTTGCCCGCGTTCAGCTCCGAAAACGGCTTATATCCGACCTCGGCGCGCTGTGAGTTGTACATAAAGAACGGCGCCGGCTCGTCCGCGAATTTTTTATCCTCGTAAGGCGCGGGAAGCACCGTGTGGACGAGGAGCTTGAACTGATCCCCGCAGCCGCAGAGATATTCGTAAACGGGCGCGAGTATAAGGCTGTCGACCGCTTCTATCGCCTTGATTTTTGCGTCGCGGTCGCCGGAAAGCGCCGCTTTCGCCACTGCTTCCGTGTGAAGCATCACGTAATCCGCGCCGGAGGCGAATTCGTCCGTTACCGCCTTTGCCGAAAGGGCGTAATCCTCCGCGCCGTCCGTCATGGGCGCCTCAAGCGTTTTCATGCCCGCGAGGACCGCCGCGCCCGAAAGCGCCGCGGAGCGCGTTATGACCGTCCCGGAGCCGATCTGCCATTTTTCCGCAAACGGCTCGAATCCGGGCGCCTTTGACGGCGACCAAAGCCACAGCGAATTGAGCGGCAGAAGTCCGCGCTCGCGTCTTTTGACGTTGACGGGATGATCCTTCAGTATATCAAAGCTCTTTTCAAACATCGGAACGAGCCTTGACGCGGCGCTGCCGGTCGGCAGGTATCCGCCCGCCGCGCCGTGAATATCGGACGGAGCGGCAAGCGCCGCCGATTCGGGCGCTCTTTTCCAGACAAGGCATCCGAGCCCCGCCGATACGGTGTGGAATTTCTTTATTTTCGTGGATAAGCCCTTGTTCAGCGCGCTTATAAGCTTTGCCGTCTCCTCCTTCGTTATATCGGACGGGCAGCCGGCAAGCTCCTTTTCCGCGTACGGCTCGCCTTTTTCGGAGAGCGATACGAAGGTGCATTTGTACGCCGTATCCTCGGGCTCGAGCATCACGCCCACGCTCGCCGCGTCAAAAGCGGCAAGCCCGTCAAGCGCGTCGGGATCGTAACCGAGCGCCTCAACGTGCGCGGCGTCAACGTCGGTGCGGAATTTTGCCGTCGCGCCGGATATATAGCCGTTGAAGCTCCTGTATGAAAGCATATTGAAGGTGGGCTTTACGGCCGCCTCAAGCGGAGTTTTGAAGCCCGGCTCGTTTTTCTTGCGATCGGCGGCGCCGTCGCAAAGCAGAACAAAATATTTCATGGCATCTCCTAAAATGACCTATTTTATCAGTTAAAAGTGTACCACATAAATTTAGCATAGAAAAGTATAAAATTTAAATTTTGACTTATAAAAGCGTTGACTTTTTTACCATAATGTGATATTATTAAGCCGAATAGATAAAAATACGGAGGAAACGTATGAAAAAAATCATATCGACTGTGATCGCGCTTCTGATGACGCTCGTATGCGCCGCCGGCTGCGTTCAGGATCAGGTACAGACCACGGCGGCGGAAACGACCGGCGCCCCGTCCGAGACGACCGCGGAAGTGACGGAAACGGAAGCTTTAACCGAGGAGGTAACAACTGAAATGACTACCGAAGAGGAAACGACCGAGGCGGAGGAGACTTTGCCCGAGGTTACAGAGGATGCCGAAGCGATGAACGCGGAGCCCGCGGCGGCGTTTACCGTATCGCGCGCGTTCGGCGACGGAATGGTGCTTCAGAGAAACGAATACATAAGGATCTGGGGCTGGGCGAAGGAATCCGAAAACGGAAAGAGAGTGGAAGCCGAATTCAGCGGACTCCACGGCGCCGCCGTCATAGAGAACGGCGAGTGGACGATAACGCTCGGCGGCACGCTGCCCGAATGCACGGAGGGCAAAACGCTGCGCGTGTTTGCCGCGGACGGCGCGGAATACACGTACGACGACGTTCTTGTCGGCGACGTTTACTGGGTAGTCGGACAGTCCAACGTCTGGTATCCCGTATCGTACGTGCTCGAGGAGCCCCGCGCGAGCGAGGAGGCGAGAAACGCCGAGATAAGCGACGAACTGCAGATACGCCTGAACAGAACGTTCGCGGGCGACTTCGGCGGCATACAGCTCGGCACGAACGCCGTATCGCGCGACGTTGTGAACAGACGCGGCTGGCAGAAGCCCGAAAAGGGAGCGAAGGATTTCTCCGCGCTCGGATATTTCACCGCGCTGATGCTCTATAACAAAATGGACCGCAAGGTGCCCATGGGAGTGATAGAATTTGACGGAAACGGCTGCGCGCTTCACGCGTTTCTTCCGAACGAGGTAAGAGACGAGCTTAAGATAAGCACGGAGAAAAACGGCGTTTACTCCGCGCCCGGCGTAAACCAGCACGTATCCTCGTTTATGTATAACCACGGTATGTACTCGTTCCAGAAGATGCCGATAAAAGGAATACTCTGGTATCAGGGCGAGTCGGACTGCAACGCAGAAAACAACAACAACACGGAATACGCAAACCGCTTTACCGCGCTGATAAAATATCTGCGAAACGCTCACGATCAGATACATAAGGATTATCCCGTATATATCGTCGAGCTGCCGCCGATTTTCATAGCGTTCGACTTTGCGCAGGTAAGGATGAATATGGGCAGCATACCGAATATGCTCGAAAACGCGCATATCTGCCCGACGTCCGACCTCTGGAGCGACAAGGATTACGGTCTCGGCGAGCCCGTAAAGAACAACCTGCACCCGTACAACAAATGGGAGATCTCTCAGCGTATGACGCAGATAATCTTAGCCGATATGAAGATAGAGGGCAAGATGAACGAGGTCGCGGGACCGCTTGCGAGAGAGTTCGTTTTATCCGAGGACAAAAAGAGCGTTGAGATAACGTTCGACTTCGTCGGAGAGGGACTGAAGTTCAATGACGGCGCTCAAAAGGGTCTTAAGATAATGACGGGAAGCAGAAAAACGTGGACAAAGGCGTCCGACGTTGAGATCACGGCGCCGAACAAAATAAAGATCACGTCCAACAACGTGATAAAGGCGATATGCTACGGCTCCGCGTATAACGATTATTTCCCGAAGACGCTCACCATCTGCTCGGGTTCCGGCGTACCCGCCTGCGCGTTCAGATATGATTTCCCGCAATGATCAAAACAAAAACACATAAAAATCGCGGCTGCCGCATTTGCGGCAGCCGCGTTTTTTATGAAAAGAAATCTTTTATCACCGTCATTTTTTCACCGTCGTAAATCATCAGATTTGACGGATTTGCTCTGTCGTATACGTAAAGCTTTCCGCCGTTTACGCAGAACGAATAGCTGTGTATTCCGCCGTCTTTGTCAAAGCTTATATCGACCCATCTGTTCTCATCCGGATAATAAAGATATATCCCGTATTCTCCGCCGTCCTCCTTTACACAGCTGACAACCGCGCCGTTATATATCACAAGAGAGTTTAACGACTCGCTGTAATAGCCGCCGTTTGCCGCCTTTACGGCGGGGAACGTCTCTTTTACGTTTATTTCGGCAGTCTTCATACTGCCGTCACGGTCGAGTATTATAATCCGCTTTGATACGGTGTCGAACATATAAAGGTCGCCGCCGTATTCCTTACAGTAATAAGTGTTTATATCATTTATATACGTTATATTCTTTACCTCGCCGTCATAGCTCATAAAGTAAATACCGTCTTTTATGCGCACGTATACGCCGTCCTCGGTCATACCGTAAAATGATATCGAGTCGCCCGTGCTTATCTCACATATCTTATATACCGTCTTATCCGATATAACCGCGCATTTCAGCGTATACGTTTTGTCGCTGTACGTAATATAGTATAATTCCCCGCCGCGGTAATATAACTTCTGTACGGATTCCTTTGACGATATAAACGAATACACGTCGCCTGTTTCAAGGTCATAGCGGTATATATCCGTGTTGCTCTCAAAGCCCGATACAGCGTACGCGTTTTTACCGTCCTGCGCGTTTGTCAGATACAGCATGGCAAGGCTGTTGTAGCCGAATTTGCCGTTTTTTTCGCATACGTATTCTCCGTTTTTCTCACAAAGAAACCGTATCTGCATATCGTTTTCGTGTATTATTATCCGCTTTTTGCCGTTTGCGTCGAACACTTTTACGTCGTCGAAAATACGCCTGTCTATCATCTCGTCGTGCGTTAGCGTGGTTTTTTTATCTATAAGCCCGCCCGCCGTAAATACGTCTTCGTTATCCGCTGTTTTTTCCTGTTTGCCGCCGTATAACTGCTCCTCGACGATCAGATTCAGGTCAGCCTCTCTGCCGGTAATATCGTAAAGACGCGCTTCGCCGCCAGACACCTTTATTTCAAAATACACGTCCGTCTTTTTGTCGGTCGAGTAAGAATTGAGTACCGCCGTCCCGCCCCCGGCGTAAAACAAACGCTGATTCTTTGCTCTGAAGGTCATTGTCTTCGATTTTGCAAGCACAGCCGGAACTTCGGTTTTATATACGGTAAGATTTACCTTATCCGCGTTGTTGCCGCTTGAAATATAGCTTGAAATATAAGGCGTCAGAAGTATCAGCTCGCGCGCGCCGTCGCCGTCAGCGTCACACAGCACCGGACCGCCGTAATAACCGTTAACGGAAAGGCACATTTCAATGCTCTTATACCCTCCGTTTCCGTAGCTTGCATCATATTCCATTTCGGTCTTAACCGCGCCGTTTTTGTTTACGAAGAACACCGAGGCGTACGCAAGCTTCATTTCCGGATACGGCGTCCACGGGCAGACGAATATCTGCATACCCGTCAGCTCATAAAAGCCTTTCGGCGTAACGTCAACGGCGCACGCGACGGGGTCGTGCGTGAACGGTTCATCATAATACTTTCCGCCGCCGTATTTTCGGCGCGAGTCGGCAAGGCAGTTTTTGTTTATTATTTCAATCGCCAGAGACGCGGTCACGGCGTTTTTATCCTCCGTCGGCGTGTCTACAAACACGGTAACCTTAAATGAATCGTATTTTGACGGGCCCGTACCGTAACAGCGTCCCTCTTTTATTATGACGCCCGTTTTGTAATATATATTTTCATCCCCGTATTTAAGATTGACAAAGCCCTCTTTTTCAAGGCGCTTCTGATAGTCTTCAAGCATTGTCGCCGTGGGGAACACCGCGCTGTTGTGTCCCGTTACGGTACATTCGCCGTTCAAGTCGGGGAAATACGGCGCGGCGGATTCGTCTATCACGTTGTCCGTTATAAACGTCCAGTCCCCGTTTGACTGCGGCTGTTCCTTATCCGTAAAAGTCCATTCCGGCTTTTTATCGTTCACGGGCGGCAGGCTGCTCCCGCGCCTGTTAAGCAAAGGCAAGCCGTCCTTTATTATTATATCGTATATCACCTCGCCGAATTTTTCCGATACGGTTCTGACAATGACTTTACCGTTATCGTTTTTAAATCCGACGTCGGGATACATCATAGTGCCCCCGCTGTACACGTTATCCGCGGTTATTACGTCGACGCAGACGGTGAAAACGCCGCTTGTTCCGCCGTCATTCATTAAAATCACGTCGTTTTTCCCGTCGCCGTCTACATCCGAAACGGCGGCTTTTTCAAGATCCGTACGGTGTATAACGCCGTCTTTGATACAGCAGACGAACCAGCGGAACTGTCCGAATTTTTCCATATAGCTCGACAGCGGTTTTAAATCGTCCGACGAGCAATACGGTACGGCGAACATCTGCGCCCCCGTCGCTTCATAAAAGCCCTTCGGCGTAACGTCTATCGGACAGAGTCTTCCGACCTGCAGGCGCGGTTTTGAATAAATAAGCTTTGCCGCGTCTTCTTCAGACAGGGCGTCTTTCGGCGCGTACGCGCTTTTGCTGACCCAGGCTATTATAATCTGATTCGTTTCATTTGCGTACCAAAGCTGAACTATGCAGTCCCGACGCAAAAGATACGCGCTCGTTTCACTCTGATGCAGCGCGTCAAATCCGCTTTCTTCAAGCGATGAAACGTACGGCGCGAAATTTTCAAGCCCGAAATTGTCCGCGTAATACGCCTGATAAACGGAAAAACCGTCCCTGTAAGCAAAAGCCGGCAGCTTAAACGGCGCCTCGCCGACGCAGCGGAAACAGTTGTAAACAAGCTCGCCGTCAGATTCGTTTGTTATCGGATTATTTTTGTTCGGGTCCTTTATAAGAAGCGGGCGGATTATCGGAATGGCTGTTATAAGAATCAGAACGCACGCGGCGAGCGCCGTCATTTTCGGCAGTAAACGCTCTGTTTTCTCCTTTTGCTTCGGCTCAGGCGGCGTGAGCGTGTTTTCATCAAGCTCTCCCAACGCGTCCGCTATAATATCGCTTTTTTTCACATCAAACCCTCGCTTTCAAGCTTGTTTTTAAGTCTGTCACGGCTGCGTTTGAGCATCATTTTGACTTTGCTTTGCGTAAAGCCCGTGTTTTTTGCTATCGTTTTCACATCATAAAAATTAAAATACCGCTGTAAAAACACGGTTTTCCCGTCGGCGTCAAGCTCGCCTACAAATTCGCGCACGCACTTTTTTATCGCCTCGCACTCGCCCGCGTCCTCCGTCTCGCCCGGAATAACCCCGGCAATCTCGTCAAGCGCAAGCACGGCTTTGCCGCCGCCGCGCTTCTCCGCGTTATTGTAGCGCAGACGCATAAGCGCGTGATTGCGGCAGAGCTTGCAAAGATACGTCTGCAAAACCTGCGGCCTGTGCGGCGGTATGCTGTTCCACGCGGAAAGATACGTGTCGTTCACACACTCCTCCGCGTCGCGCTTGTCGCCGACTATGGAATATGCGGTTTTTTTCAGGTACGCCCCGTATTTTTCGGCCGTCCTGTTAAGAGCCTCTTCGTCTCTTTGAAAAAACAGCTCAACAATGCTTTTGTCTTCCATGATGCCTCCCGCATTAGGGTAACAAGAGTTATCCGAACCCGCTCAAACGGCGCTATTTCGGCTCTTTTCGGTTTGTCGTCATTGGAATACCGGCGTATTCCTGCTTCCTCCGCGCCGAAAATATCTCGAAATTTCATCCGTTTGAGTCCTATA
>JAEEGL015114096.1_pt1 | contig 14492 bp, 12 predicted proteins | sample 9134231 | NCBI WGS metagenome assembly JAEEGL01 (sample SAMN16246548, study PRJNA631951) | gut metagenome | biome: gut microbiome; feature: rumen; material: fiber-attached | host: Bos | place: Iran: Karaj | collected 2018-10
GGAGCTTTGGATACGGCAGGTGTGGAAGGCAGGACGTAGTCCCGCTCTCTGTACGGTGCCAAACGGCCGAAGAAATCTTCTAAGTAGTTGTCGTTTCACCTTTAATTTTTTTCACAAATGAGAAAATCGACGCCTAAAAAGAGGATTCTACTTCCTGATCCTAAGTTTCACGACACGATGGTTACTCGTTTCGTGAACAACCTTATGTTGGAGGGTAAGAAGAGTATCGCGTATTCTATTTTTTACGATGCCATTGACATGGTAGGCGAGAAGATGAAAGATTCTGACAAGGCTCCCCTGGATATCTGGAGGAAAGCCCTCGAAAACGTGACCCCTCAGATCGAGGTCAAGTCGCGTCGTGTAGGTGGTGCGAACTTCCAGGTGCCTACCGAGTTGCGTCCGGAAAGGAAAGTCTCGCTCTCCATGAAGAACATGATCTCCTTCGCCCGCAAGCGCTCCGGCCACTCGATGGCAGAAAAACTTTGTGCGGAAATCCTTGCCGCTTACAACAACGAAGGCGGTGCCTTCAAGCGTAAGGAAGACATGCACAGGATGGCGGAAGCCAACAAGGCATTTGCGCATTTCCGTTTCTAATTGAATGGCAAGCAGGGACCTCAAATATACGCGTAATATCGGCATCATGGCTCACATCGATGCCGGTAAGACCACTACGTCCGAGAGGATCCTGTACTACACAGGGAAGACTCACAAGATCGGTGAGGTGCACGAAGGTGCAGCCACCATGGACTGGATGGTTCAGGAACAGGAGAGGGGAATCACCATCACCTCCGCTGCGACCACCGCTTTCTGGCATTACGCCGGGAAGGTCTATCAGATCAATCTTATAGATACTCCGGGCCATGTGGATTTCACCGTCGAAGTAGAGCGTTCCCTCCGCGTGCTTGACGGAACCATCGCCACCTTCTGCGCTGTAGGGCGTGTCCAGCCCCAGTCGGAGACCGTATGGCGCCAGGCCGACAAGTACGGGGTGCCCAAGATCGCCTATGTCAACAAGATGGATCGCGTCGGCGCGGATTTCCTCGCCGTCGTCGAAGAAATCAAGACCAAGCTCGGCGCTACCGCCGTTCCCATCTGCCTGCCCATTGGGTCGGAAGACAAGTTCGAAGGTATCGTCGACCTGATCTCGCGCAAGGCGATTTACTATGATTCGGGTGAGGAACTCGTCAACTACGAGATCCGCCCCGTTCCCGGGGATATGGCCGATGAAGTGGAAGCCTGGAGAGAGAAACTCGTCGAGGCTGCCGCCGAATGCGACGATACCCTCATGGAACGTTACCTTGACGGGGATGACGCCTTCACGGAGGAGGAAATCATCGCCGCCCTGCGCAAGGGTACGATCGCGATGAACATCGTGCCCGCATGCTGCGGTTCTTCTTTCAAGAACAAGGGCGTGCAGTTCCTTCTCGACGCGGTGATGCGTTATCTCCCTTCTCCCCTGGACAAGGGCTCCGTGACCGGCACCAACCCCCGCAACGGGGAAGAGGTCGTCCGCAGGCCCGATGCCTCGGAGCCTTTCTGCGGACTGGTCTTCAAGATTGCCACCGACCCCTTCGTGGGCAGGCTGGCATTCATGAGGGTCTATTCCGGAAGGCTTGACGCCGGAAGCTACGTCTACAACGTGCGTTCCGACAAGAAGGAGAGGGTGGCCCGCCTATACCAGATGCACTCCAACCACCAGAACCCCATCGAGTTCGTGGAGGCCGGAGACATCTGCGCGGCGGTCGGGTTCAAGGACCTCCACACCGGCGACACCGTCTGCGTGGAGAACAAGCCCATCAGCCTCGAATCCATGGATTTCCCCGATCCGGTCATAGGGATCGCCGTCGAGCCCAGGACCCAGCAGGACCTGGACAAGCTCGGCGTCGCCCTCGGCAAGCTCGCCGAAGAGGACCCGACCTTTACGGTCAAGTCCGACGCGGAGACCGGCCAGACCGTGATCAGCGGAATGGGCGAGTTGCACCTCGACATCATCGTGGACCGTCTGCGTCGCGAGTTCGGGGTGGAAATCAACCAGGGTGCACCCCAGGTAAACTACAAGGAAGCCGTCACCGCAACGTACCAGCACCGGGAGCTTTTCCGGAAGCAGACGGGCGGCCGCGGCAAATTTGCAGACATCATCGTCGAGATCGGACCTGCGGACGAAGGAGTCACCGGACTTCAGTTCGAAAGCAAGGTCAAGGGAGGGAACATCCCCAAGGAGTTCATCCCTTCGATCGAGAAAGGTTTCCAGGCCGCCATGGCCAACGGCGTGCTCGCCGGATATCAGGTCCAGTCCCTCAAGGTGACTGTCCTGGACGGATCTTACCATCCCGTCGACTCCGACCAGCTGTCCTTCGAACTTGCGGCCCGCATGGCTTTCCGCCATGCCTGCCCCAAGTGCAAGCCTGTTCTCCTGGAGCCCATAATGAGTCTTGAGGTCGTCACTCCCGAGGAGTACATGGGAGACATCGTCGGAGATCTGAACCGCCGTCGCGGGCAGATCGTGGCGATGGATTCCGCCGCCAGCGGAGCGCGCATCATCAAGGCCTTCGTCCCGCTCGCGGAGCAGTTCGGATATGTCACGGTCCTGAGGACCCTGTCTTCCGGCCGTGCCAACAGCACGATGACATTCGACCATTACGCGGAGGTTCCTCCCGCAATGGCGAGGGATATCGTCGAGAAGAGCGGCTACCGCGGATTGTCCGACGACGATGAATAGTTGAAATTTTAAAAGTGTTTGTATAATGAGCCAGAACATCAGAATTAAACTCAAGTCCTTCGATCATATGCTGGTTGACAAGTCGGCCGCCAAGATCGTCGAGACCGTGAAAGGAACCGGCGCCAAGGTCAACGGCCCCATCCCTCTTCCCACGAACAAGAAGATTTTCACGGTGAACCGCTCCACCTTCGTCAACAAGAAGGCCCGCGAGCAGTTTGAACTCGACTCTTATCGCAGGCTCCTCGACATCGAGGATTCCAACGCGAAGACGGTCGACGCCCTCATGAAGCTCGAGCTTCCCTCCGGCGTCGAGGTTGAGATCAAGGTCTGAGCCGAAAGGTAAAGACTTACCGGTCCCTTAGCTCAGTTGGTTAGAGCAACTGACTCATAATCAGTGGGTCGCAGGATCATGCCCTGCAGGGACCACAAAAAAAGGCTGGCGATGGCGTCAGCCTTTTTGCGGACAAAGATTTTTTAATTATCTTTGTCAAATATCATCAGACCTAAGAAGATGGCTTTACCTTTAAAACTAATCTCCTTGATCGCCGCATCAGCTGCGGTTTTTTCCTGCGCGGTTGATCTCAACACCCCGGAACCGGCCCGTGAAGCCGGCAAGAAAGAAGTCGCTTTTCCCGTCAGCGTGACCCGCGGCGGAGAGAAGATCCCCGAAGCCGCCGTCACGAGAGGTGGCGCGATGGATGTATCTGACAAGATCGCCACGATGGACAAGTCCATCCCGTTCGGCCTTGTCGGCGTGGACTTCGAGACCGGAGCGCTGATCCTGGACAACGAGCAGATTTCTTATTCCGACGGTTCTTACCGTGGCTTTTTCAAGAACAGCCTCTGGGATATTCCCGTCACCGTCTCCCTGAGCGCGTACTATCCGCACGTCAACGAACTGGGGTACGGCGAGGAACTCAAGACATACAGCATTCCGTTCGGCAGCGCCGACACCGAGGCCGGTCCGCTCGTCTCCAAGACGGTCAAGTGCGCCATGGACCAGCTTAACATGGTCCCTCTCGAGTTCCAGCATATAACGAACGATATCGGCTTCAAGATCTGCGACGTCACGACCGACCCGAACCTGAGGGGCCTGATAAACCTCAAGAAGGTGACCGTCTACAGGATTGCCTCCGCCGGCGTGTTCGTGAACGACATGGAGACCGGATCCGGTTTCTGGCACCGCAGGGCCTATTACCGTAACGAGGTCGTCTTCGAAGGCAACGCCCATGTCGGTGTCGGGATGGAGAACGAGCTGTTCATCGGCCGCGACGCGCTCGTGCCCCGCATGGCGGACAGCTACCGTTTCTATGCCATTCCCGATGAACTGGAGATAGGCAAGCAGTATGTCGAGGTGATTTTCGACATCGACGCCTTCGACATCGACGGATATCATTACGGAGCCCTCAAGGACCAGAAGGTCAAGTACATGCTCTATGGCGTGCTCCCCGATAACGTGATGGAATACGGAAAGCAGTACACCTTCCATCTGGGGCTTGACACCGGCAAGATATACCGTGCGATCACCTTCACAGCCGCTGTCAACGACTGGGAGACGAAGATATTCGAAAACAATGACTCATTCTGATGTCAGAATGAAGAAATGGGTCCTGGCCGTTCTTGCGCTGGTTCTTTTCAGTGCAGGGGCGGTCATGGCCGACACCAGGGCCAAGGGCAATAACCTTGGGATAGACGACACTTGCTACACCCTCTATAAAGAGACGGAGAGGCATCTCGGCAAGGACAGTTTCAAGGCCGCATCCGATCTCCTCCTTCAGGCTGCGACAGAGAAAAAGGACGACAAGGCACTGGTGCTCTATTACGTCGAGGTCCTGAAGGACCTTGTGGCAAGGCCCGTGCAGGAAGACAACGACGCAGAGGTGGATGCGGCACGTGAGAACCTCATGCGTATTGCCCGTGAGAAGAACCAACTCACCTATTTCTATCTGTCTTACCAGATTTCGCAGGAATACTACACCAGGCACGGCAAGGCCTATCGGGCGCTCCTTCTTCTTCAGGAGATGCAGGCAAACGCCATAAGCGACAACGACGCTTACGGTATCTGGACAAGCTCGAAGTACCTTGCGGACATCTATATCCGGAACAACGACTACATCAGCGCCAAGCCTCATATCAAGCAGGCGATAAAGCTATATGGCACTACGTCCGACGAAGCCATAAAGCGCGAGTCCCCTACGCGCCTGTACTGCGACCTTGCCGACACTTACCCCATCGCTTCCGACTCCGTGAGGATAAACGTGATGCTCGGGTGGGCCAATGCTAAAACGCACATGGACTCCCTCCGCTGCCGTTACTACCGGCTCCGTCTGGCTGCGCTTGACGACAATTATGAGGAGTACCAAAGGCTCAGGGCCCTTTGTGCCGGTGACCCGGACTTCCCCGCCATCACCAGGGATGCCGAGCTCTTCTTCTCCCTCATCGACGCCACCCTGGACGGATCCATCCTGCAGCGTGAAAAGGAGATATACAAGCTCACCACCGTGCGCGAGATGAAGGTGATTGCCAACCTGTGTGAAAACCACGGGTACAAGGAATTCGCCTTCGTCGTCGAGAAGAACCTGGTGAACCTGATGGAAACGCTGATTTCCGACACCAACCACTCCCGGGTGTCCGAACTTGACGTGACGATGGGAAAGGCCGCGCTTAATGCCGAACTGGCCTCGAAGGAGCATCTTGTCTCAAGGATATCCCGCATCATGTCCATACTCCTAGGCATAATACTCGCTGTGACTGCGATCCTGTCGATAGTAAACATACGGCAGCTCAAGGAGGCCAACCGGAAAGTCCTTCTGGCAGACGCGGCGAAGACCCGCTTCGTCCAGAACATGAGCCACGAGGTGCGTACGCCCCTGAACGCGATAGTCGGTTTCTCGCAATTGCTTACTCTCCCCGACGGCACCTTGTCTCCCCAGGAAAAGGAGGAATTCTCCGGCTACATAGTCAACAACACCAAGATGCTGACCATGCTGCTCGACGACATCCTGAATGCCTCGGCCATGGACAAGGGAGAATATCGTATCACCTACGAGGAAGGGGAGAAGAACTTCCTTTGCGAGGCGGCCATATCCAGCTCCGAGCATCGGCTTCAGCCCGGGGTCCGGATGTACTACAAGCCTGAAGATCCGGCTCCTTTCACGTTCCGTACCGACCCGCGTCGCGTGCAGCAGATACTGATCAATCTCCTGACGAATTCCTGCAAGCATACCGCCAAGGGGGAGATAGTCATTTCAAGTTCCCTCTCCGAGAATCCGGGCTTCGTCACGTTCGCGGTCACCGATACCGGTACCGGGGTCCCTGCGGATCAGGCGGAAAAGATTTTCGAGCGTTTTGCCAAGCTGGACGAATTCGTCCAGGGTACCGGACTGGGTCTCAGCATCTGCCGTGACATAGCCTCCCGCATGGGAGCCCGGGTGGAGCTCGACACTTCTTATCCCGGTCCTGGGGCCAGGTTCATTTTCGTTGTTCCCATAACTCCGGCGGAAGCATGAGACGGATAGTTGCATTGTTGGCGGTAATCGCCCTCTGGGCCGCTCCGGCATCGGCGCAGAACAATTCGTACGACATCGACGATGTCTGCTACGAGTATTTCCGCATGGCGGAGAATCTCGTCTCCGACGTGGAAAACGATGCCTTCGAGTATGCGAACAACGCCCTTCTGAAGCGGGCTGAGGAGGTTAACGACGAGAAGGCCCGTACCCTCTATTATGTGACCAAACTGAAAAGGATCATACGCCGGGCAAGGCTTACGAAGGATCGCAGCGAGGCCAATCTCATGGTCGACCAGCAGAAAAAGGAGACTACCGAGGTGGCCCGTCAGACAGGCTACATGCAGTACTATTACTACGCCTATCAGCTCTGCCAGACATACTACATGAACACCCGGCAGGAAGCCCACGCGCAGGCCCTGATCCAGGAGATGATGGATATTGCGACGCGTAACGGCGAAGAGTACGGCATATGGCAGAGCCATACCTATATTTCCGTGCTGTTCCTGCACCAGAATGACATCCTCAAAGCCCGTAAGCATCTGCTCCGTTCGGTGGAGATATACGAGAATACGAATGATGATGTCGTCAAGCGCCAAAGCATAGCAAGGCAATACTGCGATCTCGCTTCCACCTATACTTTCGGATCCGACTCTGCAAGATTCTATATCCGGCGCGGAGAACAGGCGTCCAAGACGCCGGGCGACACTATCCGCGTGGTTTACTATAAGGCCCAGCTGGCTGCGTTCGATCATGACGTCGAAAATTATCGCAGATACAGGGATGCGTGCCTGAACGACCCGGCTCTCCCCGAGTTGGTAATCGGCGCCTCTTCCGTCTTCCCCGGGATAGAGGCAATCATGGCCGGCGCACCCAGGGACAGCATCATCGCCAAGGTCTCGAAGGTCGCGTCGCGGCAGCAGATGGTTTGCCTGCGTGGCATGGCCGCCAAGTATAACCGAGATGACATAGCCGCGTGGGTAGGCTCCATGCTCATAGAGTCCCTGTATGAGGATATCAGCCGGTTCAACGACATGAAGATGGAAGAGCTTTCCACGTCGGTTCAGCACCGCCAGCTGACGATGGCCCTTGAGCGTCAGAAGCGCCTGAACAGTTTTCTGTGGATTGCCCTGGCAGTCCTTCTGGCTGGGATTATCGGTCTTGGCTCAATGTTGTTCGCAAATAAAAAGAAAAACCATATACAATGACACCTCTTTACGCTCAGGACCACGATTACTCCAGCTTCAACGTGCTGGCCGTGGATGACATTCCCCTCAACCTCGTGCTTGTCCAGAAGATGCTGATGCGTTTCAATTTCAACATACGCACGGCTTCCGGCGGACAGGCTGCCCTCGATGCTGTCGCCGCGCAGAAGCCCGACCTCATCCTGCTGGATCTCATGATGCCCGGAATAGACGGATTCGAAGTCATCAGGCGCCTCAAAGAGAATCCCGAGACTGCCGATATCCGCATAGTTATCCTGAGCGCCCTCAATTCCAACGAGGACGTAGTGCGGGGCTTCAGCCTGGGGGCTGACGATTTCATCATGAAGCCCATCATCATGGAGAAGCTCCTCACCTCCGTAATCACGCAGATCCAGATAGTCCAGGCCAGACGGTAATGCGACGCAAACTGCTGCTCTGCCTCATCATGGCAGTCACGGCCTGCCTTCTGTCCGACGCCCAGATAGTAAACCGCCTGCGCGTGGACCAGAAGACCTTTATCCGCTATGCTTACGGCCGCATGCAGCAGTTCAACCCCGACAACCTCGCCATTGCCGATTCGATCTATGCGATAGGGGTGCGCAAGGATGATTTCCGCTACAAGTGCCTTGCACTTTCGCTGGAAATGCCCGTGCGATACGCCCTGCACGAGTATGCCCGCATGGATTCGACCGTGGTGGAGATGAAGGGCATGCTTGGCGGAAAGATCGCCATGCACGACTTTTATTTCCCTTTCCTGCACGAGTATTGCGAGTTCCTGGTCCATCTGGGCAGGGCTCCGGAAGCGATGCTCCTGGCGCGTGAGATGGGCCGCCTTTCCTCCATCGAGAAGCGCCCGTCCGGAAAGATGTATTCCTACCGCATCATCGGGCTTATCCACAGCTCCCGCGAGAACCATCACCTTGCCATCCGCAATCTCGAAGAGGCGGTGACCTTCTGCCGCGCCGCACGCGCCGAGCAGGACCTGCCGAACCTCTATATCCTCCTTTCGCAGGAGTGCGTGAAGACGGGGGACTTCGCGAAGGCGGAGGAATATGTGGCCAAGGCGGAAGAATATGAGCGTTTCTTCCCGACAATAGGTATCAAGGCCGGAATGACACGGGCCTTCATCTATTCGGCGAAAGGGGATTGGGAAGCATTCAGGGAGACATATGAGTCCTTGCTTGGAAACCCTTTGTACACCATGCAGGCCGATGCGGATTCCCGTCATGTCCTGGACATCGGTTATCTTCGCTCCCGGGGGCTTCTGGCCCGGGCGCTGGCCGTTGCCGATTCCCTCGGGACCGCACGCGGGCAGATGGAGCAGAAGCACGGACTATATGCAGAGATGGGATCGTACCGGCAGGCCTACGGCGAGCTTTCGCATTTGATGAGCGACAAGGACTCCGTCTATATCAAGGTCCAGAACGAAGACCTGGCCATCCTGGACGCCGAGATGCACAACGCCCAGTTGCGCGAAGAGACGCAGATGCTCAGGGCCCGCAGCAGGCAGTCCGTGCTGCTGGGATTCCTCGTGATGTTTGCGATAGCCTTCTTCGCCATCCTGCTCAGCCAGTGGAAGCTGCGCCAGAACCTGGAAGAGATGCGCCTGCGCAATTCCCAGATGCTTGCTTCGCGGCGTGCCTTCCAGAAGGCGATGGACGCGAAGGAAGCCGAGAACCAGTATAAGATAAAGATCCTGCAGAACCGCAAGACAAACATGCTCAGATTATGATAGTCAAAGATTTGTTCAAATACCACGCCAGCGAACTGGTCGCGCTGGTGATCTTCCTCGCCGGCTCGGTCCTCGGCATGCTGGGGCTGATCCAGTCAGTCCCTCTCGCCGTAGGGATACTCGGGATAGTCATCCTCGCCAGCGGACTTTTTTACTTTTGCATCCGTTATACTTCCGAAAAAGTATACAAGCAGTACTACAAGGACAGCTATGAAATCGAGCACGATACGATAGAGGAGGAAATCCGCAAATCCATGGTATATCACCGCTACCAGGAGGCCGTGCTGGGCCGCTACGAAAGCGCCTGCCGCGACCTCGGCCTGGTGGACGAGCAGAAAGACTGGCTGCTCGACCTGCTGATGCAGGAAAAGGACAAAGTCGACGAGGAACTCAAATCCCAGGGCGGCGGACACATCTAGGATCCGGGATTACCGGCCAGTGTATGCCGCGGTCTGACGGCAGACGACATCGGCGCTGGAGCGCCCTATCATGAATTCGAAGTCACCGGGCTCGGTGACTTTTTTCATTTCGGCATTCCAGAGGGCAAGGTCTTCGGGAGAGACGTGGAAAGTCACCGTCTCGGACTGACCTTTCTTCAGGGAAATCTTTTTGAATCCCTTCAGTTGCATTACGGGAGTCGTCACCGAACTGATAAGGTCGTTGACATAAAGCTGGACTACTTCCTTGCCGTCCCTGTTCCCTGTATTGGTCACCTTGACTTTGATATCCAGGCCTTCCTGGCCGAAGGAGGGGGAAGACAGGGTCATGCCGGAGTATTCGAAACTGGTGTATGACAGGCCGTGTCCGAAGGCGTAAAGGGGGTCGGGGGAGGAGAAAACGTAGTCGCGTCCCGGTTTCTCCGGCGTGCCGGGTTCGAGATTTATGCCCTTTGCGGAGGGCTTGTGGTCGTACCACGCGGGAAGATGCCCGGTGCTCTGGGGGAAGCCGCAGCACAGCCGTCCGGATGGATTGACATCCCCGAAGAGTATGCCCGCGACCGAGGCTCCGCCTTGCTCCCCGGGGTACCATGCTTCGAGGATGGCGGGGATGTTCTTCTTCTCCCAGTCTATGGTCCACGGACGGCCGTGGACAAGGACGAGGACTATGGGCTTGCCTGTTTCCTTCAGGGCCTGGAGCAGTTCCCTTTGCACGCCGGGTGGATTGATGTCCGTGAGGTCGTAGGCTTCCCCGCAGGTGAAGGGATCATCGGGCTCGTTCCGCCCGAGGCCCTTGCCCCAGCCGAGGGTGGAGAAGACTACACTTGTGCCGCCTAGGACGCAGACCACTGCGTCGCTCTGCCGTGCCGCCTCGACAGCTTCGCCGAATCCGTCTTTCGAAAGGCCGCAGATGCTGCAGCCCTTCGCATAACGTACCTTGACCTTCTTCCCGACAGCCGCCTTGATGCCTTGCAGGATGGTGATTCCGGTGCTGTTGTCCCTTGTGCAGGAGTAGTCGCCGTACTGGACCTGGTCGGCGTTGGGGCCTATTACGGCAATGCTCCTGATCTTCTTCCGGTCGAGTGGAAGAAGGCTGCCTTCATTCTGCAGCAGGACCATGGATTCGTCGGCTACCTTTCTCGCAAGGGCTATGTGTTCAGGAGTATGGACGCTGCCGGCCAGCTTTTCCGGATCCGCCAGGGGCTTTTCGAACAGCCCGGCACGGAATTTCACGGCAAGTATCCTGCGGACGGCTTCGTCGATTACGGCCTCGTCGATAAGGCCTTCGCTGACCGATCGGGCAAGGTTCAGGTAGCATCTCGGCCTTGCTGCTTCGAGATCCATACCGGCCTTGAGGGCCATTATTCCCGCTTCGTCGTAATCCTTTGCCGTTTTGTGGAAGGATGATATCTTATAGATTCCGCCGTAGTCTGAGAAGGTGTAGCCCTTGAATTTCCATTCGTTCCGCAGGACTTCTGTGAGGAGCCAGCGGTTCGCGTGAGCGGGGATTCCGTCGATTTCGTTGTAGGAGGGCATCACGCTGTAGATATTGGCATCTTTGACGGCCATTTCGAAAGGTACCAGCTGAAGCGAACGGAGTTCCCTCTCCCCGAGCGAGGCGGGGCCTGTATTGATGCCTCCGAGCGGTTGGCTGTATCCTGCGAAATGCTTTGCCGTGCACATGATTTTCCCCTCCGGAATGCCCTTGAGGGTCTCTTCTTTCGGGCCCTGGAGCCCGGTGACGAAGGCGCTTCCTATCGTTCCGGCAAGAAGCGGATCTTCCGAGTAGCACTCTTCATTCCGGCCGTACCTGGGTTCGCGGATGAGGTCGAAGAGGGGAGATAGGGCCTGGTCCATCCCGGCCGCGGATGCTTCTTCCGCTATGGCTTCCGCCATGCTGCGGATCAGGTCTGGATTCCATGTGCTTCCCTGGGATATGGCCTGCGGGAAGATGGTCGTTCCGGATGCGAGAAGCCCGTGCAGGCACTCGCAGACCACGATGGGAGGGATGCCCAGGCGGGTGCCGCTGAACGCGTGTTTTTTCGCTGCGACGGCCTCGCCGGTTATGGTCCTGATATCGGTGATGGTGATGTCACAGACCCCGTAGTTCGATTTTTCCCGGGGATAATTCCTCAGCCCCGTCATTGAGATCTGGTCGATCTTTTCTTGCAGTGTCATGCGGGAGAGCAAGTCTTCCACACGGTCTTCAATGCTTGCGGAAGGGTCTTTGTAAAGCTGCGCGTGAGCGGCGACGGAGCCGGAGAGCAGCGTCATCAGGACAAGAACGGTACGTTTCATATCGACGGGCTATTTGGTTTTCTTCTTGCTTGCTGCGGCCTTCATTTTCTTCCATTTCTCGACGGCGAGCTGCTGCATGTCCACGACGACGTCGCGCTCGTCCACTATTTCGTCTCCGAGGACGGTCTCGATGACGTCTTCCATAGTGATGATGCCCTGGAAGGTGCCGTATTCGTTTATGATTATGGCGAGCTGCTCTTTCTTTTCGAGCATCTCGTTCCATATTTCGGCGATGGGGGTTTCTTCCTGGAAACTCTCGACTTCGCGGCGTATGTCGCCGAGGCGCGTGTCGAACTTGTCTTCGGCCATCAGCTGAAGGGCTTCGATGCGCAGGATGTACCCGGTAATGTACTCGTCATTCTCGGCATAGACCGGGATGCGGCTGTGGTGCAGGAAACGGCGGTCCTTGTAGAAGGATTTTATGGTCATCGACTCGGGCGCGATGGCAGCCACCACCCGGGGCGTCATCGCCTGCCCGGCCGTGATCTCATCGATGTTGATGAGGTTCTGGATGATTTCGTTCTCGTCCTCGTCAAGCTCGCCCGACTCTTCGGCGACGTCCGCCATGGCCCCGACTTCCTCGCGGGAGATCGAAGTGTCCTGGCTCTTCGGGGTTATGCGCTTCTGTATCCATTCGACGCATACGACGATGGGCCAGAGGCAGATTATCAGAAGATGTATCATCGAGGCCGCAAAGCCCATCAGTGACTTCCAGTGGGAGGTGCCGATGGTCTTCGGGACGATTTCGGCAAAGATGAGGATAAGTATGGTCATGACGGCCGAGACAAGCCCGAACCATGCGGAACCGAACACGATGGTGGCCTGACGGCCGACCCCTGCCGCTCCGATCGTGTTTGCTATCGTGTTGAGGGAGAGGATGGCGGCTATGGCTTTCGAAGGATCTGTCTTGTAGGCCTTCATCCTCCTGGCGGGCCTGTACCCTTCCTCCTCGCGGAGTGTGATGTATGAGATGGGCGTACTCATCAGAGTCGCCTCCAGGACCGAGCACAGGAAGGAAACCGCAAGCGCGAAGAACAAGAATAGCAATAAAGCTGTCATAGACTACAAATTTAATGGTTTTCTTGTATATCTTTGAATACTTTTTTTCAGAGTATGCCGTATTTGGGTGAAATAATATCTCTTGCGGTGGCCTTTTCGTGGACGGCGACGGCCCTGCTTGCCGATCTGGCAAGCCACAGGATAGGGGCCCAGACCTTGAATTTCATCCGCATGGTCCTTTCCCTTCTGCTGCTTGCCGCGCTCCTCTGGATAGTGACCGGACATCCCTATCCCGCCTATGCAGATGGCCAGGCGTGGTTCTGGCTCGCCATGAGCGGGCTAGTCGGCTATGTTTTCGGAGATTTCTGCCTCTTCAATTCATATATGGTGATGGGTTCCCGCTTCGGGCAGCTGTTCATGACCCTTGCTCCTCCGGTTTCCGGGATTGCCGGGTACTTCCTGCTCGGGGAACAGCTCGGCTGGAAATCCTGGATAGCCATGGCCGTGACCCTCGCCGGAATAGCAATGACGATACTGGTCCGCGGAGGCGGGGGCGGTGTCAAACTGAATCTGCCCTGGAAAGGTGTCCTTCTCGGGATCGGCGCCGGAATCGGACAGGGACTCGGGCTCGTTCTCAGCAAGATAGGCCTTGATTGCTACGCCGCTGCCCTGCCGGCGGAAGTTCCTGCCTCGATGGGGACCATGCTGCCTTTCGCCGGGACGTTCATCCGCGCCGTCTTCGGAATGGCCGGCTTCGCCCTCGTGCTGCTTCTGCAGAAGGACTTTGGAAGCGTCGGCAGGGCGTTCAAGGACGGCAAGGGCATGAAATACGCCTTCCTGACCACGATGTTCGGCCCTTTCCTCGGCGTTTCGCTGTCCCTTATGGCCGTGCAATACGCAAAGGCCGGAATCGCCTCCACCCTTATGGCCCTCACCCCGGTCCTGATAATTCTCCCGTACTCCATCATATATAAGCAGAAAGTGCGTCTGAAGGAGGTCATCGGCACGCTCGTGACGGTGGCGGGAGTCGCGCTGTTCTTCCTTCTAACTTAACATAATATTAGTCGACCTTGCGTCATTTTACGCAAGGCTAAACAAGTAAAGATATGATTATCAAAGGTTTAATTTGCACGATCCTCGCGGCGTTCCTTTCAGGCGCGGCGGCTCCGGGAACTCCGCTGCCGGAAAATCCGTATACTCGGGAACATTTCCTCGGAATGTGCAAGGCAGAGGGACTCGAGCTCCCGAAAGAGTACAGGGCTCCGTCCTCGCGTTGTGTTGAAACGGCCGTGAAGAATCTTCGCCGGACCTATGTCGTGGAAAATTACATCGGACCCGAGCCCCCGGTCCTGAACCGTACCGTGGGATCGTACACCGAGGCCTGCGTGTGGTATGAAACGGTTTTCGGCCGCGAGGTTCCCGCCGGCAATACTTACGTCCCCGCCCACATGGAGCAGGAGCCGGATAGGATAGAGATAGCGCGCCTGTGCGCCCATGCTGCATGCGTCAATCCGAAAAAGCCGACGGACGTCGGGCGACGGTACACTCCGGCCAATCTCGACGAGTCCAAGGTGCCGGCATATACCCTTCCGGACC
>JAEEGL015160156.1_pt1 | contig 14492 bp, 11 predicted proteins | sample 9134231 | NCBI WGS metagenome assembly JAEEGL01 (sample SAMN16246548, study PRJNA631951) | gut metagenome | biome: gut microbiome; feature: rumen; material: fiber-attached | host: Bos | place: Iran: Karaj | collected 2018-10
CGCAAAAAATCAAGCGTTCTTCTCCGAATCGGAAAAAGACGCCGTCCGGGCTGCCGACGGATGCGGAAACGCGGGGATACGGGTATAAGTCGGTGTTGACATTACGTCTGATCTTATGTTATCATTATATTACTTATAATTAAAAATAACAAAGGATAATTCATGGTCGGATTGATTCTTGCCGGCGGGGAAGGAAAACGGTTTTCCGCCGACAGCTGCTGCAAACCGCTGCTTTCGGTCAACGGAAAATACCTGATCGCCTATTCTCTGGAGAATCTCGTTTCTTCGGGGGTCGGCAGAATTCTGATCGTTGCCGGAAGATTTTTAAAAGAGCTTCGCCTTGCGCTCGGCGAAGAATACCGGGGCATCCCGGTGGAATACGTCCTGCAGAAAAAACCGCTCGGCATTCTGAACGCGATGTATGCGGCGCTTCCGTTTCTGCAGGGGGAGCCCGTTGTATTGCAGCTCAGCGACGAGATCTATCTCGCGCCGCGGCCGCGGGAGATCACGAAGCTTTCTGAGGCCGATTTTTTGTGCGGGTATACCGTCCCGCAGGATCGCGCCTCCATTCTCGGGAACTACGCGATCTTCTGCCGGGGCGAAGAGATCGTTTCCGTTGCGGAAAAGCCCGAAACGGCGCCGAATGAAAAAAAAGGCACCGGGTTCTGCGTATTCAGCCCCGCGTGCATGCGGCTGCTGCAAACAAAGTATAACGCGCGCAGCGCCGGCGACCTGTGCGATTTTATCAACGCGTTGATTGCGGACGGGAAACGCGGCCTTGCCGTGGAGATCGCGGCGGAGGAGATCAATGTGAACGATTCCCGAACGCTTGCCTATGCCGTCCGGCGACTGGAGAATATGCCCAATGAATAAAGTGATGCTGCTGTATCCCCCGGGCAGGCTTCTGCAGCGCAGCGAGGACCGGGCACAGTGCAATATCAGTGAATCCGCCGCCGGCTCGGTGCACGCGTGCAACGACCTCGGCTACAGCGCCGCCGTGCTGCGGAACAAGGGGTACGAGGTATTTCTGAAGGATTACCAGACCGCCGGCCTGTCGTTTGCCGACGCGGCTGCCGATATCCGCGCTTTTCTGCCGGATATGATCGTGCTGAGCACCACGAACACCTCCGTTAAGGACGATATCGTCTTTCTTCATGCGGTTATGCAGATCCGCCCCGCCCTGATCGTTATGAAAGGCGCCGTGTTTTTCGATATCACGCCAGCGCATCTGAAGCAGCTGGAGCTTGCGGATATTTCCGTATTGATCGGCTGCGAGATGGAATTCGTAATCGGCCGGATCGCCGACTGTTATCTGCGCTCGGAAGGCGTGCTTGCCGGGATCAACGGTATTTTGTATAAAGAAAACGGCGAGTTTGTAAAAACGCCGGTCGTCTGCGGGGAAAACGATCTTGACGCGCTGCCTTTTCCGGCGCGGGACCTGATGGACAACTCCCTTTACGTGCGCCCCGATACCGGCGAGAGGATGGCCACGGTTCAGACCGGCCTCGGCTGCCCGTCGGGCTGTATCTACTGCCTCACGCCGGTCATCTCGGGAAAGAAAGTGCGCCGGCGCAGCGTGGAGAACATTTATAAAGAACTGGAAGAATGCTATTATAAATATCACATCCGGAATTTCTTTTTCAAGGCGGATACCTTCACCATCGACGAAGCCTACGCCTCCGCTATCTGCGACAGGATCATCGCCTCGCCCCTTTACGGCAAAATTGAGTTTACCGTCAATTCCCGGGCAAAGCCCGTGTCTGCCGCGCTTTTGCGGAAAATGAAGCAGGCGGGCTGCTTTACCGTGGCAATGGGCTTTGAAAGCGGCAGCGACGATACGCTCTCCCGCATAAAAAAAGGAACCACCGCAGAAGACAACCGCCGCGCCGCCCGGCTCGTGCATGAGGCCGGTATCCCGCTGTTCGGCTTTTTTATGATCGGGTTTCCCTGGGAGACCCGTGCGCATATCCGCGCAACGGAGCGGCTGATTCGGGAGACCGATCCCGATTTTTTGGAGCTGCACATTGCCATGCCGTTTTACGGTACCGGCCTGTATGAAGAATGCAAAGCCGCGGGAACGCTCTCCGGCAGCGCCTTCGGCAGCGACGTTTATTCTCCCAATACCACCGGCACGCAGTATCTTTCCGCCCGTGAGATACATGCGCTCAAGCGCCGCATCCTGCTGCGGTTCTACGCGCGGCCGGGCTATATCTTCAAAAAATGCATTACGGCTGCCAAACGGCCGGTCATTATCAAAAACTACGCCCGATACGGGCTGCGCCTGCTGAAAAATATGGCGAATGAGGCGAAACAGAACTCATGAGAGCATTGTTCTTTTTCCCGAAAACAGGATATTATACCCGCGCCCTCTCCAATCCGCTGGGGCTTTTGGCGATCGCTTCTTATCTGAAACGGCTCGGCCACGACGTGCGCATTATCGACTGCAACATCCGGCGCGTTCACGTGAAAAAGGAGCTGGATTCGTTCCGGCCGGATGCGGTCGGTATTTCCGTGATGTCCGCCAGAGGCGTTACGGATGCGGTCCGTATATCAAAGGTCGCCAAACAGAGCGGCCTGCCCGTGATCTGGGGCGGGCAGATGCCCTCGCTGCAGCCGGAAATGGCGCTCTCCTGTGAGTATGTGGATTACGTATGCATCGGAGAAGGGGAACCGGTGTGGCAGGATATTCTGGAAGCGCTGAAAACCGGCGGCGGTCTCGCCGGAATCCCGGGGCTTGCCTGCCGCAAGCCGGGCGGCGTGCAGATGACGCCCTGCAGGCCGTTTATGGATCTGAAGGACGCGGGCATGCTGGATTTTTCGCTGCTGGAAATGGAAAAATACCCCCAGACTTATCTCGGCTGCAAACGGATGGTATATCTGTATTCCGCAAAAGGATGCCCCGGCAACTGCGCGTTTTGTTCCAATACGAAATTTCACAAAAGCACGTTCCGCAAGCGTCCCACGGAATACGTGATCGCGGAGCTCAAAGAGCTCACGCAGCGCTACGGCGTGGACGGCGTCTATTTTTCAGATGAGCTCTGGTGCCTGCGTCGGGACGATATGCTGGAGTTCTGCAGGCAGATCAGAGAGAACGATATCCATATCCGGTTCGGCATTCAGATGCGCATGGGCATTTTCAACGAGGCGGATTATCAGCTGCTGTATGATTGCGGCTGCCGTTGGGTGTTCTTCGGCATTGAGAGCGGCAACCCGGAGATGCAGAAGCGGATCCATAAACCCTATAATCCGGAAAAGGTATCCGAGACCTTTGCCGCGCTGGACCGCATCGGCATCATTTCCGTTGCCTCCATGATCATCGGGTTCCCGGATGAAACCGAAGCGCAGCTGAAGGATTCCGTCCGCCTGATGAATACCGTTCGGGCGAGCCTTCGCACGGTGTATCATTTTACGCCGCTGCCCGGCACGGAGTTGTATAACGAAGTGATTTCCCGCGGGCTCTATACGCCGGCAAAAACGCTGAAGGAAATGACCAAAGTGGTGGAAACCGAGAGTCTCGGCGTCAATCTTTCACAGGTGCCCGATAAAGATCTGAAGGTGGTACGGTGCTGGTACAACTGGCGCGGATTCACGGACCGGTCCGCGGTAAAATCCGATAAAAAATATGAGTTTGCGATGGATACGGTGCTCAGCGGCCTGCATTCCATCTCCATGCGAGGTGTGCTCAGCTTTTTTGTGAACGGCTTCGCGGCCTTCCGCGAGTTTGTGTATACGTTCTGGTATTCCCACGCGTATCCCGATATAATTAAAAAATACGGTCTTGACGTCTGCGACGCCGATCAGAGGTGAACCATGCCGAAAAAACTGATCACGGTTTCTGTGCCCGTGTACAATGAACAAGAGAATATCCGCGCTTCTTATGAGCGCATCACCGCCGTGATGCGGGGGCTGGAGGCATACGATTATGAGATCGTATATTACGACGACGGCTCCACGGACGGTTCCCGTGCGGAAATCGAGGCGCTGTGCGCCGGAGACGAGAGGGTAAAAGCGGTGTTCTATACCCGCAATTTCGGCTATTCCAAAACGGTGTTTTACTGCATGCAGCAGGCCCGGGGCGACGCCGCCGTGATCATACACTGCGATCTGCAGAACCCGCCGGAAATGATCCCGGCCTTCGTGGAAAAATGGGAACAGGGCGCCGACGTGGTATTGGGGGTCAAAAGCAGGAGCCGTGAAAATAAAATCGTGTATTTTCTCCGCTCGCTCTGCTACCTGATCGCCAATCTGATTCTCGGCATGAAGCTTACGCCTCATTCCACCGAATTCGAGCTGTTTGACCGCAGCTTTCTGAACGTGCTCCGCCGGGTGAAAACGAGCGCGCCGTTTCTGCGCGGACTGGTGCAGGAATACGCCGGGCATATTGAAAAGGTGTATTACGAGCAGGATAAACGCGCGCGCGGGAAATCGCATTTCACCGTGAGCAAATACTATACCTTCGCCATGGAGGCCATGGCGTGCACGGGCCGCCGTCTGCCGCGTCTGATGACGCTGTTTTCGCTGTTCGGCGCGCTGGCGCTGGCGCTGGAGTTCTTTATCCGGTTCCTGCCGCAAACCGCTGCTTTCGGCAGCGAGGCGTTCTGGACGGGGCTTTTGCTGCGGTTCGGCGTTTTTCTGCTGCTGGGGCTGCTGCAGGCGGCGGCGCTGCTGTTTGAATACCTGATCTTCCTTTCAAAAAACCGGGAAGAGAAGCCTCTCATCCTGGAAGAGAAACGGCTGAATTTTGAAACAGCCGCCGATAAAACGGATCTTACCGCAGGTACCGGAGAATGAACATGAAAAAAAGATTGCTGAGCGCCGTGCTCTGTTTGATGCTGAGCGCGATCTGGCTTTTCCCTTATACGTCGATGACGCCGCGGTATTGGATCCTTGCGGCGGGTGTGTTTGCCGCCGTTTTGTTTCTCGTTCTGATTCCGCAAAGGGCCGTTTCCCTGGGCGTCGCGGCGGCGGTGTCGCTGGGTATGGTTATTTATGACAGCCGTTTTTTTGCCGGGATGGCGCCTGCGGTTTTCGTAACGGCGCTGGCCTTTGCCGCCGGGGCGGCAGACCCGGGCGTGCCCCTGAAAAAGGACGGCTTTTCCCTGACCGTACTGTTCTGTGCTGCCGGCACGCTTGTTTTTTCTCTGCTTTATACGTTTATTTCCGAAGGCGCGTTTTCCTTTGTTTTTGACCGTGCTTTCGTATGGCTCGGCGCTGCATGCGCCGTAAGCGCTGTATTGCTCGTAAAAACGCTGCGCGCAAAGCCCACCGCGGGTAAGAAGAGGCGGCAAACCCGGTTTCCGGAACTCCCGGCCGCACTGTATATCCTGCTGACGCTCTGCATGGTTGCGGGCGTGCTGTTTTCAATGAAACAGAGTATGAACGTCCGGGTGTGGACGTATCCTGCGTTTCTCGCCGCGTTTTTCGCGTTTACCGCGCCCAATCCGGTAACCCGGGGGCTTTTCGGCAAAGCGGCGGCCTGAAAAACAAAAAAAACACTTTTCATTTTTTACGGATAAAGATATAGGGGAGGCGATATAAGTGGATATCAAAGAAATGTCGTCCGAACAAAAATATCGCCATCCGTGGGAGCTGAGCCGCGCGAAAAGCCTGCTGCGGGAGCTGCGCCCGTTTCTGAAAGACACGGATCCGAACGGTACGGTGATTGATTTCGGCGCCGGAGACCTGTTTTTCTGCGACGCGTTCCTGCGCGGCCATCCGGGCTTCCGCGTCGTTGCCGTAGACCGGCTGTATACCCCCGCGCTCTGCGAATCCCTTCTGAAACGCGTGCAGGGCGCGGACCGCGTTCATACGGTCGTTTCGATGGCCGGGTGTGAAAACGTGCGGGCGGATCTCGTGCTGATGCTGGATTCGATGGAGTTTCTTGAAGACGAGGCGCAGATGCTGCACGCCCTTGCTGCGCGGCTTGCAGGAAAGCATTATATCATGCTGTGCATGCCTGCGTTTTCTTTTTTGTATTCCGAGCACGACGTCGTCGCGAAAAGCCTTCGGCGGTACGATAAAAAATATATGCGCCGCCTGATGGCGCAGGTGCCGGAACTGGAACCGGTACGGCTGCATTATTTCTATACGAGCTTGTTTGCAATCCGCCTGGCGCAGAAACTTGCGGGCATTTCCTTCAATGAAGAGCACCGGGCCATCGTGGGTTGGCGTTATTCCGAAAAACACGTTTTCACCCGGCTTGCGGTGGGCGTGCTGGATTTGGATTATGCCGTAAACGCGCTGCTCGGCAGGCTCGGTCTGGATCTGCCCGGGCTTTCGCTGATGATGATCTGCAGAAAAACAGACGCGGAAAACGACGGCTGAAAAACGGCCGGAAGAAACAACGGGACGGGAGGTGACTGTGTTTTATGAGAGTATTGCTGTTTGTGCCGCGCGGGAAGTTCAACTATAAAGCGCCCTACGTGCCGCTCGGTCTGTTATCCATCGCCACGTATCTCAAGGAACACGGTCACACGGTGCGTGTTGCAGACCGCTCTTTCCAGAAGGAAAAGCCCGAAAAAACCATTGCGGATTTTGCTCCGGACGTCGTTTGCGTTTCGCTTATCAGTATGCGGCTGTTTGACGACGCCATTGTGATTTCCGCCGCAGCAAAAAAGCGCGGTATTCCGGTGATCTGGGGCGGTATGATCCCGTCCGATTATTATAAGACCTGTCTTACGGCGGGCTATGCGGATTATATCTCCATCGGCGAGGGAGAAATCAATATCCTGCATCTGCTTTCCGCGCTGGAAAACGGCGGGGACGTAAACGCGGTAAAAGGCGTCGCTTTTTTAAAGGACGGCGTTCCGTATAAAACGGAACCGCAGCCGCCGGCGGATCTGGCTGAACTGCCGGTGATCGATTTCTCGCTCTGCGACCCGGCGCAGTATATACACAGTTATCTGTGCTGTGAGCGCATGATGTATCTTTACAGTTCCAAGGGCTGCACCAGCCACTGCACGTTCTGCTCCAACCCCACGTTTCACTGCAACACTTACCGGATGCGGCCGGTGGACTACGTGATCAAAGAGATCCGGTACCTGTATGACAATTATCATATCGACGGCGTGTATTTCAGCGACGAATGCTGGTATATGAACAGGCGGTATATGCGGGAATTCTGCACCCGTCTGGAAGAGGAGAATCTCCGTGTTTTCTGGGGCTGCGAGTTGCGCTGCGGCATGTTCACACAGGAAGATTTTCACTTTATGTACGAGCACGGGCTCAGGTGGGTGATGCTCGGGCTGGAAACCGGCGATCCCGAAATGCTCAAAGAGATCAGAAAGGGGATCACGGTAGAGCAGATCCGCAAAAGCGTGGCCGTATGCAAGGCGGAGGGCATTACCACCATGGTCACGTTTATCGTGGGCTATCCGGACGAAACGCCCGCGCAGCTGCAGAATACGCTGGACCTGCTGTATGAGATCCGCGCCACGGTGAGCGCGTGCAATATTTTTACGCCGATCCCGAATACGGAGATCACGAAGAAACTTGAGGAAACAGGAGAATACGTGCTTTCCACGAAGTCGGACGACCTCAGGAAAACGCTCACGACGGAATATTCCCCGTATCGCTGCAAAAATATTCCGCAGCGGGACCTGCAGGTGATTCGTTCCTGCTTTATGTGGAAGATATTTACATCCAAAAGCGTATCGCAGAGCAAGCGGCATTTTGAGTTTGCCCGCAATTCCGTAAAGGATACGCTTGCCAATATCCGCCGTTACGGCATATGGCATCTGTTCCCCGCGCTGTTCCTTGCGGCGGCAAATTTTCTGCCGATCTTCTGGTACGCGCACTTTTATCCAAAAACCAAAAAAAAGTATCGGCTCGGGCGGCTGTTTGAAGAACGCTGACCGTTTCAGAGGTGGACCGTGTGAAAATGATCCGAAAAACGCATCCGGCCGGCGGAACGGTTCTGTCCGGCAGAAAGATCGCAGCGTCCGATATCGCGGCGCTCGCGGTGTTTTTCGTATTGTTCGGGTGGTTCGTTTACGTTGTGCGTTTCGGCGTGAATGCAGCGGACGAGGGGCTTTATTACAACATTGCGCAGCGCGTACTGCAGGGGGACCGCCTTTTGGTGGACGAATGGCAGGTTTCGCAGTTTTCCTCCTTTTTGCTGCTGCTGCCTTATAAGATCTATACGGCGATCAACGGTTCCACGCAGGGCATGATCCTGTTCGGGCGGCTGCTTTACGTAGGCGTTACCGGGGTTCTTTACTGGTGGCTTTATGCAAAATACCGCCGGTTCGGTTTCTGCGGCCTTGCCGGGGTGGCGCTGTTCTGCGCGTTCGTTCCCGGCGATATGTTTGCCGTTTTTTATCTTACGATGACGATTCAGGGCCTGATGGTGCTCTGCACGCTGATGTTTCTGCCTTCGGAAAAACCGCTGTCTTCTTTCGGCTGGGCGTTTTGCGGCGTGGTGCTCGCCTGCGTCGTGCTGGCGCAGCCGCCGTGCTGCCTGCTGTTTCTGATCTACACCGCTGCCGTCGTCTTTTGCCGGGTCCGTAAAAAACAAACGAACTGCCTTCCGGCGCTGCAGATCCGCGCATGGCTGTTCGTAACGCTGGGCGTCGTTCTCACGGCGATCCCGGTGGTGCTTTATTTTCTGCTGAAGAGCGGTCTTCCGGATATCATACGGGTGTTTCCCGAATTGTTCACCGATACCGAGTATGATTACCGGTTCGAGCATTTTTATAATCTGATCTGGAAATTCCTGATTCTGTGCCAGAACTTCGGTTACGTCAATTCCGTGCTGTGGGGCGTTCTGCTTCTCGGCAGCGGCGCCGCAGTCGTTTTGCGAAAAAAAGAAGAACGTGCCGCAGCCGCGGCGGCGAACGTGAGCGGCAAAAAAAGGAAGAATGCGGGGAGAAGCCCCCGTGAGCGCAGCGAAGCGCTTCGTACGGCGGTATTTGCGGCGGCATGCTGCTGCCTTGTAAGTTCGTATATCGTCGGAATTCTCAGCTTCAGGAGCAACAGCGGCAATATTCAGTCGCACGAGCTTTATATGTATTATTTTTTCCACGAAGGGCCGCTCGCCGTATTCTGCGCCGTCTGCGGTCTGCTTCTGAAGCGGAGGCCGCAGGGCTTCGGCGCTTTCTGGTGGACCGCCGTGATTTCCGACGTGCTGATCGCTTACGGTTCGGAATGCGCATTCAGCCTGGCGGGCGTGATCCTGTTTCCGCTGACCGTTGTTTCGGCGGTCCGGCTTTTGCGCGAACTGACAGAGGCGGTTCCGGCGGCTTCGTTACCGGCGGCCGCGCGTAGGAAGCGCGTCCGCAAGGTATGCGTCGGCCTGTTTGCCGCGGCTGCATGCGCGGTCGTTTGCTTTGAGAGCGTCGGTTTTTACGTTTCCCGGTTCTGTCTGCCGATGGAGCATTATGAGAGCCAGAGAGCGGATCTTCCCCTGGATACGAAACTGGACCGCGGGCCGCTCAAAGGCGTGATCACCAATCGGGAGGCCGCCGGAGCGTATAACGCCGTGCTTTCCGATCTGGATGAGATCAGGCAAACCGGCGATAAGCCGGTGTATATCATGGGGACCTGCCCGTATTTATATCTGTATCTGGATACCGAAATGGGAACGTATTCTTCGTGGTACGTAAATGAAGACGCTTTTACAAGACAGCTGCGGTATATGCAGCTTCTGCCGGAAAAACGCCCGGCGGCCGTTTATATTCCGTTTGTTGATTTCGTAACTTACCGGATTCCCGACCCGGCGGAAGAAGATGCTGACGGGCCGCTGTACGAACAAAAGCTCAACTGGGTGCGGCAGTACGCCGCGTGTACCGTTGCCGAAGGGCAGGCGGGATATCTCGTTTATATCTCGGAATGGCGTTTGCCTCCGCTCGCAGATAACTGACGTTCCGCCGGAGAGGAACAGGGAATGAACGCAAAAAACAAATACGTTCAAATCGGCAGGCTGCGGTTTGCCGCCGCGGATATCGCTGCGATCCTTGTGTTCGCGGCGCTTGCCGTCTGCCTGTTTCTCAGCGCGCCTTACGGTATCACCGAGAACGACGAAGCGCTTTATCAGGTGTACGAACTGCGGCTGCTGCAGGGGGACCGGCTGTTTTTCGACGACTGGACCCTGACGCCCTTTTCCACCGTTTTCAATTTTCTGCCCTTTACGGCGTATTATGCGCTTGCCGGGAGCGCGGAAGGGGTGCTTCTGGCGCTGCGGTATTTTTACGCGGTGTGCAAGCTGGCCGCGTTCGCCTGCGTTTACTGCGCCCTGCGCCGACGCGGTTTTGCGGCGGTGGCGGCCGGGGTCGTTTTCACAGGCGCGTTCGCGTTCGGCATGAAAACGCTGAACTACTATTTTGTTTGCGGATGTGCGCTGCTGTTCACGGGTTGGGTCTTATTTGTAAAAGAAAACAGCAGGCCCGTGCTCTGCGTAATCGCCGGGTTCGTTTTCAGCCTCGCCGTGCTTGCGGAACCGAGCGTCGCGGCGATCTGGTTTTTGTATTCCGCCCTTGTGCTCATCCGGTTTTTCTGCCGGAAAAAGAACGCGCGGTTTTTGGAGAATTACGATTCCGTTCTGGTCGCGGCCGTGTGGAAGGCCTTGTTTTTCGGCATCCTTGCCGCCGCTGCCGCGCTGGCAGTGCTGTGCGCCGCGTTTTTCATGCGCGCGCCTGCCGCGGGACTGTGGCAGGGCTTCCGCAACGCGCTGAACGATCCGGAACGCTCAAACGGCATATGGCAGCTGCTTTCGGTGCGGCTGCGCATCATCGGTCTTTACGCGCAGATCTGGCATCCTGTGCCGTTCGCCGCGCTTTTTGTTCTGCCTGCAATATCGGCAGCCGCGTCCCGGTTTTATAAAAAAGCCGAACCGGTGTGCATGGCTCTCGCGGCGGTCCTTTACGCGGTGCTTACGGTGCGGATGCTGACGTATCCGATGGAACGGATCGGTTTCGCCGTTGGGGAAACCGTTTGCCATCCGCTGCCGCTCTGCCTGCTGTCGGTTGCGGCATACTGCTTTACGCAGAAGAAAGATCGCCGGTTGTTTGCCTTTCTGCTGTTCGGTTTCGGCGCGATGGCGTGCGGCGATATGATCTCCATGACGGCGTTCGGCGCGTTTTCCGAAGTGATCGCCGTTCCCGCCGTTCTGCTGATCTTTGAATACGGCGCGGAGGTTTTCGTCCGCGCTTCCGTTCCGGCCGAAAAAAGCAAAAAGCGCAGCGCCACGCTTTCCACGCGCCGCAGCGCGCAGGTCCTTTCCGTTACGCTTGCGGTCCTTACTGTGTTTGTCCCCCTGTCGGAGGCGGCGCACTGGGCCTATCTGCTGCGGTTGCATGAAACGGAGCGCCTGTTCGTGCAAACCGACGCGCCGCTGGATACGGCGATCGCATCGGGCGCCCTTAAGGGCGTCGTTACCACGGCTGAGATCGCCGGAAATTACGAAAAAAGCGTGCGCGACGTGCAGAAGATCCGCTCGGTCTGCGAAAACCGTCTTTACGTGGCCGATCTGGCGCCGTCCGTTTATCTGGACGCCGCCGTGCCCATCGCGGCGCATTCCCCGTATTATTATTATCAGGAGGGCTGGGAGCGCGTTTCCCTCTGGTGGGAGATGCACCCGGAAAAACGGCCCGACGTTGTTTATATTCCGCGGATAAAATTCAGTTATATGGAATACCCGGATGCGGGCGTTGAAGAAAAGCTCGCGTGGCTGCGTGAAAACGCCGAGATCGCGGTCACGGAGGGTGAGATCGGTTTGATCGTAAAGGTGCTTCGGTGGCACGAAGCTTCATAAACGGCAGAAAGGAGGCGCTGCGGATGCGTACGCGTCCGGAGAATCACGGCAGCATAAAGATCGGTCGGTTCACGTTTACTTACGCGGATCTTGCGGCAGCCTTCGTTTTTATTGCTGCCGCGGTGTTTTTTTCCGTGAACGCCCGTTACGGCAGCAACGAATCGGATGAAACGCTGTATCAGGTGGTTTGCTACCGTTTATCCCGGGGAGATAAACTGTTTGCGGACGACTGGATGTTTATCACCAACGCCTATTTTCTGTATCTCCCTTACCGCGTTGCCTGCCTGATCTGCGGCGGTACCGAAGGTATCATTCCGGTGCTGCGGTATTTTTACGTTGCGGTAAAAATGGTTTTCTTCGTCTACGTTTACAGAAGCCTCCGGCAGTACCGCTTCTGGGCGGTGCTCGCCTCTGCGCTTTATATCGGCACCGATCTGTTCGGCATGAAAACCATGGATTTTCTCTCCGTCTGCATGAACGCCGCGCTCATCACGGCCGTGATCCTGTTTATCCGCAAAAACGCCCGTCCGTGGCAATACGTTTTCGCCGGGTTCGTGTTCAGCTGCGCCGTGATCGTGCAGCCGGGTACGGCTTTGGTGTGGGTCCTGTATTCGCTTCTGGCGCTGTTTGTATGGTTCGCGCATAAAAAAGGGAAAACCCTCCTTGTGGATTACGGCTTTATTTTGTCCCCGCGGGTATGGCGGTACCTGTTTTACGGCGTGTGCGCCGCCGCCGGAACGTTTCTTCTGCTCAACGCCCTGTTCTTCAGCGGTACGGATCTTCAGGCGATCGCGCTGGGGCTGCGGGAGCTTCTTGCTTTGTTCGGACGAAGAACGGCGGAGGGGTATTCCCTTGTGTGGATCCGCCTCAACAAGCCCGTGATGTACGCGATCATGTATCAGCCGGCGCTGTTCGTGCTGTTTTTCGCGGTGTTGGGGGTGTTGACGGTATTGCCCAAAAAGCTGCCGCAAACCGAAAAGCCGCTGTTCTGTGCGCTGTTCGTGCTGTTTATCTGCGCTTCGGTCCATCTGCTGCTGTATCCGGTGGAAACCACCGGCAACACCGTGGGGGAATCCGGCAGCCACGGGCTGCTGACGGCCGTCATGGGGCTGCCGTTTTACGCCCGTACGAAGCAGAAAGACCGCCGTTTGTTTGCGTTCCTGGTTTTTTCGATCGCGCTCTCGCTTACGGTGGATATTTTTTCCAACAACACCTTCGGTTCCGTGCTGCTCGTGGGGGATATCCCCGCCGTGCTGCTGATGCGCGGTTATTTTTCGGAGCAGAAAGAAAAAGAATCTCCGTCCGGCAAAAAACGCCCTGCAAAAGCGCCTGCCGCCGCAAAAGCCTATCGCGCGGCGCTGATCGCTTTCGTTGTCTTCCTCTCGGTTTTCGAGTGCGTCCATTGGGGGTATATGACCACGCTCCCGGCGCTGGAAGCGCGGCTCGGCGGTTTCAATTCGCCGCTCGATACTACGGTTTCCGCAGGCGTATATAAAGGGACGGTCACCACCCGCGAGCTCGCCGATTTCTGCGAAAAGACCTGCCGGGACGCGAAGAAACTCGGCGAAATCTGCGGGCGCGGTCTTTACGTTGCCGATTATGACGTCACAGCGTATCTCAGCGCCGGCGCCGACGTTTACGCTCCGTGGGCGCAGGTATTCCAGAATTGGGAGGGCGAGGAGGCGTGGTGGCAGTCGCATGCGTGGCCGGACGTGGTGTACGTTCCGTATTCGGCGCTCAGCTACTCGACGGACGTTGCTTCCACGCAGGACCGGCTGGCGTATTTTCAGAGCAAAGGCGCGGTTTCCGTGGAAGAGGGAGAAAACGGCTATATTCTGAAACTGCTTCCGCCGTATCCCTCAAACTGTGAATAACGGTGAACAGGAGGCGTTTTCAATGAAAAAAAGAGAGCGGCATGCCCTTCGGCCCCCATACGCGCCGGAAAACGGCGGCGCTTCGCTCCGGTCGGCGCCGTTTTTCGGCACGCAGCCGCTGTTCGGCGGATTCCGTTTGTCGGACGCGGTATTCTGCGTTCTTTTCGTGTTTACCGCCGTATTCTTTTTCGTTTCCGTACGTTACGGCATCCAGTCGGCAGACGAGAGCTTTTATTTTACGATCCCCTATCGCATGATGCACGGGGACCGTTTGATCGTGAACGAATGGCAGCTTTCGCAACTGTCCGCGCTGTTTCAGTATCTGCCGATGTGTGTTTATGTCAGGCTCACCGGCGGCGTTGCCGGGCTTATTCTGTATTTCCGGCAGCTGTACGTTGCGGTCGCTTTGATTCTGTTTGCGTATATTTATTATTCTCTGCGTGAATACGGCGTATGGGCCGTGGGCGCCGCGGCGGTTTTTACCGGATATCACGAATTCGGTTATACCACGCTGAATTATTACATGATGGGCTAGACGGCGCTGATGCTTGTTGTGCTTCTGCTGGCCGTGCGGCGTAAACGCTCTCCTGCTGCGCTGATCTTTACGGGGTTTTTGTTTGCCTGCTGTGTTGTGATCGAGCCGGCCGCAGCCGCAATCTATTTTCTGTATTGCGTGCTGCTGCTGATCAAACGCGTTCGCGCCCGTGCCGGAAAGCGCTTTTTGCCCGCGTATTCGTTTCTTTTGGAAACCCGTTTGTGGGGGTTCTTCACGGCTGGTATTCTGATCTGCGCGGCAATCTTCTTTTTCGTGCTGTTTCTGTGTACGGATCCGTCTGCGCTGTTCGTCAATCTGCGGGAGCTCTCCACGA
>JAEEGL015518407.1_pt1 | contig 14491 bp, 18 predicted proteins | sample 9134231 | NCBI WGS metagenome assembly JAEEGL01 (sample SAMN16246548, study PRJNA631951) | gut metagenome | biome: gut microbiome; feature: rumen; material: fiber-attached | host: Bos | place: Iran: Karaj | collected 2018-10
CAATGGCATGATGGAGAAAATAAACGAGGAAAAACATGCCACGAACATGCCACACAAAGAAAAACCCCAGTAAATACTAGGGTTTTTTGCTATTAGTGCGGATAACAGGAAACTATTATAAGCATTTATAAACAATCATAAACGCTGAAAAACAGCTTAAAACCTACATAAACGCACACATGAATTTATAAACAATTTTCGTTTCATGCCACAAATCATGCCACGGCATAAAAAAAGACCCACCGAAGTGGGTATGGATCACCGATCCGCAGATTTACGAAACCATTATAACATAAAAAAAGACCCCACCGAAGTGAGGTCTGAACCGAATGTAAGGGGAATTATTTTCCTTTCTATTTAATTGTCGGTTTTCTTTAAGTGTAATTACTAGCCTGCTCTTTACCTTTTAAATTGTCATGAATTATCTCAAAGCATAGGCGATTCTCACCGCTCCTCTTTTTTATTAAGATAGCACACACAATTTACGCAGTCAGTGGTTAAAGATGGTCGAACATGTTGTCATGATATTCGTCACGGACTTTGCGTAATTCATCCTTCCCACCGTTCTCATCCAGGTTGAAATTGATGAGAGCGTTCAGGACTTTGACAATATATCTGTCTATAGATTTGCGATCCGTTTCCGCTTTCTCAAGACCAGCAATACGGTTTTCATGGTCATCCAATTTCTTGAAGGGAACGATGACCAATTTAATAACCGCACCGACCGTTAATATACCGCCAGCTAACCACAAAAGCTGGGATACTGAAATAACAACGTCATTCTGCATCGGAGTTGCCCTCGTATTCTTCCTGTTTGGCTTTCTCATACGCAGCCTTAGAAAGACCGATGCAACCACCGATCAGCATTCCGATAGCACCGAGTGTTGCTCCAATCTGCACCGCATAAGGCAGTTCCCAAATTGAAGCTACTGTCAGCCAAAATGTTTCCAAGGCTGGCAGAATGTGGATAGCGAGAAATTTCAAAAAATCATAGGATGAATCTGATAATTTCATGATGGCTCACCTTCCTTCCTTTATTTCGTTAAGGCATCTGCATTTCACCCAGTAACCGAGTTCCTTGATGAAAGCACGGTCATTGGGAATATCAACATTGGTGACAGTAAGCTGACCGTGGAAAGCACATCCACTGCCAACGTGGACGATCTGATCTTTCCGTCCATCCAAAGCATCGACTTCATCGACATCCTTGCACGGAATCCAACCGCCGACCCAGCTATTAAACATCTGCCACTGTCCGTTTCTGATGCGCAGTTTCTCGACATAGAATCCCCAGCTTGTGCAGACAGAGCCTACAGTGAGGATCTGATCGGGACGTTTGGTCGGTGTGATTGGTTTGGGTTCAGGCTTTACAAACATCTTCGGACGGAAAACTCCGATAATGCCTTGCCACGGTATCTCTGTGATCGTAGTCCAAGGAAACGGCTGATTCTGCCCCAAGAAGAAAATGTGATCCTGTCCGTTATCGTGGTCATAGATTGCGATGTGGGAATAAGGGCAGTGTGGCTGGATGTTCTTCCACACAACGATGTCACCCGGCTGCATTTCAGCTTTGAGTCCGATGTCCACGCAGAAGTCCAGCAAGCCGTTTGTTGAACGTGCGTTTGCGATGTCCTTTACATATCCGCTCTGTGAGCAGTGAATCTTGTGACCGCCCACGTACAGGAAGTAGTGATTGGCGAGATCCCAACACTGATAAACGTTGCTGATCGGAAAGCCATCGAGGTCGATTTTCTTTCCGAGTACAGAATTCTTAAAAAGCGTATAACTCTTTGGCATTGTCTGATCCTTTCCACGAAAAAGGGGAATCATCTGACTCCCCTGTCCTGATCTCTTCGAATACTTCTTCAAGTTCTTCAAGTGATAACATAAATTTTCTTTCCTTAGATTCTCTTTCTGATTTCTAAGTAAAATTTTCGGCTGATTCTTTTATTTAAAGTTTGTCCGTTCCTGTCCGTTGTCTCAATTTAGTCATGCCGACCCAAAATGAGTAAATTGACTCGATGATGAGTAAATTGATTTAACGCAATGACCAAGCCCACGCTCTTTGCACGATAGCCTTGTAGTCACTTAAACAAAAGTCATCACGTTTGTTGAGTCTTCGTGCTCGTTTGTGGGCGAGCCTTTTAATTCTGCGATCCGTCCATCTCATAACTCTGATTTATTGTTCCCTCAGACCTAATCAGGGATGCATTTGTTCTCAAACTTTTTGTATGCATCGAGATACCACTCATTCTTATCACCGTTGAATGTTACCTCATAATACATTCCGTCATAGAGTGATGTGGAGATCAGAAACTTCCAGTTCTGAAGGATCTTACATTTCCATACTGTGTACAGATCAAATGAGACGGCGTCGTCTGATTTATCGAGATGGTCTACTACGTACTGGCGTACGATTTCAAGTGCTTTTCCTTCCATACTTTTTACCTCATTCTCTGATTTATTGTTCCCTTTTAATCCGTTCCATTTTGAAAGCAATTTATCTGATTGACAACCTCAAGTGCCATTTTTTCATAACCTGCATCTGTAGGATGTACGTTATCTCTGATGTCAGTTGCAGGATCAAGAATCAAATGACAATACGAACATCTAACTTTGCTTTCGTTGTAATCTTTCAAAGCCTGCGCCTGTGCATACTCGTTGTATTTGACAATCCTGTTCTGATACAGGTATTCCGCAACACTGTGGGTTGACTCATCACTGTTTGGTGTTGTCGGCAAATTCAGAATAATTTTGATGTTTGCGTTGTACGAAAGGACGCTATCAATCATCGTTTTGATGTTGCCAAAAATTGTTTCATAGCTTGGATTAAGCACGTTATACAAATCATTGATCCCAAGCTGAATCACAACAAAGTCAACACCGCTATATCCTTGCTGAGTCATGTAATAGCTGAAGTCAAACGTTCCGTTGTGGTAGAACGGGTTTGTATAACCGTTTTTTGTTGAGTTTGTTACATAATCCTCAGTTGTCCATCCTGCCCTGCCTTCGTTCTTGTTCAGCGGATCGGTTGCACTCCCACGAGTTCCAAGCAATGTAATTGTTCTACCCTTTGATGCAAAATGCGAAAGCAATGTCGCAGTCAGTACATCACTGTCAACCGTGCTATCGCCAATCGCTAACAGAGAGCAGTTTGAGAGATTTTCTGTAATCACTCTTCTTGGCGCTCCGTATCCTGTGCCGAAATCAAAGTTATAAATTTCATTCAGCAGAACATCATGCGCATAATATTTATATCCGTTTGTACTGCTCACTGCGCTTTCGTTCGCAAATATAAATCCGTCATTTGACTGCTCTGTTGTTGAGTATCCGGCTTGCATGTAAATGTGCGTTTCAGATGGGCTTATCATAGACCTCTTATACCACTTTTCAGCAAGACCAATCGTCTGTCTGAATGTGGTATTTGGCAAAGCACATGCGTATCTGTTTGCGAGGTTCTTTGTGCTGAGTTCGTTACTTACTAACTCTTGTACTCCTTCGCTTTCAATGACGGATTTAATATTTTCCTTCAATTCATACGTTACGTTGCCATTAGGAGTTGTCCTGTAAATCACAACGTGGTCATACGTTCCCGACATGATTCCACTGATTGTAACCTGTGCCGATACAATTCCAGTTGGCACGGTGTATGAATTGACGTTCAGTTCTCCGTCTGCATTTACATAATTGCCTCCACTATTCTTAACCGCTATTGATCTAAGTGAAGCGTCTTCGTATATTGGCTGATTCTGACTGTTTAGATAATACTTCTTTGCAGTAATAATCTCGCCTACGTTAACTTCAAACAACTGCGTGTATCCTGCGGTTGTTGATTCTGTTACCGATCCTGTCGGAGAAATGATTCCTGCCGTTAGATCAGATCGCTCATACGTGTTTTCAATCACTAAATCAGTGATAACTTTATCAACCGTAAGATCAAGCTGATCCTGTACACCGTCCTCAACAATCCGATATTCCGTTCCATTCAGATTAATCTTGTTTAAATCGCTCATAAACTACACCTCGCTCCATCCATAAACAGATGGTTCGTAGACATTGGCATCAATGTCGCTGATCCAATGTTTGTCCTTGTGGCTGACTTTTGCGCCTTTTGCGTATGCATCGTGCGCACCTGTAGGCTGAATCCACTGCGGAAATTCAATGCTAGGATCGTCTACCCTCACCCACAAAGAAACGGCTTCAGAAGGCATCCAATCAGCCTGTGCGTTGTGGTTTTGCAAGCACTTATAAAGTGTGCCTTCAAACTGTACTCTGTCACCTGTCTGATAGATTGCATCTGATTTCCATACAGGGAATAACTCAACTCCTGTCAAAGCATCCTCATCCGAAAGGTTTACAGATGCTTTTTCGATCAATTTTCTGAGCTGAATTGCTTTTGATCGTTTCATAATTCATCCCCCATGATGACGGACAATGTTTCTCCGTCTGTTAAGTCTTCATCTCCGACAGGCTCAACCGCATACTCTTCCCATGTCAGATCATTCTTCAACCGATAGCCTTTGCCTTCGGTATGTGGTTTTGTTTTTACAACGGACAGTATTTCGTTGTATTCGGCTTCTGTTATTTCGGAGATTTCCGCCCACATACCAATCGAAATGATTTCAGCGTTCATCACTCCGTTCGCAACGATTTCGCCAGTGCCAATCGCTCCGATATATCCGTTTTCGATTCCTTTGAAATAATTCATCTTGTACCTCTCGAAACGAATAAGTGATATGTGTATTCGTTGTATATTCCAGAACCACAAAGTTCTTTACCGACATTCAATACGATGGAACTTGTGCCGAGTGTCATGCCTGTTGCTGCGTTAACATTCAGATCGGACGTTCCGTTGTTTGTACCTTGAACCGCATAGGTGATATATCCATATGAAATAACTTTGTTACCGATAGGAGTTACCAAGGAGGTTGCCAGTCTGCGCTTTGCGTATCCGCTAACCACCCACTGTCCGTCAGTGTAATGCTTTGTCAGTACGTTGTCTTTGGTAACAACACCGTCTGAAACCGTGCCTGTTTTTGAAAGATAAAACTCAAGCAAAAACTCATCTGTATTGCCGACTCCTACAGGGAGAGTAAGAGTTGTTACGCTTTCGTCGGTGAATTCTATTGTTCCTTTGTAGTATTCCGCTCCAGTGGAAGGCACTGCGACAACCGCTTCAGCGAGGTTTGTAACATCGTACGTTCCGTTTTCTGTAAATGTCTGACTTCCACTTGAAGGATTCGGCACATTTACTGTCACCGAATTTTTCACGGTTGTATCATAAGTACCATTTACCGTGATACTCTGCGATGTTTGTGAAGCGAGTGATCCATTTACAACCACCTTGCCTTCATCACTTTGCGTATAGCTATTCGGAACATTCACTTGCGCTGAAGCGTAGTCGGTCACATCGTGCGTTCCGTTGGTGGTGATGGTCTTTGTTCCTGTGCTTGGATTTGGCACATTAACATTTACCTGTGCCGATGCATACGAAGTGACATCTTCTGTAACCGTCCCATTCTGCGTGATGTTGATTGTTTTTGTTCCGCTTGGGATTATCCCACCGCTGATACTTGAGATAGCATCAGCCATTTCAGATGGCTTGTAGGTGGTTGATACTCCCTTTTTGCTACGGATGGCATCAGCAATATCGGACAATGAGTTTTCATCTACTAATACATTTGCCATCAGTAACTCACCTCATTGCCATCTTGAATGTTTGTAGTGAGATATAACGTTGAATTATCAACATATGCAGTCATCCCAGCCTGTTCTATTTCGCTCTTTAAATCAGAGATTTCATCGCCAGTTTTCTTGGCATCTGCAGCAACTCCGCTGAGCGTCAGGGTTGTATCTGTCTGTACTGCGACAGAGTTATATACACCGCCATCTTCCCAGCTATCGCCGTCATAATAGTACCAGTGACCGCTTGTGTAGCCTGTTTCCGATCCGACATAAACATAGACCTTATCATGGTCTGTCATCCCAGCCACAGTGGACGCAACCAGTGGTGATCCATACGGCTTTATTGTCGAAGCAGCTTCGATAGCCTGTTCGATCATGCTGATGTCAGTCTCGCTCAGGTCGGCATTGTTGCCCGGTTTTGGTTCGACCAGCACAACGAAATTCGCAGTGCCATGCGTACCGTCATCTATCACCAGTTCAAAGACCGCCTTGCCGACCGCAGCAGTCATCTGCTGGGTTTCGTTGATGACAACTCTGCCCTGTGAGTCAACTGTGCCGGAATTGATGATGCCGAGATTGTCCGATTTGATTCCGACAATCGCACCGCTTGATGGCACATACTGAGTCCCATCAGCATTGAATAAAGTAAATAGCCACTGCTCCCCTTGATCATACTGATTCACGTTGATGACCAAGGGGATTGAATGACCAGCGTGGAGATACAGATTAAATTCTCTTGTGATCATGCTTTACTCCTTAAATAGTTCCGATGACTAGCATCGTAAAGACTGGACTGTTGGCGGTTACCGATCCATTGTCATTCGGTCTAACGAGATAGAACTTACCGCCGTTGGTATTGGATACCGATGTGTCGATTGCGTTCCAACAGTCGGCTGAGACTGCGTTGGCTGATGAAACGTACTTAATGCTCTTATGCAGAACATTTGAGAAAGTGAAAGGAAAGTTCGGTGTGTTCTGATCAGCCGACTCCATAATGGTTGCCCATGAAGATCCAATCGTGACATTGCTTGCGGAAGTCCATTTGCAGACTGCAATTCTGAACGATCCGAACTTGAAGACTGTCCAGTTGACCGAACCGCCCACCGCTCCGTTGAATGTAACAGGAATCACTTCAACCGAGTCCATGTCGAACGTCATGTATTTGGTGACATCCGCACGGTCATGGATGTGGAACTGCCCGTACACATCGAAATGGTCTTCGCCCCAGGCTACAACTGGGACGCCTTCGTGTACACGAACCGCAATGGATGAAGCCGTGGTCAGTGCATCAGTTAATTTGAAGATCACATCGAACTGACCCGATGACGAGTATGTGCCGACCGTGATTCCTGTGATCGTGTAATCAGCATAGCCACTGCCGGATGGAGTGACTGTCTTTTCGGTTACATCAGGATCATAGCTTGATGCACTTGCGGACTTGCTGGCAGTCTTTACTGTAACCGTATTGCTTGCCTGTCCGAACGATCCTTGGAATGCTTTTCCTTTGATCGTGTACGAAAGATATATACCAGTCTCAGTTGGATCGCCGTTTGCGTTGACCCTAGAAACCTCAACCGATGAAATTGAAATCGGCTGATAGTTGACCAGTGTCAGTGCCTTGGTTGCCGTGACAGAGTACCCTCTGCTATCTGTGGCAACCGCCGTGATTGTGTTTGTGGTGGCCGTACCGCTGAATACAACCGCACCGCTTGTTGTGCTGAAGTTTCCGCTCTGTGTCTGAGTGCCAAGTGTCACCCTGATGCTCGCCAGCTTATCGCCGTAGGTTGTGTCATTCACATGCGCTCCGGCAGTGATCTGAATCAGCGAATGGTCTTTAATGTACGTTCCGCTCGTTTCTAGAGCCGATGTAGTTGCATTGGTGTCTGATTCATTCGACCATGAAATTACTGGCTTATAGACCGAAGTATCCACTCTCAGCTTGAATGTGGTTGATGCCGATCCAAGCTGCGTGTTTCCGCTATACGTTACACAGGTTACCGTGACTGTCTGCTCCCAGCTGGTCATCAAAGGCATGAATTCTGCCGTTGATGGAGTCCATGTGGTTGATGCCCCGACCCCTGTGATGGTGTGTGAATATGATCCCATCGTGATCGTGATCGTATGTGTAAACGAAGACGATGCACGATTGGTTGTGATTGTCTGAGTCTGTCCGATTGTTAAGGGATTGCCCGATACAGTCGGCTTCGATGCTCTTGGAATCGTAGGGAATGACAGTTCCACATACGTATCAATGCCGAACGATGCGAATAACCTGTCACCAGTGATGTGTGCGTTGACTGTCAGCGATCCGTCTGCGTTGTGGTCAACACTTCCCCAATACATGTCAGAAGCATCGCCTGTCACGTTTGACCAAGATGTGGACTCGTTACGTCCGTACACCCATGTCATCGTGGCATCATGCGATTCACTGACTCCGTCCGTGCCGGAGATCGACATGTATTTGCTATTGTAGTTCTCTACGAATCCGGCGGTTGACTGGGACTTCTCAATCTTGAAGTAAACAGTCGAAGTGTTATCCGTGATGTCTTCTTCACTTCGACATAAGACTCGCCATTCTGCATTCTGCTGATACGGAGTTGTCGCAGCTACATCACTCCATCTGACTATTTCTTTCCATTCCGTTGTGATGTTAATTGCGCTCATACGATCTCCCAAAAGAGTCCAAACTCGTCCTCTTGATGTGCAGTGCTATAGAATGTCTGAAAGCGTGATGCCACGTTGCCGGATCTGACTCGCAGATATTGGTCGGCGGTTAAGTTGACCGCCGTCACGGTATCTTCTTCCGCTCTCAGCACCACGTTGCCGGATTGCGTTTCAATGACCTTCATTCCTAGATTTGAAACAACTGTCTGATACGCTCCGACTATCGTGCCTTGCTCGTCTTTCTCTGAAATGTGCAGTCCGTCATTCAAGAAGGAAAAGTTCATCTTGATGTTCTCGACCAGCGTTGCGACCGCCACTTCCAAAGCCGATGCGAGGATACTTCCGGCACGAATGAGATTCCCGTTTAACTCGCCGACAGTGATGAAATCGGCTACGAAGTTACTGTCAATAGTCCATGCCGTGGTGTATGTGCCGTTTATGCCTGTGTTGCTGAAAGCTATGCCAGCGTAGTTCATGCGCAATACATTTACCGCCGTTCCAATATCCGGAGTATCGAGGATATAGATTTCGTTGGGCTGCCCATCGGCATTTCTGCCTAAGACTACATAACCGCCTGTGCCACCGCTGATGACATCCTGTGCGTGGTTGAGAGCTGCATCCATGATGGATACTGCTTCATTGATAACTTCTTTCTGTGTACCGCTTGCGATGTCTGCAACCTTATTGGATAAGGATGCTTTCTTCGTGCCTAACGTGATGGAGTTATATCTTTCATTGATGAAATCATAATCAGTTTCCACCACTTGCATCGTCAGGTCGTAGTCTTTATAGACTACGTGAACATAGTCACCTAATCCGATGCGCTCTAAGGATGCGTATTGTTTGTATTCCTCTGTCTGCCATAAAGGAGCAAAGGAGATCTTCAGCGTATCCTTCCACGGCACTCCAAACGCATTTGCCGTCATGTAAGCGTTGGCTCTTGCGTTTAACTGGTCGGTGGTTGGTTCTGAATCGAAATCCGAAGAGCAATCCAGCACAAAGTTCTTTTGAACTGCAAAATCCTCATAATCGGTGATTTTCTGCAATTCACCTGTGACCGTTCTATCCTCAGATTTCCAATAAGCAATACACCCTGTGTATGCGGAATCGTTATTCCTATCAATAGAGAATGCGGTGAGGTTCTTTTTATACTGAATATAAATATCCGTATTTTCGCCACGATGTGCGTGAAGCTTTACGGAATTTACGTCCCATTCGTATTCCCCACCAAAACGTTGAAGGATTGACCCTTCCACACCACCTAAACACTGGCGAAAACCTTGCGGAACGTCCTGTGTGTAGATGGTGTCCGTGTTTACAATGTCTGTCCATACTGAAAAAGGATTTGATTCTGCACTGTGCGAAATCAAACCCTGTAATGCGTTAACAACTCCTGTGGCGGTGAACGGCATCACCACAAATCCGGCAAGGTCATATGTTCTGTGTCTTGCGTACACTTGTGTTTTACCGCCAGCCGTAGGATTCACCCTGTAGATTCGGAACGGCTGACCACCGCCCTTATCACTGGCTTTTGTATAAATGAAATTATTGACTGTAAGCAAATCGGAATCTTGCGCACCTTCCGGCACCGCTAAAGTTAACTCAAACATTCCGTTCAGTTTCTCTTTAACTGATCCGCTTACCGTGTCAATGATTCGTCCGATTCCCATTGATGCGAATGTTTCTTCATCCGCTCCGTAAATAATAGGAATCATATTTCAAACCACCTTGGAGTCACCTCTAAAGTAACTCCGTTAAGCGTGATACCGTTGGTGCCAGGATGTAACTCTGGGAATTCATGAGAGGTTGAAGAAACATAGCTTCCCATTCTTATTGCACCGCAATATGCCAGCATTGCATCGCAGTCTAGGTCAATGTATGCCTGTGTATGCTCTGCGATGGTTACTTCAAGATTGCCGACCATAAACGAGCCATGCCCATACACTCTGATAAGAGGGTAAGCTGTCTGACCTGTCGGATTCATGATGCTTCCGTTTGAAGTGAAGGAAACCTTCGTTTCTCCGCTCTTTAACCATCTCTGCGGTTGTGCGGTGAATTCAAGTTTCACTGTTCCGTTGAGATGGTCATATTTGCTTGGATTGAAGGACTTATGGAAAGCAGCCATCCTATATATATTAGGAGTCTGACTTTCCTCAACTCTGCACATTCCTTTAGACGAAGCGAGAAAAGAGCGCATGGCATCCATGTTTATCTGCATGTTGCCGATGACTCCCAACTCTACTGTGTATGGAACAGTTTTAAAGCGGTTATTGTCCAAGATGAACGCTCCGCTTCTGCCCAAAACGTTAAAGGTGGTGACATCACGCTCACCACCCTGTAAGAAATTCGATTTAAGGACTTGAGCAGAGAAGTCTGCGAAGTCTTTCCCATTAAATACTAAATGATTCATACTCCGTATACCGCTTCCTCTCTGCTCATGTCATCTGTCAGAATATCGTTGATTGCTTCTGCAATAGCAAACGGATCGCTATTGTAATCAGTTGCATTGATGTTGATGGTTACACCATTCACGTTGGTTGTTGCGTTCTGATATGTCTCTGCCCTCTGAGGAACAGGAGCGGTAAACATCTCTGCCGGAATCTGAGCCGAATCCCAAGCCATGTCTGTCATGGCATCAGTTAATGCAGAAGTATTTGCTTCCACACCTACTGCAATGCCCTCAGGAATCCACTGTCCAACTTCGTCAGCAAACACTTTTGATGGCGATCCGATCTTTAATAACCGTTTCACCGAATCAAGCGCACTCCGAGCGATTCCTGTCAGCGCATCCCACAATGCAGAACCCATGTTTCGAATTCCGCTGATGATGCCATTCACAATATCTGAGCCAAGACCAAGCCAGTCAACATTTGTCACAAGGTCTAAACCAGCTTCGGCGATGGATTCCAATATATCTGGGATTTCATCAAACAATGCGCTGATTCCGCTTGCGATGGTTTCAATGGCAAGCCGACCTAATCCAAGCCAATCAATCTCTGTGAAGAGATCATATGCCAAACCGCCGATTTCGCTTAACAGTGTCGGCAGATTGCTGAATAACGCTTGGATGCCGTTGGAGATCCATGTGATAACATCCGATCCAAGTCCGATCCAATCAATGTTGGTGAACAGTTTCACGGCTTCCTGTGCAATATCCTTGATGTACTGCCATACGGCTTCACGGTTATCCCAAATGCCTTTTGCGAGGTTTGTAATCAGGTCTAAACCGCTCTTAACAATCAAAGGGAAGTTCGTTGTGATAGTAGTCACAATTCCGCTCACAATCTGAGGGATATACTGAAGCAAAACAGGCACCGTATTGACGATACCTGTCAGTAAGTTATTAATGAATTCCGTTCCGGCGGTGATTAACCCTGTGACGTTTGCTGACAGTCCGTTGGTGAATCCAAGGATCGTCTGCAAAGCGGTTTCTGCCAACGCTGGGAGATTCATAACAATCCCCTCTTGCAAGGATGTCAGAATCTTACCGCCTTCCTCAACGAAGATTGGAACCCCTGTTTCAAAGATTCCGACAATCAGTGTTGGAAGGCTTGCGAGGATATTGCCCACCATCGGAAGGAAGTTACCAAACAACCATGTTGATGTGGTGGAAGCCAACGCTTCCAACTGAGGAGTAATGTCATTCCCCAAGGATAAATTACCAAGCAAATCTGTGAAGCTTGCCTTCATTGCCGAGAATGATCCGGCAAGGGTTTCGCTTGCTTCTTTCGCCGTGGTGCCTGTGATACCCAACTCGCCCTGAACGGCATGAATCGCTTCATAGACATCCGACAAGTTATTGATGTCATATTTAACACCAGTTAACTTCGTGGCATCTTTCAGCAACCGCTCCATTTCTGTTTTCGTGCCACCATAACCCAATTTAAGATTATCGAGCATGGTGTAGTTCTGTTTTGCGAATCCAGCATATGCATTCTGAATAGCTTCCATAGATGTTCCCATCTTGTTGGAATTGTCAGCCATGTCGATCATTGCCGTGTTAGCGATCTCAGCAGCTTTCTTGGTGTCACCGCCCAAAGACTGCAATAGAGAAGCGGAGAATCCAGTCACATTCTCCATATACTCGTTTGCCGAAAGGCCTGTGGTTCTGAAAGACTCAGAAGCATATTTCTTTACTGTATCGGCTGAGTTTTTGAACAGAGTCTCAACACCGCCGATCGACTGTTGCAAAGCACCACCCTCATTGAGCGATGCCATAATAGCTTTTCCGATTCCGGCTGCTGCGATCACTTTTTTCGCAGTAGCCATCAATTTAGAGCCGAGATTTTCTCCGGCTTCTTTTCCAGCGGATTCCGCTTCCCCACCGAGAACGTTGGAAATCGCTCCGCTGATTCCATCCGCAGAGGGAACGATTTGCACATAATATTTGCCTAATGTAGTCATGTTATCCCTCTTTAATCCTCTTCAGCACGGCATCAAACTCTTCGCCGGTGTCAAACACTTCAATGGTCTTTTCTTTGGGTTTGCTCGTCAGAGTTTCCGCAAGGGAAGGCGGTTTATTCTTTCCCTTCCGTCCGTCCTTCGTGTTCATCCAAAGCCATTGATTTACACGGTCATAAGTCATTGCCATGATAATTGTATTCATCGGCACTTGCATGCCGTTGATAGCCATTTTCGTTCGTGAATCTGCCCTTAAGCCAGTGACGAGGACTGCCAGCGTTTGAACTGGCAGTCTCCGATAATCGTATATATGATACGTTTCTGCCAAATCACAAATCATTTCGTTTTTGTGTTTGGAGATCACACCAGCCAAGGCTAAGAGTTTTTTGCTTCTTCACCGCTATTCTTGAGAATCTCAAAGATTTCTTCGGTTGTCCGCTCCGGCGGTACTCGTCCGCTTTCATCAGCACAGTGAGCGTATAAAGCGTTCTTCTGCTCTGGTGTCAGAATCAACCGAATCAACCGTGATACAGATTCAACTCTGCCGTCTTCCACATCAACGATGTAGTCAAGCACTCGCTGATCCTGTATTTTCAATTCATCAATTTCGTATTCAAAGCCACTCTTCGTCTTGCCTTTTACCATCAAGCAACTGCCTTCCAGTATTCGTAATGTGTGTTTCCGGCTGCGTCCGCAGCACATCCGAGAGTCACTTCATAGCCGAGTGCTTCGGTGTCGGAATAAGTGATCTCGCCGATTTCTGTGGGTTTTGCCTTCGGAAGCACAACACGGTGAGCAATATTGCCCCTTGCGATCATTTCAATGACGTAGGAATATTCCTCAAGTTCTTTTGCATTTGCCGTCACGGAAACACCTGTGGAGAAGCTGGAGCCTGTGACGTTTGTCGCACCATAAACCATCTTCTGCACTTCAAGATTCTCAGCGGAAATGAAAGTCAGACCGAAATTGTCTTCCTTGGATTCCTGAATCACAAGAACAGGAGTACCGCCCCACGCTTTGATTGTTGTGGATTCCGGCGAGTTGTTGTTTGTCATTCCATCCTCGCTGGCATAACCCATGTCAATAAAAGCATTATCAAGGGCGGTTGTCGCATCTGTCGGAAGTGTTGTTCCGATAGGAGCACGGAAAATATGACCGCCGACCTTAGGCTTGCCAGCAGTTACCTGTGTTACATCTGCCATGTAAATTCACCTTCCTTAATAGTAATAAATCTCAAAGAGAGCCTGATAGCGTGGTTGCTTCGTTGATGTCTTTGAGAATTCATAATCAGAATTTAATCGGACGGCAGTTATGTCTGCCAGTTCAATAATGTTTCCCATCACTGTTATAACGGCTTCGTTTAATTGCGCAGCTTCCGCAAGTGTCGGAGCGTATGACTGAACCGCAATGGTTGCGTTTTTGAGGTGGTTAACCATTCCACCGCCTGTCTTCTGAACCACCAAAAAAGCATCCCTTGAGTTATTCTCGTTGGGATACTCGTTTTTCGGTTCTTCTCCGTAGGCAGTGAATCCGTTTGCGTTCAGCCAGTTAATTACTGTAGATTCAATCATCCGATTGCCTTTAGCAAAGTGTTGGTGTCTTCGCAAGCACGTTTCGCTTCGTCTGTATCAGCGTAGGCTCTTCCCACGGACGGTTGGAAATCTGTGCGTTTGATTCAAAGCCACTGCCAGCCGTTTTAGCGATCCGTGAAGCGTATTCCTCAACAACTGTGCGCAACTCC
>JAEEGL010111885.1_pt1 | contig 14490 bp, 14 predicted proteins | sample 9134231 | NCBI WGS metagenome assembly JAEEGL01 (sample SAMN16246548, study PRJNA631951) | gut metagenome | biome: gut microbiome; feature: rumen; material: fiber-attached | host: Bos | place: Iran: Karaj | collected 2018-10
CGCTGAGTTCATGGACACTGAAGGCTGGCCGGTGGTCGATGGAAAGTTCGACAACGTGACGCCATCGACCTTCCTGAAGTACTGCGAGATTCTGAGGCTGAGCCCTCAGAAGGTCAGGGACAGCGAGAGCACTCCGAAGCCTAAGGCGATCGGCAACAGCAAATGGAGAAAGGCGACAGTAGATGATAAGGCCGGACAAGATATACGGAATCGAGACGCCGAGGATCTACACACCACCGCTGAGAGAGCTGACGCCTGATACGTCTATCGGCTTCGAGGTCATAGACTTCGCCAGAGACATCCTCGAGATCGAGCTGATGCCCTGGCAAAAATGGGCTGCGATCCACGGTCTGGAAGTGATCGACACGCCGTATGGATGGCGCTTCCGCTTCCGGAACGTACAGATCGAGGTATCAAGACAGAACGGCAAGACATCACTCGCCGAAGTGATCGCGCTGTTCTTTTTGTATCAGCTCGAAGTCGGACTGGTGCTCGGCACATCACAGGATGTCAGCAATGCAGAGGAGACCTGGCAGGCCTGCGTCGAACTGGCGCAGACGAACAAAGATCTCTCAGATGCCATCAAGCACGTCTGGTACACGAACGGCGCAAAGCGGCTGCAGCTGATAGGCGACCGGAACTACAGAGTCAAGGCATCGAACAGGAAGGCCGGCAGAGGCCTGAGCGCAGATCTGATACTCATGGACGAGCTCAGAGAACACCAGACATGGGAAGCCTGGGCGGCGTTATCAAAAACAGGCCTCGCCAGAGCGAACTCGCTGATCTGGTGCATGTCTAACGCGGGCGACGGCACGTCAGTAGTGCTGAGGCACTTCAGACTCAAGGCGCATGCACGCCTCGGAGATCCTGACGGCATCGTCGCAGCGATGGGCGGCTCAGAACCTATATCCGACGAGTGGTCAGACGACTCCGCGCTCGGATACTTCGAGTGGTCCGCTCCGCCTGACGCAGCTCCAGACGACATCGACGCATGGAGGCAGGCGAATCCGGCGCTCGGATACACTCTCGAGCTCTCGGCGCTCCGCGCATCATACGCAGATGACCCGCTCAACGTATTCAAGACTGAGTGCCTGTGCCAGTGGATCACCACGGCACTGAATCCGCCTTTCCCGGTCGACGCATGGGACGCGGGCAAGGATGAAAAGAGCCGGATCGCTAAAAAATCACAGCTGTGGTTCGGCGTAGACATCTCCGCAGACAGGACACACGCGAGCATCGCGGTCTGCGGTAAAAGAAGAGACGGAGCATTCCACGTTGAGCTCGCAGAGTACAGGCCGGGGACCGGTTGGCTTGCCAAGTGGTTCCAGAAGGCAGCTCCGAACTATCCGGGCGGCATGAAGGTCGCCCTGCAGAGCAAAGGCGCACCGATCGCATCCATGATGGACGTCATAGCAGCGATTGACGGCGTCGAAATAATCGAGTGCAAAGGCAAGGACATCGCAGGCTGGTGCGGAAGAATGTACGACGCTGTCGCAGCAAGTTCAAAAGACTCCGAGATCGACGCGGTGCCTGTTTATCACATACCACAGCCGGCACTCGACCTCGCTGCAAACATAGCAGCCACGCGCCCGCTGGGTGATGGAGCCTGGGCGTGGGACAGAAACAAATCCATCGAAGACATATCCCCGCTCGTAGCAGCCACGATGGCTCTGGGAGCGGCAACGCAGATAGAGCAGACAAAGACAAAGTTATACGACAGCGTCTACAACGAAAGAGGCGTGCTTGTCGTATAGGAGGGCTACAACATGAGGATATTCACAGGCCTCAGAAACCTGATCAGGCACGATGTGACATACATATACGGCGGAGACTACGGTGTAGGCGTAGCGGAAATGGACGCAGCGACGCTGTACCGCACACAGCCGAACCTCCGCGCGGTCGTGTCATTTTTGGCCGACAATGCAGCACAGATCCCGATCAAGGTGTATGACAGAGCATCAGACAATGACCGGCCGAGGGTCCTTGACAGTCCGGCAGCCAAGCTGCTGGCGAACCCGAATCCGGACATGACCTCGTTTGAATTTAAGCGCTGGATGTACTCAGATCTGCTGCTGTACGAGCGCTTCCTGACACTGCTGATCCCGAGCAAGACATCGGAGAGCGGCTGGGAGCTCCGGCCAATACCGGCAGACTGGATACAGACATACAAGGGCTCATCACCGTTCGCACCGCAGTCGATCATCATATGTGCGAACAACGGCACAGACGCCATCGAAGTCCCGGCGGACAGGTTCGTCCTGTTCCACGGCTATGATCCGACGGATCCGATGCGTCAATACTCGAGAATAAGCGCCCTGAAGGAAACACTGCACGAGCAGGTGGAGTCAAACGGCTTCAGGCGTCAGATGTGGAAAAGAGGTGGCCGCTTCAATGCCTACGTGACGCGCCCGAAGGACGTGGCACCGTGGTCTGATACCGGCTTCGACCGCTTCAAAGAGACGTTCAAGTCATCCTGGGCGGGATCCCAGGCAGACGAAGCAGGCGGGATGCCTATTCTCGAAGACGGCATGGAGATCAAGACAGTCCAGTTCAACAGCCGCGACGCACAGTGGGCTGAGTCGGTAAAACTCTCAAGAGAAGACTGCGCAGCGGTCTATCACGTGAACCCTGCCATGATATGGCCGGGCAGCGGACAGACATACGCAAGCGCGAGAGACAACGCGAGAGCGCTGTACAACGACTGCCTGGCACCTACTCTGATGCAGGCGACAGACCGCATCAACATGGTCATCCTGCCGAGAGTAGGCGAGGAAAAGAGCCACTATGCAGCGTATGACATCACGATCAAGACCGAAGGCACCTACGAGGAAAAGATCAAGACACTCTCGAGCGCAGTCGGTGCGCCGTTCCTCTCCAGGAACGAAGCGAGAGCAAGCCTCGATCTCCCGGCTATCGACGGCGGCGATGAGCTGATAACACCGCTCAATGTGCTCGAAGGTGGACTCGCATCACCTAGAGACACAGATCCGAACATCGAAAGATACAACGCAGCCAAAAAGCCGCAGACGAAAAAGAAGGCGGAACGCAAAACACGCGGAAAGCCGACCGATGAAGAGGCTGAGATCCTGACGGAAGTATATCGCAGTTTCTTCGAACGTCAGTCAAAAAGCGTGCTCGCCAAGATCGGCGCAAAGTCTGATAAATGGTGGGACGCAGAGCGCTGGAACAAGGAACTCGCCGAGGATCTTTTCACGAAAGCGTTCGGCATGAGCGTATCTGCTGCGAAAGAAGCAGTCAGGAAGCTCTGGGGCAGCGACGGGACATACGATCCGGACCGCACCGAGGCATACATCAGGTCGATGTGCAGCCGTCGTGCTGAGATGGTCAACAATTCCACATATTCAGAGCTGAAAGACGCTCTCGAAGGCGAATACGACGAAGACGCTCTCAAGGGTACGCCTGAGGGCGTTTTTGATAACGCAAAAGAGAACAGGTCAGAAAGCGCCGGCAGGGCATTCGCCGGAGCTCTCGTGGCGTGGTCCGCGATGGAGGCCTGCAGGCAGAACGAAGACGGCGAGAAGATCTTCAAGACATGGGTCGTGACGTCATCGAATCCAAGAGCATCGCACGCACACATGAACGGCGAGACCGTTCCGTATGATCAGCCGTTCTCCAATGGCGCAATGTGGCCGGGCGACATCGACAACCTCGATGTCGAAGAGGTCGCAAACTGTCAGTGCGTGCTCGAGATCACGATAAGAGACTGAGGTGGACAAATGATACATGTAGTCACCGGCCCGCCATGCGCGGGCAAATCAACATACGTCCGGACAAACGCGAAAGCGGGAGATCTCCGGATCGACTATGACCAGCTGGCACAGGCGCTCGGCGCAGAGAACAGCCATGCAGCAGAAGGCCTGATCAAGCAGGCTGCATTCGATGCCCGCGAGGGCGCGATCGCCGCTGCACTGAAGCAGTCCGATGCAGAGTCCTGGATCATCCACACATCACCGTCCGAGAAGCATATCGAGGAATACAAAGCGGCCGGCGCCGAGTTCATAGACCTCGACCCGGGCTATGAAGAGTGCATGGACCGTGCGGAGAAGGACAACAGGCCGCAGCAGACCATAGATGCGATCGAGAAATGGTATTCCGGAAAGAAAGGCAGAACCGACATGAACCTGAAGAAAAAGACCATAGAGCTGAAGGCGGAAAACGGAACGATCTCCGGATATGCCGCCACATGGACAAGGGAGCCGGACAGCTACGGCGACGTCATCGTCAAGGGAGCTTTTGCTGAGTGCCTTGCAAAGATCAAGGCCGAAGGCAAGGTGCTTCCGCTCCTGTACAACCATGACAGCTACAACCTGAACAACTTCATCGGCACGATCACATCTCTTGGAGAGGATGATCATGGCCTGAAGTTTGAGGCCGTATTCGACGACACGAAGGAAGCGCAGAGAGCCAGAGAGCTCGCCCTCGACGGCAGGCTCTGCAAGTTCTCGTTCAGCTACGACGTGCTCGATCAGGCACAGATCGAGATAGACGGCCGCCAGGTAAATGAGCTCCGCAAGCTCAACATCCACGAAGTGAGCCTCGTGATGTATCCGGCCAACCCGGACACATCCGTGCTCAGCGTAAAGTCCGGGCGCAGGAACAGCGCGAAGGACACAAAGATCATCAAAGAAGCGATCTCGCTCCTCCAGGAACTTCTGGGAGAGCTTGATGATATCGGAGAGCCGCTGGACGACTCAAAGGCCAAGTCAAAGGAACCGGACCCGGTCAATGACGAGGAGCGTGAGAGAAGAGAAAAGCTGCTCAAGGAAGCAGAAACACTTTTGAAAATGGAGGATTGAAAATGAATCTCAAAGAAAGACTGGCAAACGCCAAATCAAACCTCGAGACGATCAAGAAGGCTGTAGAGGCAGGCGAGAAGGCTGCTGAAGATCTGAACACAGCCATGGAAGAGTATAAGGCTGCCAAGGCCGCATACGACGCAGCTATAGAGGCTGAGAAGCTGATGAAGTCGTTCGAGAAGGAGCAGGAGACACCTGCAGAGAAGGAAGGCGAGGAGCCAAAGGCAAAGAACCTCGGCGAGGCGTTCGTTGAGCACGTCAAGAACACCGAAATCAACAAGAAGAGCTTCCGCGTCGTGGCACCTGAGTACAAGGCTGCTACTGATGTACTGAAGTCGCCTGCAGGAGCAGTAGACTTCGCAACGACATTCGACAAGAAAGTCGTAGAAGCTGCACGCACGCCACTCGTAGTCAGAGATCTCTTCGGAGCAGAACAGATCTCCGGATCAACTCTCGTATACCTCGTAGAAGGCGCTATCGAGGGCGCACCTGCAGCGACAGCAGAAGGCAACAAGAAGCCTCAGGTACACTTCGCAGATCCTACACCGAAGACCGTATCGCTTGCGAAGATCGCATGCCACATCAAGGAGTCCGATGAGTACATCGACGACTTCCCGTTCCTCGCATCCGCAGTGAACGGCAGACTGCTGTATCATCTCGGTCTCGTAGAGCAGAACACACTCGTGACCTCGCTGCTCGGCACATCCGGGATCCTGTCCGACACCACATCGTGGGACGGCTCATCCACAGCGGCTGACATCGCAGAGCTCATCCTCAAGGCAGCCATGGATGTACAGGAAAGCTCCGGCTTCCCTGCTGACGCTATCGTAATGAACCCGGCCATATGGTATGCGCTGAGAGTCGCCAAGAACGGTGACAATGACTACTATGGTGGCGGATTCTTCGGAGCTCAGAACATCCCGAACCTCTGGGGCATCCCTGTATGCGTGACAACTGCGGTCACAGACGAGCAGATCATCGTCGGCGCATTCAAGACATGTGGCTCCGTTGTAAGCAGGGGCGGCGTATCCGTCGAGGCTACCAACACTGACCAGGACGACTTCGTGAAGAACCTCATGACGATCCGCGCAGAAGAGAGGCTCGCTCTCGCTGTCCGCAGACCGGCAGGCTTCAAGAAGCTGGTCAAGGATTCTTAATAAGAACTGATATCGGGAGGGGCGGAAGTCCCTCCCGTATACGGCTTTAGAGGAAGGAGCAGAGATGGCTTTGAAAGAATACTTCTGGAACGGCAAGACATACCAGATCGCCGACGAGGACCTGAAGCACTATCCGGGCGCAGTCCCTGTCAAAGGCGAGACTCCGGTCAAGCCGGAACCACAGACAAAAAGCAAAAAAGCCCCAGCTAACAAATCCCGCCAGCCGAAGAACAAATGAGAACAGCATGGGGCTATGACGTAGAAAGCTCGATCGAGCCGATCATCACGGTCGACAGGTTCCACACCCTCACCGGCAGCGCATACTTCACAAATCCAAGGGCAGAAGCAGCCATCAAGGCTGCATCGCAGGCCATCCGCAACTACTGCGGCTGGCATATATGCCCTTCGATGAAGTGTCAGGCATATCCGGTCGGAGGCGGCATCGTCACGAAGCTGCCTGCGGCCTATGTGAGCGCCATATCCGGCATCACGGAAGATGGCACGGAACTGACGGCAGGAACGGACTACGAATGGCGCAGAGACGGCCTCCTGAAGAGGAAGTGCCCTCACAGATGGAGCGACTCATGGGACGGAATAGTCGTCGAATATACTGCCGGCTACTCAGCTGAAGCAGTTCCGGATCTCGCAGAGGCGGTCTGCGCTATCGCTGCAGGAGTCCTCGCGGTATCTCCGGGCGTGACATCGGAGAGCGCCGACGGCGTGAGCATCAGCTTCAGCGCCAACGCAGCGAGCATTGCTGCGAGCCTAACGTCACAGCAGAAAAAAGCCCTCGAGCCTTATAAGGTGGTGAACAGTCATGCCGCTTAGCTTCATGAACGACACCGTCACCGTGCTGAGAGCGCCGATCATCGAAAAGAACGGCATGGAAAAACGCGACTGGTCAAACGCTGTCGACTTTGAAGTCACAGACGTCATGATCACATCGCAGAACACCTCCCGCGACTTCGAAGACCGGACGCTGCAGGTGAGTGACAGGCGCACATTGAGAGCTAACTACGATGCGGATATAAAGGCGGGAGACCGCATAGTATGGAACGGCAGCACATACGAGGTCGATGGCGACGTGTTTCACACTAAATCGCCGACAGGCCGCGTATCGTCCACACGCTGCGCTCTTGTAAGGTGGGCCGGATAAATGGGTGCAAAAGTAAGGATCGAGCATAACAGCAAAGGGTGGGCCGAGATCTTCACGTCTGCAGGCATGCAGGCAGAGGTCGACAAGGCCGGAGAACGGATCGCAGCCGAGGCAGGCGAACACTTCCACTACTCACGCGCGGAGCACAGTCAATTCACGGCTGCAGGCTTCGTGGCGTCAGATAAGTACACGGGAGCCTACCAGGAAGCGACGGACAAGGTACTGACAAAGGCGGTGCACAAATGAGATGCAATGTTGATATTGAGACATGGATGGCTAAATTCATGAAGGAAGATCTGGAGGTCAGCACATCCGCGCACGCTCTGCCGGCATCGCTCGGAGAGAACCTGCCGCACATTCATGTAGTAAGGACCGGCGGATATACATCCGACATGGTCATCGAGACGCACAATCTCGACTTTGACGTATACGCGGAAGATGCAGCGGACGCCATGGAGGCGGCTGCAGATCTTTGCGGATACATCAGGGTCGAGGGGACTTTTGCGGCGGAGGCAGACGATGGCTCAAAGCTCGTCGTTTATGCTTCAGAGATCATGACGCTGCCGTATCACAATCCGGATCCGCGACACCCTAACCTAGCACGCGCCACATTCAAGGCGCAGATATTGACAAGAACGAGAGGAAACTAACATGCCATACACAAAAGATGTGCTCATAGGAGCACCGGATCAGGCTGGTGCAACAGGCGCCATCCTGCATGCAGATGTCGGCACGACTCTGCCTACGATCGCGACCGTATTCACTCCGAGCGCCTCGTGGCGCGCGAACTTCGACGGCAACGAGTACGTATCCGAGGACGGCCTGACACTCGCACCATCAATCAGCACGAATGATATCAAAGACTGGAGCGGAGCTACGGTCAGAAGAGTGCTCGCTGCATTCGACGGCAAGATCTCGTGGCAGATGCTGTCCACAAATGAAGAGGCCATGAACATAGCCTTCGGAGACGACAACGTCACAGCCACCGCAGCGACCACAGCGCACGGTAACTACCTCGAGGTAGGCCTCGGAGCTCATCTTCCGGACAGACAGTCATTCATATTCCTGATGAAGGACGGCGACACAAAGATCGCCATCGTAGTGCCTGACGGCCAGATAACAGAGGTCGGCGAAATCAGCTTCAAGTCGACCGACGCTATCAAGTGGCCGGTGACACTGTCGTGCTATCCGGACAGCAGCGGCCAGAGCATCTACATCTGGACCGACGACGGTCAGGTATCAAGCATATAAAACTCAAAGAGGGAGAGACAAGATGAGGACATTTAGCACAGACGCTCCGGAGTTCTTCGTGTTCAAAATTGAAGGCTCGGACGAGGTCAAGAAGATCCCGCTGGCGGGATCCATGAACAACCGCGAACTTCTGGCTTTTGAAGAAACAGGAGGAGACTACCGTAAACAGCTCGAGTGGCTGCGCAGCTATATCGGCGAAGCCATATACGAACTGAGCCCGACGACCACGGCAGCCATCATGAAGGCATGGATGGAGGAATCATCCAAGTCGGGAGCATCCGTGGGGGAATGATAAGCCTTGCCCGGATGATCGACCAGCATGATCGCGCTCTCGAGTACGATCTGATGACCCGGACAGGGCGAACATTAAGCGAACTGATAAACATGGGGGCGGCCGGAAAGGTCGCCCTCATATCGTTCATTCAATACCTTCCGCCTGACGCAGCTCTCAGGAAAGAGCTCGACCCGAAAGACGAGACGGCGGACTGGTTCACGACTATGAAAACAAACGCGATACTCGCAGACCTGTTTGACGTATTCGTTGCAGTGCATACGAAGAAGGGCAAAACACCTGCAGAGTATCCGAGACCAGGAAAAAAACAGACTATCGGAAAGGACCCGGTGCCGATCTCGAAGTTCTGGGATTGGTGGGATAAAGGAGAAACGTAATGCCGAACGGAACAGAAGTCGCAAGGGCGTTTGTCACAATAATACCGAAGTCTGACGGCACATCGAACGAAGTCATCAACTCCGTAGTCAACCCGTTGCAGAAAGGCGTAGCTACGGCAGGAGACTCCGCAGGCAAGCTGTTCAACACGAACCTCGGCGGGATACTGTCGAAGTTTGCTGTGCCTGCAGCCATAGGCGCCTCGCTTGCCATGGTCGGTAAAGCGGGATATGACGCCTTCACAGAGGTCGAAGAGGGCACCAACAACCTGATAAAGGCGACCGGAGCAACCGGAGAAGCGGCCAAACAGCTCGAGGACGTCTACAAGAACGTAGCTTCGAATGTAGTAGGCGACTTCGGGGACATCGGATCCGCAGTCGGCGAGATCAACACGAGACTCGGCCTGACAGGCGACGAGCTTCAGGCGGCTTCTGAAGAAATGATGAAATACGCCAAAGTCACCGGTCAGGATGCCACAGCCGCGACGAAGGATGTGGCGTCCATGATGCGGAATGCAGGCATACCTACGGAAGAGATGGCCGACATGCTCGGCAAGCTGACCGTAGCAGGACAAGCTGCAGGCATTGACGTATCAAAGCTCGCTCAGAACACGACCAAGTACAACGCTGTCATGAAGCAGCTCGGCCTCTCGACAGACGAGCAGATCGCTCTGATGGCCAAGTTCGAGCAGTCCGGCGCAGACACGTCATCCATCCTCAATGCCATGAAGAAGGGCGTAGCAACCTGGGCGAAAGAGGGCAAGGACGCAAAAACGGAGTTCATGGACTTCGTACAGGGCGTCCAGGACGGAACGGTAACAGCCGGAGACGCAGTCAAGATCTTTGGAACAAGAGGCGGCTTGTCGATGTACGAAGCCGCACAAAAAGGCCAGTTATCATTCGAGGAGATGTATGCGGCAATCAGCAGCGCATCCGCTGAGAATCTCGATACGGTCTACAACGATACATTAACGGCATCTGAAAAAATGGACCTCGCCTGGCAAAACATAAAGCTGGCGGGGGCCGAGCTTTTTGCGCCTATGGCGGAAGCGCTGTCGACAACACTGACGACAGTGATCATCCCGACGGTGCAGACGGCTAGCAAATACATACGGGACTTCATGGACTCTCCTACATGGAAAGGCATCAAGACCGTAGTCACAAACCTAATGAACGCGATCGCCAGCGTGATCCGCACTGTATGGCCTGTGATATCAGGGATCGTCAAAACGAACGTGACGATCATCAAGAACGTCATCAGCGGGATCCGGAGCGTGATCAGCACGGTCCGGAGCACATTCAACAGCGTAAAAGAAGCAATCACAAGCCCGGTCGCATCAGCTCGTGACGCAGTAAAAGGCATAGTCGACAGGATCAAGGGCTTCTTCAACTTCTCCGTATCGAAGCCGCACATCCCGGTGCCTCACTTCTCGATCTCGCCTTCCGGCTGGAGGGTCGGAGATCTGCTGAAGGGCAGCATCCCGAGCCTGTCTGTATACTGGGCGGCAAAGGGACTCATCCTGGATAGGGCCACGCTCATCGGCGCAGGCGAAAAAGGCCGCGAGGGCATCATCCCGCTCTCCGGAGACGCGATGCGCCCGTTCGCCAGGGCTATAGCCGGCGAGATGAAAGGCGGAGGATCCGTCAACAATTACTACATCAACGTGACGGCCAACGGAGTCGACAGCGGCGAGGAGATAGCTGATGCGATCGTCAGAGAATTGAGGACGGCATAATGGCTAATAAAAATAAAAAATCAAGCAAGCCGTCAGGGCTGACCATAACAAGAAACGGCAGCAACTTCGTATGCGAATGGAAAATACCATCCAGCAAGTACGGCGACGGCCAGCAGTTCAAATCGACGACAGTAAAAGCTGTCGACATCACCAAGACTCTCACAAAAAAGACCGTCAAGATAAATCTGTCGGATAGATATCCAAACGGCAAAAAGCTGACAGCCTTTTCGTTCTCAGTAAGAGGAAACACAGACAAGAAGAAAAACGACAACCTAGGCTGGTCCGAATGGGCGAGCAAAGAACTCACCCTGCACGTGCCGAGAAAGCCGGCAATAGAGGCCGAGCTGACCGGAACGAACAAGTGCAAGCTCACATGGTCCGTCGCCGACACCGGAGCCAATTCAGCATATCCGTTCGCTGGAGTACGCATACAGACCAAGCGCGTCAAGGACTGCACATGGGATCCTAAGGACGATGACTGGAAAAACGCAACAGAGGAGACCTCAAGCAGCGCATCGAGCTTTAAGGAATACACCGAGAACAGCGGAACGCTGGCAACAGGCAACTACACAAGGCTCGTCAGGATACAATCACAGGGCTGCGCAGGCGACTCTGACTGGGCGTATGCGAAGCACGTATACGGCTCATCGAAGCAGGCGAACCAAAAAGAGGGAACTGTCAACGACACTTCTGCAGGCTACGATGTACAGGTCAACTGGAACACAGCGTGGGACAAATCTACACCTATAGACGAGTCGGTAGTCGAGTGGGTAATGACAGCCCCGGCGAGCGACATGTCATGCCCGTCAGGGCTTTCATGGACCGAAGGAGCGACCATCAAGGATACGATAGGCGAAGAGTCCGTGCATCTTTCCATAGACGCGACTCTCGCGGAGGACCAGTGCCTGTTCACAAGGATCAATACAAAGCACGACTCGAATATCACATACGGAGCTCCTAGACTCCAGAAGGTAGGAGTGCTCAAGTCTCCTACCGGCCTAGCAGTGGAAGACGTGGATCCGGCAGCACAAACGGCAAAGATCACAGCGACGAACGCATCAACGGTCCCAGGCACCGAGATAGAGATCATCTATCGGAAGAACGGATCCGAAACGATCGTAGGCGTGATCGACGGGAGCCCGAACTTCAAGACGGTCAAGTGCCCGAAGTGGGAGGACACAGACGTCGTATCCTTCGGAGTGCGCGCAGTACTGCCGAAGAGCACATCGACGAAAACGACGGACGGCGTGACGGTCTACACCATAGAGCCGCACATGACCTCAGAGGTCGTATGGCAATCCGGATCCGTCGCAACGGCACCGACAGGGCTGGTGCTTGACAGAGTTGACGGAGACGTGAGAGCAGCGTGGGAGAACAACTGGGCCGATGCGAACATAATTGAGCTGTCATGGTCTGATAATCAAAACGCATGGGAATCGACAAATGCTCCGGAGACGTTCACCATAGAAAATCCCTTCGCGACATCATGGAGAATAGCCGAACTGGCAACCGGCAGGACGTGGTATGTCAGGGTCAGAGCTGTTTATGACAGTGGCGACGGAAAGACATACAGCCCATACTCTCAGATGAAAGCGATCAACCTGTCGTCATCACCTAGCATCCCGACGCTCACGCTGTCGCAGGGCGTGGTAGCGACAGGACAAGGCTTCACAGCCGCCTGGGAATACGAATCGACAGACGGCACACCACAGTCGGAGGCAAGGATATACAAGTTTAACGGAGGCACATCCTACACAGAGCTAGGCAGGACAAAAACCGAAGAATACATCGACCTGCCGGGCTGGTCGACCGCAGGCACATATCTGATCTGCGTCGAAGTCATATCTGGATCCGGACAGTCGAGCGGAAAGAGTGACGTCGTCGCCATAACTGTAGCACCGGCCGTCACCTGCAGCATGGTCAACTCACTTCAGAACAAGACCATCACGGATGATGACGAAAGCACAAGAACGGTCAGAGCGCTCCAGACCCTGCCGCTGACGATAACGGTAACAGGAGCAGGCACCGGAGGCACCACATCAGTGGTGATCACAAGGGCCGAAGACTACCACGTAGAACGACCGGACGGATCTGATCAGAACGGCAACGAGGGCGAGACGATCGTAAGCATCACGCAGATCGGAGAGGACGCCATATCCATCGGCCTCGAAGATCTCCTCGGCACGTTGGACGATGGCGCAAAGTATATACTCACAGCCATCGTCACAGACAGCATCGGTCAGGTCGCAAAAGTCTCAGAAGACTTCGAAGTACACTGGTCTGATCAGGCCATCATCCCGGATGGCGAGTACATGATCGACAGAGAAAATAATGTCGCGATCATAAACGTGATCGAGCCTGACGAGGCATCTCCATATGCCACATGTGACATATACAGACTGTCAGCCGACAAGCCCGAGCTGATATTCAAGGGGGCTGAGTTCGGAGAGAGCTACGTGGATCCGTATCCGGCCTTCGGAAGCAGCACTGGCTACAGACTCGTATACATCACCAAGTGCGGCGACTACAACACAGCAGAGAACGTGCTGGCATTCTATGACATGTTCGACGAACAGATAGACGGCCTCACAACGATAATAGACTTCGACGGCGAGCAGATAGAGCTGGCCTACGATCTCAAGTTCTCGTCGCAGTGGGAAAAGGACTTCATCACCAGAAAGCACCTCGGAGGTTCAATACGAGGCTACTGGATGAAGGGCGTGCAGCGCAAGGGCAGCATCACAGCCGTGCACATCCCTGACGATGAAGAGGACCTGATCGAGGCGATGCGCCGTCTGAGCGAATATGAAGGCGAATGCCATGTCAGGACACCGGAAGGCTCGAGCTTCAAGGCAGACATACAGGTGTCCGAGTCATGGGACGATGGCCGTGAAACAGTTAGCTTCACGATCAACGTGACAAGGACAGAGCCGACCGGACAGGACGGCATGACGCTGAGCACATGGGAGGGTGAGCGATGAACTGGGCTGCAGACTACACCACCCTCTACTACGGGTGCCTGGTGGACAAGACCACCTGGAAAGACTCAAGCAGATTCGAGATCCTGAGCGGAAGCATATCCCACGTAGGAACGAACCTCAGAGAATCTGCAGATCTGACCACGGCAGACTACGAATACGGGCCGGACCGGTACATCCGCATCTGGATGGACGTAAGCCAGAACGGATCTCACGCTCATGTAGCGCTATTCACCGGCCTGACATCGACGCCGGACAAGCACATCTCCGAATACATATACGATGAAGAGGACAACCTGGTCGACGTCACCATAGAGAGAACGCTCAAGTGTTACTCAGTATTAAAACCGGCTCAGGATATATATCTAGAGCGCGGCTGGTGGGCCGGCAAAGGCATGATATCCGGCGAGCTGATAAAGACACTCCTGTCTGTATGCCCTGCTCCGGTCGAAGTCGCCGAGGAGTCGCCGAGACTCGCAGATCACATAATCGCCGAAGATGGCGAGACGAACCTGACCATGGTATACAAGATCCTCGAAGCCATAGGCTGGAGGATCCGCATCACAGGAGAAGGAGTCATACAGGTGCTGCCATATAGCAGCGAACCTGCTGCCGTGTTCAGCGAGATCGAGAGCGACATGCTCGAAACGGAAGTCACTGTCACAGAGGACTGGTTCGAGTGCCCGAACGTGTTCAGGGCTGTATCTGACGGCAACACCGTTACAGTCA
>JAEEGL010603568.1_pt1 | contig 14490 bp, 8 predicted proteins | sample 9134231 | NCBI WGS metagenome assembly JAEEGL01 (sample SAMN16246548, study PRJNA631951) | gut metagenome | biome: gut microbiome; feature: rumen; material: fiber-attached | host: Bos | place: Iran: Karaj | collected 2018-10
GATTATGATGATAACGGGTCCCAATATGGCGGGCAAGACGGCCTTGTTGCGTCAGACGGCGTTGATAATGCTGATGGCACAGGCGGGCAGTTTTGTGCCGGCGGAGAGCGTCAAGGCGGGATATGTTGACAAGGTGTTCACACGTGTGGGCGCGAGCGACAATATTTCGTCGGGAGAGAGCACTTTTATGGTGGAGATGAACGAGGCGGCGGGCATCCTCAACAACATGACCCCGCGAAGTCTTGTCCTGTTTGACGAACTTGGACGCGGCACATCCACCTACGACGGCATTTCAATCGCTCAGGCTATTGTGGAGTACATCCACGAAATGCCCCGCGCACGCGCCAAAACGCTTTTTGCGACGCACTACCACGAACTCAACGATATGGAGGCTACCTTCCCGCGCATCAAGAACTTCAATGTGTCGGTCAAAGAGGTGGACGGCAAGGTGATTTTCATGCGCAAACTTGTCCCCGGCGGCAGCGAACACAGTTTTGGCATCCACGTCGCCAAACTCGCCGGCATGCCGCCCGTTGTGGTGGAACGTGCCAACGAAATCATGAAGGAACTCGAATCTGGCTCGCGTGCATCCGTCCCCGACTCTGTGTCCTCTTCATCCCACTCTGTGTCCTCTGTGTCTAAGATAAAGACCGCCAAACCGTCAAAAAAATCCACGGTGGATGGTATCCAGCTGAGTTTCTTCAACCTCGAAGACCCCGTTCTGATGCAAATCCGCGACGAAATCAAGCGCATTGACATCAATACATTAACGCCTATCGAGGCTTTGAACAAGTTGAATGACATAAAGAAGATTTGCGGGGTGAAGTAAGAGAAATAGTTAACTCTGCGGCACTGTTGACCAAATGCCAATCTGCATTGTTACATAGATTGAGTCCCAATCCAATATGTGGGAATATGTTATATTCCGCTCAGTTCGCGCTCCTTTTCGGCGGCGCGGTCTTCTTGTGTCGCCATCATCGCACGGTTGTTTTCGTCGAGGATATAGGGGATGATGTCGGTCTCGCGGATGAGTGTGTTGAAATACTCAAACCTATTGATTGCCAATACTATGGAGTCTTTTTTGGCGAAGAGTGCCTTCACGTCGTGGTCGAGGTTGAACCCCTTGGTGATGATGTCGTTCTTGAAGAAGAATACGTCGCCCTCGATGACAATTTTGCACGACAATGTTCCTTTTTCTACAATGTATACGTTTTCGTCGTCGGCGTTGAGTTCTTCGCCTTTTTTGAGGTCGTGGATTATGATGTGTTTTGCCACTTTTGCGAGCAGGTACTCAGGCACGTTGAAAAACAGCGGATGCTTTTTCAAGTGCTTGATTTTGTCTGACAATGTTGGCTGTCCCGATTTGAGCGTGGCGTAGAGCAGCTGTTTGTCCGACGACATGTTGGTAAGGTAGTCGGAACATTTGAGCGGGTTTTCTTCGTATATGATTTTTGCCGCCGTAGAATACACCATTTCGTCGGTGTGATAGAGGCACAGAAACATCTCGTCGGGCATTTCGCTCTTGCGGATCATCGCCAGAAGGTCTTTTATGTTTGACTTTACCCACAGTTTCAGGTCTTTGTAGTCGATAGAACTTGCCATTACGTCGTCGGTTGACTTCGCTTTGTGCTGTTTGCCAAGGAGTTCCACTGCGCGTGCCACCGTCCATGTGTCGAGTTTGGAGTAATCGCGCTTAATGATGTCTTTCAGGCGGTCTTCGAGCGACATCTCGCGCTGCGGGAAGAAGTCGGCGAGTTTCTTTATCTTCTGTACGGTCGATAGGTCGTCGAAGAGCGGCTTTATCAACTGCTTGATTTCCTGGGGGAAGTTGTTGTCGATGATTTCGACGGCAAAGATGTTGTTCTTGCCGATGATGGTCTTTTGGATGAGGTTGATGAGACGCGGCTCTTGGAGCAGGCTCAGCAGGTTGAAGAGGTTTTCGATGCTGTTGGTGCGCTCGAGGTCGAGGCTTTGGACGAGTTTGAGCGTATTTTTCTCGTCCTCGATGTCGTTGAGGCAAGCCATTATCCACACGATGTTTTCTACGGTTTCGTTGATTTTCTGCTTGATGGTCAGGATGTCCTTCTCGTCGGTAGCCTGATATTTGCAGAAATATAGCGCCGCAATCACCGCCTGCTGAATGTCGCGGTTGGGGTAGTTGATGTTGTTGATGAGTGACGCACGTGCCGGCGCGGAACCGAATTTGGCGTACAACTCAATGATTCTCAGCAATATCTGTGGCGGCTGCATGCTTTTTTCGAAGTATTCGTTGAGGGCGGGCAGCACCCTGTCGCCGATGTCGAGCAGCACGTTTTCGGCCGTGTTGTAATATTCGGGCGATTCGAGCAGCGATATCAGCTTGTTGACCATCTTGGGCGTGCGGAGGTTGCCCGCCAGGGTGATTGCCGCCGACTTGACGTTGCGGTCGGTGTGGTCCAATAGCGACGATATTACGTCCTCGTTGAGGAGTGTGTCGTTTTTGAAGAGGTATTTTACGAGTTTTATTTTGTCGGAGACGTAATCGCTCGACACAAGTGCCTCTATTTCAGACTTTTCGGCTTTTTGGCTGATGCCGTCGAATGAGAGGTAGTTTTGCGCGCGCTCGGCGAGGAGGCGTATTTCGGGGTTTTTTGTGTTTTGGAACAATGTGCCGCATGGCGTTGCGAGCCTTTGCCTCCATGTGGGGTCGATGTTGCGGAGGACGGCTTTTTCCACCACTTCGTCGCTTGATTCCAGAAGTTGTGCGGCGTAGCTTTCGAGGCTTCTCGGCGCGGTCTCCGAGAGTATCATCACAGCCATGCGCTGGATGTTGGGGTTGTTTACCTTGATGTATTTGCGCAGCAATTCCGGTCCGTACATGCTCTTATTGAGGTCGCGGCGGCTGTCCTTGCTAAAGTCTTTTGAAATCTTGTTGATGGTGCCCTTGTAGCTTTCGTATAGTTTCATACTGCTGATCACCCACGCCACAAGGATCGGTATGAAAAACAGCATGAAGTATTTGAAGTCATATTCGCCCCTCAGAGTGATGATTGTGTTGACGGCAAGCAGCACCACGCCGGCGATGCCAGTCGAAAATTGCTGCACCACGCCTACTTTGGTCTGCACGGCGGCTTTTTCTTCGTCGGGCAGGGGTTGGTAGAGGATGTTGAATGCGGGGTCGTCGAGTCCGCGCCGCAGGATGCGCTCCTGCGACTTGTTGAGCGTTATAAGTATCAGGAATACAATGCTTTCCACAGATGTAAGCCCCACAATCGCAGCGAGGGTTGTGACGGCTACCATGCTTATCGGCAGTATCAGCAGCCCGAGTTTGACACCGTAGCGGCTGAGTATCCTCGCCGAGAAGAACGACAGGAGCAGCTCGCCAATCTTCAATCCGCCATACACGAGCGTGAGGAACTGCGGAGTGTTTTCGGGAGCAATCTGTATCTTGACTGTGGAAAGGAATGAAAAGTCCGTTACATAAATGATTGTCATCGAGAGCGTTGCGCATATGAATATGTAGCGGAAATAACTTTTTTTAAGCAGGTCGAGGAATCCCGTGCCGTCGTTGCTGGGCTTCAGCGAGAGCAGCTTGCCGCCGCCATCCTGCTTTTTCTTTTCGAGCTGGAGGCGTTCCTCGCGCAGTTTTTGTGGATATTTTTTGTACAATATTACAAGCGTCACAATACCAATGATGAATCCAAATGCGCTGATATACAGCAATGTATATGAATGTGAGATGACTTTGCTCAATGCGGGTATGATGAGGTAGCCCATCATTGCCGCCAATACGCCGCCTATACTAAATAGTGCGAAAATCCTCTTTACTTGCACAAGGTTGAGGAATTTTAGAGACAGTGCGCCGCACTCTATGCCCACCATCGAGAGGAATGGCCACGCCCATATGAACACAAAGGCACTCAGCCACTTGTCTTCCACGTGTCCGAGCAGCATCGGCGATACGAGGGTGGTTATTGTCATGAATATCAACGCCCCCATGAAGAGCGTGCGGCTGTCGATGCGCTTCTGCATCCATGAATAAATCTGTGTGAAAAGGTATCCGCCTATGCCCGAGGCTATATAAGCGTAGGGAAGCTGCTCGCTGCCAAAATGCTTGATGAACTCGGAGTTGGCTGGGGTGAAATAGAACGCGCCGGCGAGACCAAGGAAAAAGGAATGAAGAAACAGCATCAGGAATATTGGCACTTCCTGTTGCTTCAGTTCAAAGTTCTTGACTAAGAAATGTGATAGTGTTATCTTCTTCATTGCCTTATACGCTCCCTTAATTTTGGGAAATAGTTCCAGCTTCTTTTTTGCAATATATATACCGAAAATGTATGATATACGAAAAAAGTTTTTGTCTACAACCAAAAATTTCGCGTCCCAAAGGTAGCAATTTTTGTCAATATAATCAATAATTAAAAGAATAAATTACTTTTTTTGTGCATAAAATTGTAACTTTGCGCTCAAACAATTTGTAAATACTACGTCAGATGAAGATTTTTTGCATTGCATCCAATTATCTCCTCCACTGCGAGGAGTTTGGCATGGAGCCGGAGACTGAACCCATTTTTTTCATCAAGCCGGAGACCGCGCTCCTGCGCAACCATTATGACTTTTACATACCAGATTTTTCGCAACAGGTTGAGTATGAGACTGAAATAGTAATAAAAATCAGCAAACTCGGCAAAGCTATCGACCGCAAGTTCGCCTCCCGGTATTATGACGAAATCACCGTCGGTCTCGACATCACCGCCCGCGACATCCAGGCTCGGTGCCGTGAGAAGGGACTGCCGTGGTTTCTCTCCAAAGGGTTCGACTGCTCCGCGCCGCTCGGCGACTTCGTGTCGAAAAACGAGTTCCAGGACTTGAACAACATCAATTTTGGACTCAAAATCAACGGCGATACGGTACAGGCCGGCAACACGGGCGACATGATCAACGATTTTGACACCATCGTGTCGTACATATCGCAGTATGTTACCTTGAAGACTGGCGACCTGATCTTTACCGGGACGCCCGCCGGGGTGGGTCCGCTGCACATTGGCGATCACCTCGTTGCCGACATCGAAGGTCGTCCGCTGCTCGAAATCAAAGTAAAATAAAATTACTTAATGCATCGCCGCCGCATCCAAATTTGGAACGCTTATTGCAATTTGCATTGCAGACAATTGAAGAAAAACCAGTATCGCATCATGAAGGTTTTATTTTTGTACGCATTGGCAATGAGCATGTTGTTGTGTTCCTGTGGAGGCTGCGAGGACGAACCGAGCACCGCCGCCGGGGTGGACAATGTCTACAACGACCCCACACTCTGCAAGATATGCGAATTGAGATGCGCGGGCAACACGGCTGAGATAGTCAAATATTTCAGCTCCGAATATCCACAATACCGCAAGGCCGCTGTTGCTGCTGTCGGCTCCATGAGGGACAGCATGGCGATAGTGCCGCTTGCGTCGTTGCTCTCCAATCCCGACACAGACCTCCGCGAGGATGCCGCCTTCGCCCTCGGGCAGACTATGCATGCCGCCGCCGAAAAATTTCTCCTCGAAGCCGATTTCGACACACAGCCCGACAATGTGAAGGCTGCTATCATGGTCGCGCTCGGCAAGTGCGGCTCCCGGAAGGCGTTGGAGATGGTGCAGGATTTTGACGCGCCGCACTCCAACATCACCCTTGTGTCGGGCAAGGCGAGGAGCATCTGCTGGTTTGCCAAGCGTGGAATGTACTCCGTAGCCACGTCGCAGTCAGCCATTTCCATGATGTGCGACACCCTCATCCATGAAAAGGCGCGCGCCATCGCCGCCGAATATTTCGGGATATGCGACGCCGACTTCTCATTGTACACCGACGAGTTTGTGGCGGCGTTCCGCAGCGCAAAGCTCATATATAATAAGGTGAACATCGTCCTCGCCCTCGGCAAATGCCACAACGCAAGGGCGTTTTCGCTCATAAAGTCTATCGTTACCGACGAAAAAATGGACTACCGCGTGGTGATGAACGCAATCGCGGCGTTCGAGAATTACCCTTACGAAGACTGCAAGCCTTACATACTGGCCCTCCTCAATTCGGACGACGACAAGATAGCCGCCCGGGCGGCGAGGTACATCTACAACCGGGGCGTAAGGGCCGACGCTAATGAATACCTCGAGCTCTCGCGCCGTGTGGCGGGGTGGCAGACGCGCACCACGCTCATCGCCGCCGCGCTCAAATATTCAGTCAACAAGGCTAAAATTTCGCAGCGCATCCAGTCGGGATTCGAGGCGACGCAAAACATATTTGAGAAGGCGGCGTTGATTCGCGCATTGGAACCCGACCTGTCGTGTTACCGTTTTGTGGAAAACAGCACCCTGTACGGCGGACAGGACAACGAACTTATTGGAGTGGAGGGCATCAGGACGCTTGTAAATATGTTTGAGAGCGAAGGGTTTGCCCAGTTTGCCCGCGAGCAGCTGCTTGCCACCGGCGAAAAGACCGAAATGGAGTTTGGCCTGATATTCAAGAAGGCTGTCCAGAACGGCAGCCCGCAGATGGTGGAGATTGCCGCCTCAGCCATAGCGCGTCATCACGCCAAGATAGGCGGCGACGGGCCTCTGAACACGTATTTCATCAACCAGGCAATATCCAAATGCCAGCTCCCGCGCGACGCCGACACCTACATGACGCTCTGCCGCACGCTCAAGGTGGTGACGGGGCAGGAAGTGGAGCCGTATGAGATGGCGGACGCCGAACTTCCCGACTGGAACTACATCCGCAGCATCCGTCCTGGCGCGGAGATAGTAATCTCCACCAACAGGGGCGAGATTACTGTGAAAACGGATGTCAACAATGCGCCTATCGCCGTGTCAAACTTCCTGAAGCTTGTGGACGAAGGGTATTTTGCTGGCTCGCAGTTCAACAACATCACCCTTCTCCATGTGGACAACCGTGGCTCGCTGTCGTCATTCGACACCGACAAGACGGTCATGATACCATCAGAACTCACTCCCGTGGAGTTTGAGGAAGGCACGGTGGCCCTCAGCATCTCCGCCCTCAACAATTCTTGCACTACGCAGTGGTTTATAATGCTGGTGCCCGACGCATTGTCTGACGGCGGCGCGTCGGTGCTTGGCACTGTCACCGACGGCATGGAGGTGGTCCATTCAATCAATACCGGCGACGACATCAAGAGCATCAGGCGCAAATAGTCACGATTGGCGGTTGCTGTCCAGTATCTGTGTCAATTCCACAAAATCCTGCACCGACAATTGCTCCGGGCGCATGGTGAGGAAACGCTCTTCGTCAGCCGCTCCGGTGAAAAACTGCGCCAATGAGTTTCTAAGCATCTTGCGGCGTTGGTTAAACGACATTTTCACGATGGTGCGGAATAGTTTTTCGTCGCAGGGCAGTTGCTTCACGCTGTTTCGTCGGAGGCGGATTACTGCGCTTTTTACTTTTGGGGGGGGATTGAATACCGTTTCGTCCACGCCAAAGAGGTATTCTATGTCGTAATACGCCTGCAAGAACACGCTCAGTATTCCATATTCCTTTGTCCCCTCGTGGTTGGCGATGCGCTGCGCCACTTCGCGCTGAATCATGCAGACCACTTGCTCTACGTTGTCCTTGTAGTCGAGTATGCGGAAGAATATCTGGCTCGAAATGTTGTAGGGGAAGTTGCCGCAGACAATCGGGAAGCCGTCAGGGAATTGTTTCTGCAGGTCGATGCGCAGAAAGTCACCCTCCACTATCCTGTGTTCGATGCTCAGCGACGGATAGTTGGCGACGAGAAACTCCACCGACTCCGTGTCTATCTCGATGACAGAGAGGTCGAGCCTTGAATCCTTCATCAGGTATTTGGTGAGTATGCCCGTGCCGGGGCCAATCTCGATGCAGCCCGCCTTCTTGCCGTCGGCAACGGGATAATCTATCGACCCTGCAATCTGCATCGCTATCTTTTCGCTGGTCAGGAAGTGCTGTCCAAGTTTTTTCTTTGGTTTTACGTACATGTTGTTTAATTCATAATTCATAATTCATAATTCATAATTCATAATTGCCATCCGGCAGAAACTGAAATTGCATTATGGGTTATTAATCAATACTTTAAAGTTTACTCTTAGTTAGTTAATTATGCATTGTGCATTGATTAGAACGGGTATCCGATGCCGAGGCAGAACGCCCAGTTGCCCCCACGGAAGAGGAACGAATGGTCGTTTTTGGCGAGCCAACGCTCACCGTCTTTGAGGGAAGGGTCGCGGAGTTTCAGTCCGAAGTCGGCGCGGAAGAGGAAAAAGTCGAAGTCGAGCCTCAGACCAAGTCCCGATCCTACTGCTATCTCCTTGTAAAAACGTTTGAAGTCGAAGTCGCCGCCCTCGCGCTTGTCGTCGCGCTTGATGGACCATATGTTGCCCGCGTCAAAGAACCATGCGCCTTCCACCACCCAAAACAACTTGAAGCGGTATTCGAGGTTTGCCTCCAGTTTCATGTCGGAGGTCATGTTGGGGTACTTGGCGTTGATGCCCGCCGCGCCCGCGTTGTCGAAACTGCCAGGCCCTACGCTGCGTATCTGCCACGCCCTCAGACTGTTGGCACCGCCCGAGAAGTATTGCTCCGTGAATGGCATGAATGTGATATTGCCGTATGGGATTCCCAGTCCTGCAAATGCCCTGAATACCAGTATGTTGGTGCCGATGGTGCGGAGGTAGTGGCGGTAGTCGATGTCGGTCTTTACAAACTGGGCGTAAGTTGTGTGCATCAGCGGCGCGTCGTATGAGCCGTTTTCGTTTTTTTCGCGGTGGAGTGCGCGGCTGGCGAGTGTGAGCATGTTGCCCGCCCAACTGAGGTTGAACTTTACGTAATGGTACGACCGCTTGCCCGACGACTGGTTGTTGAACACTATGGAATATCCCGACCCAAGGATGAAGTGGTCCTGGTACGAATCCTTGATGAAGAGCCTGTCGAGCCAGTCGAGGAACGCCTGGTCGGCGTTGGATATTTTTATGGAGCTGAGCCTCACAGGCGTCACGGTGCTGCTGATGTACTTGTTGTCGGCAAACTGGTAATTGAGGTTGAGGTTTATCATCGACCTCGTGTAGTCGGGGCGGCGGCGGTAGTTGAGTAGGAAGGTGATGTTGGTGCGCGGCGTCTTTTCGCGCGTCCATACGCGGAGAAAGCGCAGCGCGAGCATCCTCGGGAAGTACAGCCTCGATTCTATTCCGTATTCCTGCGTGTTGAGGTCGAAAGCGTTTTGCTCTCCGTTGAAGCTTGTCTGGCTCTCGAATGACATCAGGTATCTCAGGTCAAGTGATTCTGCGCCGTTGAATATGTTTTTGTGCCGGTATGAGTTGGTGAACGACGCGCCGATGTTGCCTGACGAGTTGGTGGCGCCGATGCCGTATACAAATTCCTGTGGCTTGCTCGGCGTGAGGAAGATGTTGCAGTTGAGCGAGTCTTTGGAGGTGGTGTGGTCGTCGAAGCTTACTTCCACTATTTTGAATACGTTGAACGCCGAGAGGTGCTTGTAGGTGTCGTTGACGCAGCGTTGGTCGTATAGGTCGCCCGACCTCACGAAGACTTCGCGCATTATCAGCCTGGGTTTTACGCGGAATGTGTCGGGCTGGTAATAGAAGGTGGTCGGCGGTCGGACGCCTGGCCTCTGCGTGTATATAGGGCGCATGTAAAAGGTGCGCATGTTGTCGTAGTAGGCGTCGTGGTCCTGCATTTCCTTGGTGGCGTCGTAGTTGGGGTATATGATTACGCGGGAGATGTAGTAGCGGCGGTGCTTGGTGGTCTTGCCGCTTTCCATGGTAACAGGCAGGAGTTCGAGCGTGAGGTCTGCCTGATGGTCGCCGATGAGGGTGTCTACGGTGTATTCGATGTAGTCCTTGCTGAAATTGTAGTATCCCGCCTGCTTGAGGGTGTTGCAGATGCGCGTCCTTTCGTTTTGGAGGACGTCGACGTCGAGTATGCCGCCCGGTTTTATGAGCGACGACGCGGTGTCGTCCAGGATGTATCGGGCGATGGTGTCGTCGTCGATGCTGTAGGTGATGTTTCTGAACCTGATGGGCGGCCCGGCCTTGATGTGGTACGTCACGGAAGCCTTGTGGCGGCGTTCCTTGTCCTCGTAGGTGACCACCGATTCGTAAAAACCCTTGGTCTGCATGTAAAGTCGTATCTGCTCCAGCGATTTGGTGCATTGCGCCTTGTCGTAGACTACGGGTTTTTCGCCGATGTTCTGCCAGAATAGCGGCCAGGAGAAGATCCTGGCTTTCGGGGTGTAGAACGAATCCTTCGCCACGTACTTGCGGTATTTGCGGAATACCTTGCAGGAGTCCTTGATGAGCATCTTGGCTGTCTTGAGTTCGCCTTGCTGCTGGTAGTAGGGGATTTTGAGGCGGAGGTCGTTTAGGATGTCGAGATACAAGCCTTTTTGCGTCTTGATGTTCTGGACGCGGGCGTGGTTGATGCTGTCGATCATTATTTCGTGCGCCGCCTTGATGGAGTCGGCTTTTTGTTTGGGCACAGAATTGTAGATGCGCGCGTGTATCGCCATGCCAAGTATTGTGGTGGATGGCATCTGGCGCACGTACGACAGCGGCTCCGCGACGTCTATTTGCGAGTTGTCGCATACTACGGTGTTGCTCACGAGCAGGCTGCCGTCTTTTACTACTGGGGCGCAACTGATTGACACCCAAATTAATAGCAAAAACGGCAAGGCAATTTTAAAGTATATTTTGGCTACGTTCAAAATTTTTGTTAGTTTAGCGTCCTGAATTTCACGGTACAAATTTACAAATAAAAACGATGCTCAGCAAAAATCGGATAAAACAGATTAACGCATTGCAGCAAAAAAAATTTCGCAACGAGAGCCGCACCTTTGTCGCCGAGGGGCACAAGGTGGTCATGGAGCTTTTGCGGTCGAAGATGAAAGTGCGCGAAATCTTTGCCACGGATGCCTGGATTGAGGAAAATGCCCCGCAGTTTCGTGGTGTGGCGGTCACGGCGGCGTCCGATGCGGAAATAAAGAAGATTTCAGCCATGCAGACTCCGTGCAGTGTAGTGGCAGAGGTGGAGATGAAGCCCGAAATGCAATTTGCCATCGATTCCAATACGCTCTACCTCGCGCTCGACAGCGTGCGCGACCCCGGCAACTTCGGGACCATCATCAGGATTGCCAACTGGTTTGGCATCGGCAATATACTCGCCTCAAACGATTGTGTCGACAATTACAATCCCAAGGTTATTCAGGCGTCGATGGGTTCGGCGTTCAGGGTGGACGTGCATTATTGCAATCTGCCTGAGACCCTTGCCGACGCCCGCGAGATGGGGCTGCCTGTGTATGGCACTTTTTTGGAGGGCGACGACATATACTCCGCCAGCCTCTCTAATAAAGGTGTGGTGGTGCTTGGCAACGAGGGACATGGAATACTGCCTGATACGGAGCGTCAGATTACAAAAAAAATCCTGATACCGTGCGGAGCGTCCGCCGCCGATGCTCCCGAATCATTGAATGTTGCAACCGCCACGGCGATAGTTTGCAGCGAGTTTTTCAGACGACGTTGCAATTCATAATTCACAATTCATAATTCATAATTCATAATTCACAATTCATAATTCACAATTGGCGCATCCGACGGGTGGCAATTATGATTTAGAAAAAAAGAATATCATGTTAGAGTTGGATCAAGACATAACGCTGTTTCTCAACGGCATGAACAGCGATGGGTTTGACACTTTTTTTTGGTACGTGTCGCTGAAATATACGTGGTTTGTTCTGGGCGTGTTGCTCATTGCATACCTTTTCGTAAAAAACAAGCCACAGGAGGCTGTATGGTTCCTCCTTTTTGTGGTTGTGATGATATTGTCGTCCGACCAGATATGCAACCTCTGCAAGCACGCCGTGCAGAGGTTCCGCCCCTGCTGGGACGAGGGCATCATGGACCAGGTGCATATTGTCAACAACGACCGTGGCGGCAAGTACGGGTTCTTCTCGGCGCACGCGGCGGTGTTTTTTGGACTGGCGTATATGACAAGCAAGTTTTTCCACAACAAGTATTTCACCATCACGATTTACACAATAGCGTTGATGGTGTCGTATTCGCGGATTTATCTCGGACGGCATTTCCTTGGCGACGTGCTTGTGGGCGCAGTTGCGGGTACGCTCGTCGCAATGCTGGCATGGTGGGCGTACAAGAGATGGCCTCTACCAAAACAAAAGCATAACGTTTTGCAACAAAATAAGGAATAAAAAATGGCAGATTTCAAGACACATGTTTCGGTCGGCGCGGCGACGGGTTTCGCCGTGGCGATTGTCAGCTACAATTGGAACTTGATTCCGAATGCCTATATGGCGGTGATAGTTTTTTTTGCGACGGTGATAGGCTCGTTTTTGCCGGACATGGATTCGGATTCGGGGCTGCCGCTTAAAATCATCTTTACGGTCTATGCGTATTTTATGGCGGCGATTTCGCTGTATTGGATGCACTTGGCGGGGGCAAGCCTTCCGCTCAAAATCTTTGTGCCCGCCGCCTCATGGTTTTTCGTCATCAAGTTTCTGCGCGAGCTGTTCAGGAAAAACACCACGCACCGTGGCATATTCCATTCTACGCCGGTGTGGATTGCTGTCTTCTTGATAAGCCTGTTTGTGGCGTCCACGACAAGGCTGACGCTCCGTGAACAGTTTGTGATAGCGTTTGCCGTCAGCACGGGCTATTTCTGCCATTTGGCGCTGGACGAGTTGTGGAGTTTCAATGTCATCAGCGAGGGCATGTTCGGTGAGAAGAAATATACTCTCGACCAGTTGGTTCACAAGAAGTTTGGGCGCAAGAAATCGTCTGGAACGGCTCTCGACCTTGGCTTCAACCAAAAGGAACGCATCCCCGGCATCCTTGCATGGATTACCGTTGGCGTATTCCTTGTGCTTGACTGGCAGACGATTATGGACTTGGTTGCCATTATCGGCGAAAACCGCTAAATCTCGTCAAACTTGATGAAATTGTTGACGGCGATGCCCACGATTGTGGCGTCGTCGGTCTTTTCACATTCTGTCTGCGTGGGTGATTTTGGCATGCGCCATTCGTCGGTCTCCTTCTTGATGCGAGACTCCTGCACGTTGAATGGCAGCGAGAATATGTCTTTGAGCAGTTTGAAAAACTGTTTGGATGAGTATGCCCTCGGGTATTGCGCTGCGGCGTCCTCGTAGCCGTTTTGGTCGGTGAGTCCGTCGGTGTAGAGGTAGATGATGTCGCCCTTGCAGAGTTTCATGACGTTGTCGGTGAAGTGCGGCTTTTCTTTCGGATAGATGCCGATAGGCATTGAGTCGGCCTTCATTCGCATAAATTCGCCGTACCTGAACATCAGCAGCGGACGGAACGCCGCCGAGTAGTGCAATGTTTTTTCCTGCGTGTCGAATACCAGGAGCGCGATGTCTATGCTGTCGATGGCCTTGTCGGTGCGGAACGAGTTTTGGTTGAGCGTCCGCTTGAAGTTGTTGCGCATCTTGTCGAGCACTATGCCCGCCGATATTTCGCCTGCGCCGAAGTGCCTTGTGGTGTAGTCGAGTATCGACATGCCGAGCATGCTGAGCAGTGCGCCCGGCACGCCGTGCCCTGTGCAGTCGCCTACGGCAAGCAGTTTGTATCGCCTTGATATGTCTTCTGACGCCCAGTAGAAGTCGCCTGAGACGACGTTTCGCGCCGAGAGGAACACGAGGTTTTCGCCGAATATGTGTTTCATCTCGGCTATTGATGGCATGGCGGCGAATTGTATTATGCTTGCATAGCTGATGCCGTCCATTATTTCTTCGTTTTTGACTCGGATTTCCTCGCTCTGCACGCGCATCTCTTCGTTGATGGCGTTGATTTTGGCGTTGAGTTTCTGCGTGCGGCGGTAGTTTTGGAATATTGTCGACGCTACGATCAATATCAGTATTATGAATGCGATGCCCAGCAGTATGAGCTGCTTCTGCCTTGCGGATTCGCTTTTGAGGCGTTCTTCACGGCGTTTGGCGTTCTGCTTGAGGTCGTCGTTCTGCCCTTTGGCGAGTTGTATGGTGAGGTGCATCGACTTGTCGCTGTAATTGATCACCTCCCTGTGTTTTTCGGCGAGGACCCGGTATTCGAATGCCTTGTTGAAGTCTTTTTTGTATGCCGATAGTATCGATTGTGCGCGGTAGGCGGTCTCCTTGTCGATGAAGTTGTTTGAATTGTTGGCGACCGACACGAGCGAGTCCACGAATTTTTCCGTGGCTTTCAGTGTGCTGGCGGCGTAGTTGATTTTTACGCCGAGGATGTTGATGCGGTGTATTACGTCTGGCATTCCGGTCTTTTTGGCGTAATGGCATGCTTCGGGGAGGTAGAGTATGCTGCTGTCGGCGAGCTGTCGGCGGCGCACTGGGTCAGGTTCGATTGCGGATAGGTTGTACAGCGATTCGGCGAGACCCATGGCTAAGATTCGGTGTATCTTCGGGTCTTTGAACTCCCTGTTCATTGCCTCAGCCTCCCTTAGCCGCAGGTGCGCGAGGTTGAGGTGGATGTA
>JAEEGL011851107.1_pt1 | contig 14490 bp, 15 predicted proteins | sample 9134231 | NCBI WGS metagenome assembly JAEEGL01 (sample SAMN16246548, study PRJNA631951) | gut metagenome | biome: gut microbiome; feature: rumen; material: fiber-attached | host: Bos | place: Iran: Karaj | collected 2018-10
ATACCACTACCACATTCTTTTACTTCCTCAGGAGATAGTGATTTAACAGTAGCACGTGTTCCTACTGGCATAAACATAGGAGTTTCTACTGTACCATAATTAGTTTCAATATTACCAAGTCTAGCCTTGCAAGATTTATCAGTTTTTAATAAATTATATTTTATTTTCATAATATCACCTACTTTATAAACATAGCATCTCCAAAAGAGAAGAATCTATATTTTTCATTTACTGCTTCTTTGTATGCATTAAGTATATTATCACGTCCAGCTAAAGCACTAACTAACATAACAAGTGTTGATTTAGGTAAATGAAAATTAGTTATTAAAGCATCAATTGCCTTAAACTCATATCCAGGATATATAAATATATTAGTCCATCCAGAAGATTCCCTAAATTCATTATACAAACTCATTATAGTTTCTAATGTCCTTGTACTTGTAGTACCTACAGCTATTATTCTTCTTCCTTCACTTTTAGCCTTGTTTAACGTATTAGCTACTTCCCTACTCATAGTATAAAATTCACTATGCATCTCATGTTCTTCTACATTTTCTACACTAACAGGTCTAAATGTACCTAGTCCTACATGAAGTGTTACATAACAAATATCTATTCCTTTAGATTCAATATCTTTTAATAATTCTTTAGTAAAATGAAGCCCTGCGGTAGGGGCTGCAGCAGAACCTATTTCTTTAGCATATACTGTTTGATATCTAGATTGATCTTTTAATTTTTCATGAATATATGGAGGTAGTGGCATAGTACCCAATTCTTCCAATATTTCTAATAAAATACCATTATAAATTAATTCAAAATGTCTTATACCATCATCTAATTCTTTAACACATTTAGCCTTTAATTTACCATTACCAAAAGATACAATAGTACCTACTTTTACCCTACGAGCAGGTTTTACTAAACATTCCCATACATCACTTTGTATATCTTTTAATAAAAGTATTTCTATAACTGCATTTGTTTCTTCCTTAACCCCTATTAATCTAGCAGGTAATACTTTAGTATCATTTAATACTAATGTATCTCCCGGTTCTAATAAATCTAATATATCATAAAAGTGTTTATGTTCTACATTACCTGTTTTTCTATCAAGAACTAATAATCTAGATGAATCACGTTTCTCAAGTGGTGTTTGCGCAATCAATTCTTCAGGTAAATAATAATCAAAATCATTTGTAGTCATATAATCCCCTCAATTCATTATAAAAGCACTTTAAAAGTGCTTATATTATACAACATTTTTTATTTTAAATCTAGACTAGTCTGTGTATTTTTATCTATTTTCTCTATTCCTAGTACTTCATAAGCTTTTTCAGTAACTATCCTACCTCTACTAGTCCTTTTTAATAAACCTTGTTGTAAAAGATATGGCTCATATACATCTTCTATAGTAGTAACTTCTTCTCCAATAGAACTACTAATAGCATCAATTCCAACTGGTCCACCATTAAATTTATTAATAATAGCAAATAATAATTCCCTATCTGTATTATCTAGTCCTATCTTATCTACTTTTAATCTATCTAAAGCTTTAGTTGTAATATCTAAATTAATTACACCACTGGCTTCTACCATAGCAAAGTCTCTTACCCTTTTAAATAATCTATTAGCAATTCTAGGTGTACCTCTACTTCTTTTAGCCAACTCAACAGCTGCATCTTCTTCTATAGTAACATCTAAAACTCTTGCGGTTCTTTTTACTATATCAGTTAATTCTTCTACTGTATAATACTCTAATTTATTAATAATACCAAATCTGTCTCTCAAAGGAGATGATAAATCCCCCGCACGAGTAGTAGCTCCTACTAAAGTAAATGGAGGTAAATTTATTTTAATATTTCTACTATTACCTTCACTACCTACTATTATATCTAAAGAAAAATCCTCCATTGCTGGATATAGTATTTCTTCAATATATCTTGGCATTCTATGTATTTCATCAATAAATAATACATCACCTGGTTCAAGAGATGATAGTATTGCTGCTAAGTCTCCAGCTTTTTCTATACTAGGACCACTAGCAGTTTTTATATTAGCCCCCATCTCATGAGCAATAATAAAAGCTAGAGTAGTTTTACCTAAACCTGGAGGGCCATATAATAATACATGGTCTAGTGTTTCATCTCTCATCTTAGCTGCTTTAATAAATACTCTTATATTTTCTTTAACATCAGTTTGTCCAATATACTCATCAATTGTCTCAGGTCTAATTGTATTATCTAATGTATCATCATCTTCTATATCATAATTTTTAACAATAGATTCTTCACTCATAAATACCTCCTATTTTAATAATAGTTTTAATGCTTCTTTTACTTGATCTTCAATTGCTAAAGTATTATCAACTCTAACAAGAACTGGTTTTATTTCTTTATCTTTATATCCTAAACCAATTAATACATCATATAATTCACTTTCTTTATCTACAACATTACCAGTAGTAATGACTCCTAATTTTCCTTTTAAATCAAGAATTATTTGTTTAGCTAACTTATCTCCAATTTTAGGAAATTTTTTAATATATAAAACATTTTCTCTTTCAATTGCATCTTTAATTCCTTCAATTGATCCTACTGCAAGTATTGGAAGAGCCATCTTACAACCTAATCCTTTAACACTAATAAGTTTTAAGAATAAATCTTTTTCATCTATACTTTTAAATCCATATAAATTATTACTATCTTCAGTAATTTGTTGATAGATAAATACTTTAGTTTCTTTGTTTAATTCAAAAGAATATGGATTAGCTACATAGACTAAATATCCTATACCATTATTCTCTACTACAATACTATTACCTTTTATATCTGTAATTTTTCCTATAATATAATCAAACATCTTCTTCACCTATTTCTTATCTACTTTTAATTTATCAATTAATTCATCACTTTCAGATTCATCAATAACCTGTTCTAATAGTTCTTCTGTATTTTCAAATACTTTAGTCTTTTTCTTCATCTTTTCTTCTTGAATTAATACATTATAAGCAACCTTACCTACTAATGTTTTAGGAAGTTCATCTCTAAATTCATATTCATATGGCCAAGAAAATCTTGCTAAATTTTTTTCTACTAATCTTTTTATTGATTCAAGAACAGCTTCTTTATCTTTAACATCTTTTTTTAATACAACAAATGCTTTAGCCACAGTTACTTTATATGGATGAGGTATCCCTATAACACAACTCATCTTAACACTAGGATGAGAGTCTATTACATTTTCAATCATACCGGGATATACACAATATCCGGAAGTTATAATCATCCTTTTTAATCTACCCTTAAAGTAAACAAACCCATCTTTATCCATAATACCAGAATCACCTGTATGTAACCAAATACGCCCATCTCTATGTTTCTTTAAAGTAGCTTTAGTCTCTTTTTTATTATTAATATATCCCGCCATTACAGTAGGCCCTGTAATAACAATTTCCCCTTCATTACCGTAAGGAACTTCTTTTTCACTATTTTCTTCTACAATTTTATAATATGTGTCAGGATAAGGTATTCCAATACTTCCTTCTCTATAATTATTTAATGGTGTAAAACAACTAGCTGCACAACACTCAGTTAATCCATAACCTTCTCTTATTGTAGTAGGAGAATGATGGCGTTTTAACCATTCATCAAATTTTTTCTTTAATTCTATTGATAGGGAATCTCCTCCAGAAATAACACAAGTAAGATAATCTAATCTCATAAATCTAAAGTTCTTATTATTACAAATAGCTTCAAATAATGTAGGGACTCCTACTAATACATTAGGTTCATATTTCTTAACAATCTTATCAAAAGTTTTAGCATTAAATTGAGGAAGCAATATAGATGTACCTCCAAAATATTGAACACAATGAATACATACAGAAAGTCCAAATCCATGGAATATTGGCATAATAGCTAATACTTTATCTTTATCTCTTAGACATGCAACGTGTTCAAAATTTTGCATAGCTGATGCATTAAGATTTAAATTAGTAAGTTTAACTCCTTTAGGAGTACCTGTAGTACCCCCACTATAAAGAATTGCTGCGATATCTTTTCCTTTAAAATTATCATCAATTTCTTTTAAATAATCTTTACCAAGTTTTAAAAAACTACCCCAACTAATTTTTAAATTATTAAGTTCATTAAAATCATCATTTAAATAATTAATAGGATTTAATTTAGTTAAGGTCTTAGTAACATTAGTAGCCGCATATAAAGACTTCATAACAGGAGGCATACTTTCTCCTACCCCTACACTAATTACCTTCTTAACTTTAGTACTTTTAATAATCTTTTCTATTTTAGGTAAAGTAAAATCAATAGCAATTAACCAACTACTTTTACTAATATTTAAATAATGTTTAATTTCATTTTCTGCGGATAGCGGATGAATCATAGAAGCAATTGCTCCAATCTTATTACAAGCATAAAAAGATATAATAGCTTCCGGAGTATTAGGCATACAAATACTTACTACATCTTTATACTTAACTCCTAATGCCTTCAAACTTCTTGCTACTTCATCTATCTGTTTTAAAAATTCATGATAAGTCTTTTTATTACCATAATAATTATAACTATAATTATTTAAATGCTTACTAGCTGTATATTCAATTAACTTATATGCTGAAAAATCTGGATACTCTAAATGTTGTTTTTCATCACCATAATACTTTAACCATGGAGCTTTAATTGTTCTACTCATTATAATCACCTATAAATATTTTATCAAATATTATAATAAAAATCTATTATATTATATAAACTTCTGCCCTATTTTCGATCAAAAGTTTATTTATTATCAATTACATTTTTTATATATTTCATAAACTCATCTTTAACAAAATCATCTTCTAGTTTAACAATAGAAAATATTTTTTTACCAATAGAATTTATTGATGTTCCCATATGATATATTTCTTTTCTATCAATAATGAAATACCTATCATGAAAATTATTGTCTTGAAATACAACTAGTTTATTATATTGTTCATTAAATAAATCAATTTGTCCCTTAGTTAATTTAGTTTTTTTGCTTGTGATTAGTTTGATTTTTGAAGTAATGTCACTAATCATATCTAACAGTTTTAAATCAGCATATGGATCTACAATAATCAATTCCTGCTTTGAATCTTGAAATAATTTATATACATGTGAATACGCAGTATAAACATCACCATGAAAAAATAGTAATTCTTTTCTGTTAAATCTATAGAATAACTCATTAAATTTTTCATCATATTCTATTAACTTGGTATTAATATAGTTTAAAGTTTGATATATGTCTCTGTTATCATCTAAGTAATGTCGCATATTGACAAAAGCATCCATTATACTAATACTAACTTGAGTAGCCACTGATGTGTGTAGTATGGTTGCCAACATTGCTACTCCTTGTTCAGTAAATACTCTAGGAGAATATTTCCTATATTTTCCTCTCCCTGTTTCATTTTCTAAGGTCAAAATTTTTGACCTTAGAGACTTCCAATCCTCATCAGTTAAAATCCAGCTGTACCTTTCTGGAAATTTTTCTAAATTATTCTTTACAGCTTGATTAATTTCTTTTGTTCCATTCTTACATCCATATAATGTCGCCAAATCACTATCTAACATTACTTGTTTACCACGAATTTCATAAATTTTGTTTTGGATATTTTTTGCACTTGCCAATATTTCCTTCATATATTCAACCTCCCCAATTAATTTGTAACACAAAGATTTTTTTACTCTTTCATATCGTATGTGCATTCCCATAATACATATATAGCATACACTTGTTCGTATGTCAATATACAAAAAAAGAAGAATTAATCTTCTTTTAAATTATAATATACATCTTGTACATCATCTAAATCTTCTAGTGTATCTACTAGGTTCATTACTTTTTCTGTTTGTTCTTCATTAAGTGTTACTTCCATATTTGGAGTATATGTTAATTCACATTCTAAGAATTCTTTTACCCCATTTTCTTCTAATGCATCACGCACACTAGTAAAGTTGGATTGATCTGTTGAGATAACATAAGTATCTTCAACTTTTTCAAAATCATCTGCCCCTGCATCTAATGCTACCATCATCATAGTATCTTCATCGTATTCACTAGGTATTACAATACTTCCTTTTCTTTCAAACATATATGAAACAGATCCATCAGTTCCAAGGTTACCTCCAGCTTTAGTAAAACTACTTCTTACTTGTGATGCTGTTCTATTTCTATTATCAGTTAAACAATCAACCATAAACGCAACTCCATTAGGACCATATCCTTCATAACGTACTGATTCAAAGTTAGCTGCATCTCCAGCACCTGTTGCTTTTTCTATTGCTTTTTGGATATTATCTTTAGGCATATTTTGAGCTTTAGCTTTATCTACTGCAAGTCTTAATGCAGCATTTTGACTTGGATCTGGGCTCCCTCCTTTAGCTGCTACCATAATTTCTTTTGCTAATTTTTGAAATATTTTTCCACGGGCTTGATCAAGTAATCCTTTTTTTCTATGGATTGTAGCCCATTTAGAATGTCCACTCATAATTCTTCCCTCTTTCCAATCATTATAATATCATAAAACAAATAAAAAAGAAATTACTTTCTTTCTTATTTATTATTCATTTCTTTATAAAATAATGTTTTTTCTATTACCATTTTAACTGTTTGATCATTAAATGGTTTTTCTAACATATCTACAATTTGATATGTAAATGCTTTATCAATAGTTTCTTTTGATGAATCTCCAGAAATTATAGATACTGGCATTTTAGTTAATAAATTATTTTCTTTCATATAATCTAGTACAGCAAATCCATCAACTTTAGGCATATTCAAATCTAAAAGAATAGCTTCTATAAAATCATTATTTATATTAGATTTAATTATATTAATAGCTTCTTCTCCATTTTCTGCAGTACCTACATTATATTTATCACTAAATATTCTTTTAACAAAGTTACGGATAATATTAGAGTCATCTACTACTAAAATTGTTTTACTAGTATAGGCATCAACTACTTTTTCATTTGATAAATTAGGAGTATCATTATTCTCTGTGGCATTTCCACCATTCATATATTCTTGAATTATTACTATTGCATTATTTGCTTCTTTTATAAGTTCATTAATATGACTAGTTACATAATACATATCTCCAGCTTTACTTTTCATTTCATGTTCATACGCAAGTTCTGCTAACTTAGTAAAACCAAAATACTTAGCATCACTTTTTAATGAATGAACATATATTGCGTAGTTAGCTAAATCATTATTATTCATATCTTTAATAAGTTCATTTGTTTTAGTATGAATACCTACTAAAAATTCACCTATTGTATCATTATATGTATTTATATCTCCAAATAATTCTAAACTTTTATTTATGTCTACTCCATTTTGTTCTAAGTATTTAATATCTCTCATAACACACCTTCTCTACTCTAAAAGTATTATATAATAAAAAATAAGAAAATACTAGTATTTTCTTATTTCTTTTTAAACACTATTTGACTCTTTTCACTATCTAATCTATTATGATAGTATTTTTTAGATTCATTTATTTCTCTCATAAGATCTTTTACTTCTTTTGTTTTTTCTTTAGATTTAGTTACTTCTTTTAATAACTGTTCTCCAGCTTTAAAATCATTAGAATAGAAACAGTCTCTAGCTTTTATTAATTTAACATAATTAATTTGTGCTTCACTTAGATTTAATTTAGTGCATGCCTCTAATAAAGTTATTTCTTTTTCATTAATTAATCCAATTAAATCATTAATAATATCTTTATCAAAATTAACTTCTTTATTATCTTCAAATTCGCTAAGATCCATATCTACTTTTTCTTTGAAATTTTCTCTATTTTCATTTAATAACATATCAATAAAATCAGAATAATCATTATCTTTCATATTGTTTTCCTTAGCTAATAAAGTGGCTGCCTTAAACATTTCAATTGCTTCATTTTTTCTTCCTAAGTGTAATAATGTTTTACCACAACGAGCATAATCTTTAACTAAAGGTCTTCCAATAGTTAGAATAATTCTATATAATTTAAAAGCTTCTTCATAGTCTTTATCTTCATAAACTAAATATTTTATTTCTTCACTTATATCTTTAAGATTAAGTTTTTCAGAAATATTAGATTTATATCTAATAAGTACTCTTCTTTCATTTCCTTCACCAATACTAAATGAAACAATATCATCATATTTACTTACATAACCATGTATTAAATTTCTTCTTTCTTTATCCATTGGTTCAAGTAATGACAGTATCTTCCCATTTCTTATTTCTCTTACTTTATCATCAATCATGTTTTGATCTCTTTTTGATAATTGTTTCTTTTCTATTATTTCTGTATTTTCTTTTCCATTTATTCTATCTATTAATAAAACTGTCTTACCTAGAATATCAAACAATGCGTTTGTATGAACCACTTTTTTATCTTCATTATATTTAACTATTAGTTTATATGCTTTATGAAAATCATTAGCTTCTATTGCTTGAAAGGTATTTTCTACCTTATCTGTTTTAATTTCAGGTACTATCCCTGTTTTTTCTATTTCTAAATATCTTTTTAATACAAGATATGCATACTCACTAGTTAATTGAAGATTTCTTCTTTGATGTTGCTTTTCATAATATTTATTTAACTCTTCTAACTCATCATTTACTAGATATTTTTCAACAATAGCACTAACATATCTAAAATTAACAATTGCTTCTTGTATTAATTCTTTTTCTAGTTTCTCTTCAAATCCTAAATCTTCATTATCACAATCAAAAACTATATCCATTAATCTACTAGCATTATAATATTGTCTATCATATATACATTTACGCATATTATTTCTAGTTTCACTATAATATAAATCATCTTCATCTAATAAGATATCTTCTAATTTAATATTTTTAAAATCTTCTTTATATTTATTTGGCATTTCATGAATATACCCTAACATTAATAAATAAAAATTAGCATCTTTTTCTCTACCACTATTTTTTAAAGTAGGATATACAACTCTAAAATATTTATATATTATATTAGTTTTCTTTGAAAATAAACTTCTATAGAATAGTTGATAGTTTACTAAAAAATTATTAGGATCGGTTTTATAACAACAGTCAAATATACTATTTGCTGTTTTCTTATTATTTTCATTATAAAAGTCTCTTCCAAAGTGAAATGTATTTTCAATGCTATCAATTACATAGTATTCATTATTTTCCTCTAACTTTAATATTTCTTCATCTAATAGATAATTAATATCATCCATACTTAAAAACTTAACTATTTCATCTTTAGAAATTTTCTTTTCAGTTTTAAGTATATCAAATACTCTCTCTACGTCCATAATATTCACCTTACCCTCTATGATTATAAATAATTGGATTAGATCCAATCGCTTTTATTTTTTTTACTTTTAATACTCCCATATTATTATTTTCTATTTCTTCTCTTAATCTACAAATTAAGTTTTCTCTCCATTCAAAATCATCATCACATTCATCAAAATTAGATGATGTATTATAATGGTCACATAAAGCAATCATAAAATCTTTATTATTCTTAATAGCAGATTTAACTATTTTATCAGTAGCTCCACATGGCATTAATCCTATTAATATGTCTATGTTTTTAGTATTAGTTAATGTAGAAAATTTTTCTTTTTTTAATTTTAAATTTTCATGATTAGACTTTTTCATATATAAATTAGGATCATATACTGTGATTGTGCCTTTTTCTTGCATAGAAGCTATTCTTATGGCTAAACGAGGAATGTTTCCTCCACCTATTTCGATTATGTTTTTATCTTTTATTTTAAATTCGCTATCTAATAATTTTAAAAATTCTTTATATATATTTCTATCATCAGGTAATAAATTTAATTCATCATACACTTGAGATACAACACTAGGCAACGTATAGTTTCCATCATCATTATTCATAATGCAATTATTTATAATAGTGTTTTTTTCTAACGTATTAAAAGCATCATCATTATCATTTAAATAACCAACAATTAATTTGGCTTTATCATAAAGTTCCATCTCTTCGTGCTCCTTTTCTAAAGATTATAGTTCTATATCCTTTAAATGTAAAGAAAAACTAATCTTTATAATCAAAATAGAAGTCTAATATTCTTACTTGATCACCTTCAACGGCACCCATTTCTTTTAATTTATCATCTATTCCCATTCTTCTTAATTTCTTAGCAAATTTATATATTGCTTCATCGCTATTAAACTTAGTCATTTTAAATATTCTTTCTATTTCTTTTCCACTAATTACCCATACATCATCTTCACGAGTAATTGTATATGGTTCTTCTTTTTTAAATTTATATAGTATATGACTTTCTATTTGACTATCATCATATAATGGATTAGTTGGGATAGTCTCTAATAATGAGGCTAAATAATCAACTACTTTTTGAAGTCCAGTATTTGTAGCTGCACTTACTTCAAATACTTCTTTATCAACTTTCTTTTTAAATTTGGCTAGATTTTCAGAAGATCCTTCAACATCCATTTTATTTGCGATTATTATCATAGGTTTTTTTATTAGTTTTTCATTAAATGAAGCTAATTCTTTATTTATTAATAAATAATCTTCATATGGATCTCTTCCTTCAGTACTCCCCATATCTATAACATGAGCAATTACTCTAGTTCTTTCAATATGTTTTAAGAATTTATCTCCTAAACCTTCACCAAGACTAGCTCCTTCAATTAATCCTGGAAGGTCTGCCATTACAAAACTTTTTCCATCACTTGCTTTTACAACTCCTAAATTTGGATTAAGAGTTGTGAAATGATATGCTGCTATTTTAGGTTTAGATTTAGATACGCAAGATATTATTGTACTTTTACCAACACTAGGTAATCCAACTAAACCAACGTCAGCTAACATTTTAACTTCAACTTTTAAAGTTTTATGTTCCCCTTCTTCACCATTTTCTGAGTAATTTGGGGCTGTGTTAGTTTGAGTTTTAAAAGCAGTATTTCCTCTTCCTCCACGGCCACCTTTAGCAATTACTTCTTCTTGATCTTTATGTGATAAATCGGCAATTATTAGTCCTGTTTCTAAATCAGTTACAACTGTCCCTAAAGGTACTTTAACTACTAAATCATCAGCACCTTTACCATGTTGATTTTTACCTCTTCCATTTTCTCCATTAGGGGCTTTTAGAGTTTTTTGATATCTTAAATCTAAAAGAGTAGTAAGTCCTTCATCGACTTTGAAAATAACATCTCCACCATGGCCACCATTTCCACCATATGGGCCACCCATTTCAATATATTTTTCATGACGAAAAGCAGTGCAGCCATCTCCACCTTTTCCAGCTTCTACTTTAATTTCTACTTCATCTACAAACATCTAATCCCCTCCTCAAATTAGCATTATTATACCAATAAAAACAATAATTGTAAATTAAAAAAGATTTGAAAAATCAAATCTTTTATAAATTATTTTTAGTAACTATTACTACTGGGCGAACCCCACTATTTTCAACATCAGTATAGTTGTCATTTCCAAAGCCACCATTTTCACGACATACCCACACATAATTATTGCCTGCTGCTGAACCAAGCCAGAATGTCGTATTATTGATGAATGCTGATGCTTCTGATGGTTGGCATGTATATTGACTTTGATCACAACCAATACTAGAATCTGTAGCTTCAGCATATGTTAATAATCTAGCACTTTTAATTGTTGCTCCTAAACCTGTTAATGCTGTTTTATAAGCTTCTACATAATGAGCAACACTATAACCTGATGTTTTATAACAATGTGTAGAATCACATTCAACACTAAAGTCTGGCGCTGTTACATATGTAGTATTATATACATCAGTTGTAGTATCACCTATTCCATCCCAATAATTAGTATATGCAAACGCAACTTTACCATAATCTACTTCAGCTCCATCAACATGACCTTTTACATCACTATCTTGTAATCCTGTAGCACTACCTTTTGCATTATTTCCTACATTTAGATTCCATTTTGCTAACATTACTACATCGTTTCCATCATATTTTATAAAGTTAAAACATTCTGTTTCAATACACAATTCATCACCAACTGATAAATTATTTTTATTTTTACCTTGTGGTAAATCCCATATATGTCTAGGTACAGCCTGTGATGTTGCTTGACCATAAGTTACTTGTAGCGAAAAATCATAACTTAGCCCACCTACTGGTATAGCATCTAATTGCGCTGGAGTAATTGTACTCAATAATTCTACTTTTACCTTGTATTTTTCTGTTGTAGGTTGCTGTGCGCTCTTAGCTTTTGGTAATTTATCATTTAAAGCTGGAGTAACTCCATCTGATGCATATACCACTGTATAACTAACATATTCTGGCAAGTTATTTGGTACAGTTGGAACTATTCCTGTAATCATAGCATCTATTGTTCCAGCATTAACTGCATCAACAGTAAACTCATAATAATCTCCCGGTAACGATAAAGTTGTACTCCATGTTACTTTAGTATTAGCCGGTTCATTTGAGTCTTCTCCTATATCTGGAATATTAGTTGGAGTAACACTACCTTCTGAAACTTGTGCATTAGCCCAATATATACTCCATGCTTGCTTGTTAATACTTGTACTTCCATTTATTTTTAATGTTGTAGATAGTAATGCATAACCTATTGTTATTACTAATAATAAAATTAATAATAGCATTACTCTAGTTTTTTTCTTATTCTTTCTCATATATTCACCCACTACTCTATATATTTATTATATACTAGGTTAGCAAATATTAATACATAATATGACAATTATTTGTCTAATTGACAATTTTATTTACAAAAAAAAGAGCTTACGCTCTTATTATTATAATTATTTTCCCTCAGGATATACGCTAGCTTGAGTCTTATCTCTTCCTAAACGTTCAAATTTAACTATTCCATCTACAGTAGTATAGATAGAATCATCATTTCCTCTACGGCAATTAACACCTGGGAATATTTTAGTTCCTCTTTGACGATATATAATTGAACCAGCTGTTACGAATTCTCCATCAGCTGCTTTAGCGCCAAGTCTACGTCCTATAGAATCACGACCATTAGATGTTGATCCTTGTCCTTTATGATGGGCAAATAATTGAATATCTAATTTTAAAAATCTCATAATTCTCCTCCTTACATAACTTTAATATTTTCTTTATAATTATTTTCTAATTCTTTTAAAAGACTAACCATGTTATTAATTAATATTTGAGTATTATTATCACTCTTTATATTAGTAATAAATAATCCCTCTTTATTAACTTTATAACTTAGACTATCCTTATCTAGTGCAAGTATTCCATTAACTGTAGTAGTAGTAATACTACTCACTGCACTACATACTATATCTTTTCCATATTCATCATACATAGCATGACCTAATATAGAAATTTCTTTGTATAATTCTTTTTCTTTTACAACTTCTACTTTAATCATAATTATCCAATTTTAGTAATTTTAACTTTAGTATAAGGTTGTCTATGTCCTTGAGTCACACGGTTAGATTTATCTTTACACTTATATTTGAAAACTTTAATTTTCTTAGCTTTACCATTCTTAAGGATTTCACCTTGAACAGTAACATTTGTAAGGTAAGGATTTCCAACTTTGGAATCAAGCATTAAGACTTGATCGAAAGTAACTATATCTTTTTCTTTACCATTTATTTTTTCTACGAAGATTTCTTCACCTTCACTAACATAGTATTGCTTTCCACCAACTTTAATAACTGCTTTCATATAATACCTCCTTTATTTAACTTAAGACTCGCTCTTAAGGTACTAAAAATTAGTTTTTACCTTTTCAATGCGGTTTGAGCATGAGGCGTCAAACACATAGATTATAACATTATAATACTTATATGTCAACACAATTAACTATATATGATTTAATCAATAAAAAAGAATAGTTAGTCTATTCTTTTTATTAATTTATCAATTCCTTCTACTAAATCATTATATGTTTTATTAAAATCTCTGGTATACCATGGATCTGCGATATCTCTATCAAGTAATTTAATCACTTTATTACTATAATCATTAAATATATATTTAATATCTCTGATATTATATTCATCCATACATATAAATAAATCAAATTTATTATAATCTTCTTTTTCTAAGCTTTTTGCATAATGCCCAGTATAAGGTATTCTTTTTTCTTCTAATATTTCTTTAGCCTTATAATACATATCACTACCCTCTTCTTCATTCGAAGTTGCTCGAGATTCTATTATATATTTATCACTTAAACCTAATTTATCGACTTTATCTTTCATAATAAACTCTGCCATAGGACTTCTACAAATATTTCCATGACATACAAAACATATCTTTTTCATAAAATCACCTATTTAATTATAACATTTTTAACATTAAAAAAAAAGACTTAAATATAAGTATATTCAACTGTATCAAAATATCTTGGTGATTTTTTTGAAGTTAAGTGTTTTTTATCTTTTTAATTAA
>JAEEGL012850999.1_pt1 | contig 14490 bp, 9 predicted proteins | sample 9134231 | NCBI WGS metagenome assembly JAEEGL01 (sample SAMN16246548, study PRJNA631951) | gut metagenome | biome: gut microbiome; feature: rumen; material: fiber-attached | host: Bos | place: Iran: Karaj | collected 2018-10
ATGACGGGCTGACCGAAAAGCACGTCGTTCATGCCGTCGTTCACCAACATTTTGATGTTGTTCACCTTGATAATACGGTCCCACATATAGGGAAACAACGACCACGTCAACTAGACATGGGCAATGGTCGACTTATAGGGGCTCTCCTCCTTGGCACGCTCTACATCCACATGAATCCACTGGTGGTCCAACGTCGCATCGGCAAACAGATTAATACGATCCTGATCTACTTGGAGCCACTCTGAAGCACCCAACTCTTCGCCCAAGTGGGCGGCAAACTCGTCGTACGAGTTAATGACTAATTTTCCCATATTTACTTATGTTTAGTATCTTTGGGGGGCAAAATTACGAAAAAAATGGCAAAGAGCCAAACGTTCCTTGCCATTTTTCAATTGCTGTGTTATCCTTTTATCTGATTACTTTACGAGTTTTGCCATCAGCACTGCGGACGATATTCAAACCACGCTGCATGATTGGCAACTGTCGGCCTTGCAGGTCGAAGTAAGAGTTATTGGTTATTGTTTCACGTTTATTGTTCGTGATACCTGTCGTATTGACGCTGACAGCAGCAGAGGCAGCACTCAGACCACCCATCTCGTTGGCAGCACGAACAGCATACTTACCTTCTTCTGTCGTAGTATAGGTAGGCTCGGTGGTAAAGGCGATGACCTTACCATCCTTAACGATAGCGTAGAGTAGCGCATAGTCACTATCCGTCCACGACAGTTCACCATCATTAGCCTGCAAACCTGTAGGCACGGGAGCCTGTTCAGTCAACAGTGTGGGTTGCCAGTCATCGTCCTGTCCCATCACTGCAGCGAGTGTGGGCTGTGCAGCCTCCTCGGCTGTAAGCACTGGATTGTTCTTCTCGATGCGACGATTGACGTAGGTGTCGCCATCCTTGCTATCGTAGGCATCATAGTCGGTCTTACGCCCCTCGGTGCTTACGGCTACACCATTAGGTGTGTGCGAGCCATACTCTGCAAAGCGTGCAGGATAACCACCACTCATCTCGCTCCAGCCGATGGCTGAGGGAACAACCTCCATCTCCGTATCGATGAACAGGGCGATAGGAGTACCCTTGCCCCAAGGGCGTCCCAGCGTATAGGTGCCGTTCACGTCGTCCATGTCACCCACTATCTTACAACTCTGCAAGATGTATCCATACTTCTTAGGAACAGAGGGAACAGCCAGATAACCACTCTTAACCTGACGGAAAGTCACCTTGTTATAGTAGGCATCACCCTTACCACAGATATAGTCCGTACGTCCACGAATGACGCCACCCTCGAAATAGAACTTACCGTTCTGGTTGTTCGATACATACGTATCCTGATAGCCCCAGAGACAAGCATCCTTGAAGATGGTGCGGTTCGACTGGTCCTGCACAGCGATGTCGCGTCCGTGGGCATCGCCCATCGATGTCTTGATAGTAAGATTCTGGAAGTAGCAGTCCGTACCCTTGATCTGCAACACGTCACCCTTACCGATGCCCTCCAACGGACAAGCGTCGCCGAAGCCGTTATTCCATGTAGCACCTGGAGTGACATTGGTCAACACGACACCCTCCATTGACTCACCAATGAAGCTAGTGTTAGCAGCAGAGAGCACAGAGGTGGGATTGTCGTACTCCTTATCGTCGCCACCCTTCACCTTGCCAGCGGGATGGAACACGTAAGGCTCAGCGCTGTTCTTGATGAACACGCGGAAACGAGAAACCTTGTCCTGACGACTGTTAGCAGCTGCTAAGGCCTCGTCGATGGTACCATCGGTGGGCACAACAAAGTCGTAGAGTGCCTTTGCAACGGTAGGACGCTGCATGGTGGTGAACGTCAGGACCACAGCCTCAGCATACTTGTTGCCCGAACGGTCCTGCACATAATTGGCAGGCATCTGGAAGGTGTATTGTGTGCCATAGTCCAACTGGCTGTAATTGAAGCTTACCGAACGACTGCTCCACTCCGGCTGCAGCGTCTTGTCGCCCAGCGTTACAGCACCATTGCTGTTAGCAGACTCAATGCGCTCGTCAAACGTAATGGTAATTTTGCCCGTAGCCGATACACCAGCAGCCTGATCAGCGGGGATGGTAGCAGTTACCACAGGTGCCGTCTCGTCGGCAACAACCACAGCATCGCCAAGGACATAGACATTACCTACGCCAGACTCCGAATTGGTAGCATAGTTCAGTCCGCAGAACTCACCAGCAGTGAAAGTGTATTTGTCGCTGAGCAAGTCAGTGCCTGTACCCATGATGCGTATATATACTGTCTCCTTGCCAATAGCGTCAGCAGGCAGCGTGAACGACAATGGAGTGGCCATATTGGCCGTCATCTGCCAAGCCTCGCCAAGATCATTATAGGTAGTGCCGTCCACAGAGTACTGTGCCTTCCAATTCTTCGTAGCAGCATTCTTGGCTGCCATATCAGCATTGAAGGTAGCAGATGTGAAACCTACTGTAGAAAACTGATACTGCCAAGCTATCTCTGCGGTGTTGTAACCATTCTGATAGAGTCCGTTGATGCTTGAGAGAACCACACTTTGGCGATTGCGCACTACAGGAGTGCCACCGTCCTTAGTATAGACCAGCGAGCCATCGCTCTGTTTGACGATGCATGACTTGGCATTGCGCTGGTTGTCCCACACCTCATCAGCAGAGAAAGGCTTTCCTTCGTAGTCGTAGGCAGCTGTCTTGCTGGCATCGAAGACTGCAATGAAGTCCTGCACCTCGTAGTTAGCCACCAGCTCCATATCGCTGTTGACAGTCAACTCGCGCTCTTTAGCGGCACCAGCATTCTCATTGCTGTCCGTCCATGAGAGGAACTTGATAATCTTCGACTCATTAGCCATAGCCGTAACCTTGGTACCCTCCTCATATTGTCCGTTGTGGTCGTTGGGCGTCAGCGTCACACTGCCTAGGCCCTCGCGCTCAACATCGTTGACAGCCTTAGCCTTGACGGTATAGACGGGAATGGCCTCGAAGACTGCCTTCATGGTTTTCTCAGCATCCATCGTTATCGTAGTCACTGCCTCCGTACTAACCTGATCACCTGTAGCGTCCTGCCACTCCTTGAACTTATAGCCAAAGTTCTTGGTGGCCTTCAGTACAACCGTTGTGCCTTCCTTATACTGTTCCAGTTCAGGCTCACGACTGATGCTTCCTGCCTCAGCAGGTTCCACGAGCGTATTCAGCACATATTTCGTCACCTGAGCAGCAGCACCTACGAGCTGTCCCTCGATGACCACATTCGAAAGACCCATCGACTTATTGTTGTTCATCGTCAGGAACGAGAAGTTCACCTTCAGTGGGTTGTCTGCCGTAGCCACAACACCATCAACAATCTCACTGAAAGAGGCAATATCCAGACTCTTACCGCTACGGTTCACACCTTCATTGGTAATCAAGGTCACCTTCTCCTTACCCTCGATGCTACAGCCGATATTACCACCGTCCGTACCATAGCGGGCAGCTTCGAAACTCACCTTAGAGGGAATAAAGGTAAATCCGTCTTCAGGGGTCAGCGTCAAAGTCAGCGTGTTATCAACACTCTCACTTGCAGCCGTCTGCGAACCGGACTTATTAGCAACGGTAGTCTGTGTGGTCTTGGCACCATTGGCGCCTTGATAGACTGTCGTACCACTAACTGTCAACTGACTGCCAGCCGACCAGGTTTTGCCAACAAAACCTGCGCTCAACGTTTCTGGATCGAAGACCACGTCGTCGCCCTGGTTCAGTCCGCCCTTATCGAGTTTATAAGATAAGGAACCCGTGATGTTCACACCAGCGGCATCCTTCGACTGTCCACTGACAGCCACGTCAGAGATGCATATCCAACGACCATTATCTACTTGTCCGGACCAAGGATAGACACGGATGAGCAGTTGCTCGCCCTCTTCCACCTTGACCACATCCTCGTTGCTGATTTCATTCCAAGTGCTGGTAAGGGCAGCATTGGTAGAGAAGATGGTCTTGCGAGTTACAAAACCATCAGTAGAATAATATGCATGACACTGCAGCGAACCACCACCCTGTGCCTTGATCTTCATAGAAATGCCGTTGATATCGAGCTTCCTGCCTTCTGGGGCAGTAATTGCAAACTGCACATACTGGTTCTGGTCGTCGATAGCTGCTGTAGGCCACGCACCAGTACTGCCAGTAGGAGCTATCAAAGCTCCATAGCCATTGACATAGCCATAAGTCCCAAGTCCTTCGTATTTCACGTCAGCAGCAGTAGCATTACCTGTGACGGTAGCCTTTTCTTTGTCAGTATTGTTCATGGTCCAGGCTACCGTGAAGGGGTCGCCGCCACCCAACTCAACAACCTTGATAGTAACGGGTACGCTCATACTCTTGTCACCCTGCGTGGCAGTCACCGTGCCGTTATACTGACCTACGGTAGTCAGATTCACCTTGGCATAGAACGTCTTGATGAGTGAGCCGTTCTGGTAGTCAATCGAGAGTGAAGCGCTCCAGTTCTGTTTATCAGTAGAGAGCACAATGCCTTCAGTAGCGGTAATAGTAACGGTGCCACTTGCAGGTTCCAAACCCAGACCGCTGAGTGTAAGTTCCTTCATAGCCGTCTTGCCCAAGTAGCCCTCACCAAGGTCTACAGATGAAGGGGTGATAGACAGATCGGTAGGTATCTCGATATTGTCAGCCAGAATATCCTGCTGCTTCATCAGCTGTGCACAGAGGCGTGCAGCTGTCAAGGCACCTGTCAAATTATAGTGGGTATTGTCCTTCTCACCGCCTTTATCAAAGAGGGCAGCGTAACATTTGTCGTAAGTACCATAGCTCTCATAGAGGTCTTTGGTGGCAGTCGTCATGTCGATGAAATCGACGTTTTCTTCTTTAGCCAACTGCTCCATCTGGTAGCGGAAGTCATAGCTATGGTCATCCTCAGCCAACTTAGTGCCGTTGACAGGACCATTATCGGTCAGAATCTGATACTTGTCGCCCATGTCATGACGGCCAGCACGAGTGATGGGAGCTACACCATTGGTAAAATAACAACGGCAGACGGAAGAAACTAGCACGGGGATGGCCCCCTTCTCTTTGACAGCATCGATAGTCTGCTTCAGACACTCCTTATAGGTTCTGTTGGGCACGGTGCCACGACCATCCTTCTTCACTGCTACAGCATTAGTAGCATCACCTATCTTATTATAATAAGCCTGCAGTTCCAGATTGTCCATACCACCGAACTGCGTGTCGTTGTGGGCAAACTGGATGAGCACATAGTCTCCAGCCTCCACATTGTTTTTAGCGTTCTGCCACAACTCGGTATAACCCATACGGGAGTCACGTCCTCCCTTGGCATAGTTTACTGACGTCCACCCATTGCTGAGAAAGTTACCAAAATACATTCCCCAGCCACGCGTATTGGTGGCCGACTCATCATACGGTGCCATCGTGGAGTCACCCAGCGTGTGCACTTTCTTAGCACTAGTGGATGCCAATAACACCACGAGACTCAACAGAAAAAGTAGTTTTCTTTTCATTTTGCAGTTTGTTTAAATAATCGGTTTTAGAATTTCGGCTGCAAAATTAATACTTTCGCGCGATGAAATGGGGATAAATTTGCGTCAAACGGGTAGAAATATACGTCAGAATGCGTTTTTATACCCCCTCTGACGCACTTTTATACTCTGTAGGCGATTGTCCTACGCTTTGTTTGAAACAACGACTGAAATACTTAGGATCACTGAAGCCACAAGCGTAAGCCACCTCAGCCACCGACTTATTGCTGGTACGAAGCAACTGACAAGCTCGTTTAATGCGCGCCTCGCGCAACAGGTCTTGTGGTGTAATACCCATCGTTTGCTTCAATTTGCGTTGCAGACCACTACGACTGGTGGCTGCTGCCGATGCCATATCGCCCACACCGATATCACTGTCAGATATGTGTTCATCAATAAACGTCATCACACGCTCCAGCATCGGATCAACGGCTTCTCTGACCTCATTATTGCGTGCCACACTTCGATCTTCAGGTTGAAGAACTTCTCCTTCTTCTTTAACTTCTATCGACGCCAGATACTTTTCCAGTGTCTCACGCTGCTGGCGCTTGATACGTCTTATATATAATAAGGTATAGGCGATGCCGGCTATCGTTCCAATGACAATCAGGAAAATGAGCAGGCGACCCCATAACGACTCCCAGAACGTAGGCATGACGACGATGGTGATGCACCGAACATTATCCTGCCACTCACCGTCAGCGTTCGTCGAACGAATCTCTAATCGGTAAGTGCCTGGCCCCAAGTCAAGTAGTGTAGCTGAACGGTCGTGACCGATATATGTCCACTGCTCGTCTGTTGACAATCGGAATGCATAATTTATACGCTCAGCACCGCTAAAATCAAGGGCTGCAAAGCGCAGCGTCACATCGCGTTCGTCAGGACGAAGCACGATGGAATCGACCATTTCAACGGAGAAATCACGCTTTCCGCCCTGCACAGAGACACTCGTCAACACCAATCGTGGTTTGCCTGTACTAGTTGTCATCTGCTGCATGGTGGTAACCAAGGCACCATCCATCAAGCCAAACAGCCAGCGGTTGTCGCTCAATGCCAGTGGATGGGCTTCGCTAAAGCGATAGTCATCCTGAAAATAGCGGGCATCCAACACTCGACCATGAAAACCGCTATCTATCAACGTCACCAGATGACTACCAACAGCCATCAGCCGTTGGTCGTCAAGAAATGTCAATGACTGTACGACATCATTACCCTGCGAATGGAAAAACTCGTTGAAATGGCAGAAAACGAGCGTATCAGCCTGCAAATTCTCAGACATAATCTGATTGACGCCCCCACTTTCCGTACTGACAAACAGACGTCCTTGATCATCCTCCACCACATCCATCGTGGCACTACAACTCAAGCTACCAGCTCGGTCACTTTCACGCTGATGCAGGCGGAACGTCATCTGGTCGGCATCCTGTTCCAGACGTGACACTATCAAGCCATTACCCGTAGCTGCCAACATAAAGCCATCCTTCGTGAAGTATATATAGCGAACGCGCTGGGCATCGTCTTTGGGATAGTACTTGGGTACGATGAAATCAGGCTTTTCTGCATCTGGATGGTTGGCATAGCAGAGGCCGCCACCCAACATCGCCACCCATAAACGTCCATACTTGTCTTCGGCAATATCATAGACGTCCGTCATTGGAATATCGATGAAATGGTCGATTCTGAATGTTTCGGCCGATGTAGGACGCAGTCGGAAGAGACCATCAGGCTTGGTGCCCAACCAAAAGGTGCCGTCTTTTGACTGATGCATTGTATACACGGCAGCGCCAAAACGGGTATAGCCTTGATGAATGCGTCCGTCGCTACCCAGATAGCCCAATAGCCTGTCGTCGCTACCATCATATATGCGCACGGCTTGGTCGCCCTTCGTTGCCATCCAGTAGCGTCCTTGCTGGTCGGCAAACAAGCACTTCACCTCTTCGCGCGGTTCAATAGGCAGTCGTCGGCTATGCTGCAGGTCTGTACAGAATTTATAGATGTTGCCGTAGTCTATGACCCATAAATTGCCTTGTTGGTCTACCATGGCAAAGCCCATAGCCCCCAACGTGATGGGTAGCGGATAAAGCACTTCCTGCCCCGTATCCTTCTGACGATATGTCAGGTGTCCGTTACTGTTGAGCGTCCATTGTGTCTGGTGCTTGTCCGTCCACGACATGCTCCTTCCTTTCAGCATCGACTGGCTCTGTCGGTACTTTTTAGTCCATTCCATCGTCTGCTTCTGTTCTTCGTCAGTCAGGTCGCGAAAACGATAGTCCTTGAGGTTGAACATGAAATAATCCTCATCCACACGACAAAGAATCAGGCCATTAGGCAACAGGTCGATGTTACGGATGCGGTCGGTCGTCATGTGACAACCGTCACCCACGGCAGGCTTGAATGTCTGGAACTCATAGCCGTCATAGCGACACAGACCGTTCCAGGTGGAAAACCACATAAACCCCTGCTCGTCCTGCAACAGTTGGGTGATATGGCTAGATGCTACGCCATCGGCCTCGTTGTACTTCGTGACACTACACAGCGGCTGTGCCCACAGGTCGTGCAGGCTCATCCATACGATTATCAGTGATGCTATCAGTCTCATGTTTCTAGTTAGTACCCCGACCGCGAATCGAACGCGGAACTAAGTCTTAGGAGGACCTTGTTATATCCATTTAACTATCAGGGCATGGCATTACTCTCCGCCTTTTGACTGCAAAGGTAATGCAAAATGTGCGAATAACCAAGCGTTTGGTGATTTTTTTTATCTACTTTCGGGGAAAATGGGGTATCCGTAAGGCACGCATGGCATTCAGCACGGCCAGTACCGTCACACCCACATCAGCAAAGACTGCGAGCCACATGGTGGCAAGACCAATGGCAGCCAGCATCAGCACGGCAACCTTGATGCCTATGGCAAACGTGACGTTCTGACGGGCTATGCGAAGTGTGCGACGGGCTATGCGTATAGCGAGGGCTAACTTAGAGGGCTGGTCGTCCATCAGCACCACATCGGCAGCCTCGATGGCAGCATCGCTGCCCAAGCCACCCATTGCAATACCAACGTCAGCACGCGCCAAGACAGGAGCATCGTTGATGCCGTCGCCGACAAAAGCGGTGGTTGCATTCTCGCTCCTCGCTCCTCGTTCCTCCTTCCTCGAAATTGAATCAATATACTTGACTTTGTCAGCAGGCAGGAGTTCGGCATGATATTCAGAGAGGTCCAACTCCTTAGCGACATGATCGGCTACTTCGCGACGATCGCCCGTCAGCATCACTGTGCGCTTGACACCTAAGGCATGCAACTGGCTGATAGCCTCAGCACTATCTGCCTTGATTTTATCGTTAATGACGATATGACCCGCATACACACCATCTATAGCCACATGGATGATGGTGCCCACATGGTGGCAGTCGCGCCAATGGGCACCAATGCGGTCCATCATCTTCGTATTACCCACACACACCACCTTGTCGCCAATACGGGCACGGATGCCTTCGCCAGCCACTTCCTCGACATCGCTCACCACGCAGCCATCCGTAGCCTCATCGGGAAATGCATCGCGCAGGGCTGCGCCAATGGGATGCGTCGAGAAGTGCTCGACGTGAGCCGCCAAATGCAACAACTGAGAATTGAGAATTGAGAATTGAGAATTATGATTACCATCGTGAACAGCCTCGACGGCAAACTGACCGTGCGTCAGCGTTCCCGTCTTGTCGAACACGACGGTATCGACTTTCGCCAACACGTCGAGATAATTGGCACCCTTGACCAAGATGCCCTGGCGCGAGGCACCACCAATGCCGCCGAAGAATGTCAACGGTACGCTGATAACCAAGGCACAAGGGCAACTGACGACGAGGAACATCAGGGCGCGGTAGAGCCATGTGGGGAAGGCTGAAAGCGCTTCGCTAAATGATAAATGATAAATGACAAACGATAGACACGGTGGCACGATAGCAATAGCAATGGCGGCAAAGACCACGATGGGCGTATAAATACGGGCAAAGCGGGTAATGAACGTCTCGCTCTGCGACTTATGTTCGCCGGCATGTTCCACCAAGCGGATAATCTTCGACACCGTGCTCTCGCCAAAGGCCTTCGTGGTACGGACGCGCAGCACACCCGACAGATTGACGCAACCTGAGATAACCTCGTCGCCCACCGTCACGTCGCGTGGCAGCGTTTCACCCGTCAGCGCAACGGTGTTCAGGGCAGAAGTGCCCTCAAGTACCACACCATCCAACGGTACCTTCTCGCCAGGACGAATCACAATGATGCTACCGATCTCAACATCTTCAGGAGAAACATCACTTATCTCCTTCCTCGATATTTCCACATGCGCCACATCTGGTCGAATGTCCATGAGGTGGGCAATGCTGTCGCGGCTCTTACCTTCGGCATAGCCCTCGAAGAGTTCACCAACCTGAAAGAACAGCATGACAAAGACAGCCTCAGGGAACTCCGTCTCGGCACCCGGTAGGAAACCGATGCAGAGAGCGCCAATGGTAGCGACAGACATCAGGAAATGCTCGTTGAACATATCACCCTCGGTAATGCCTTCCCATGCTTCCTCAAGCGTTTCATGACCAACCAAAAGATAAGGGACGAGGTAGATAAGCAGCAGTTGCCATGTTGGCAAAGCTATGCTGTGTTCAATCCAGACTGCTACAATCAGCAGTACAACCGTAACAGCTATCTGCCATAGCTTGCGCTTCGGTTCGAAGGCTTCGTGATGTTCATGTTCGTGCGAACAAGTGCCGCAATGTTCGTGTTCGTGATGATGTGCCATATCTTTGCATTTATTCGTTTCTGGGTGCAAAGGTAGGCAAAAGGTATTGCAACTCGGTTGCAAAGTGCTTAGCTCTTGGTAAATCCGAGGGTAAGGACACTGATACGGATGCCCTCGATAGGTGCTAAGGCCTGCGCACAGGCCGTGAGGGTAGCACCTGTCGTACAGACGTCGTCTATCAGTAGGACATGGCGACCCTTCAGCGTCTCGGTATCGGCAGCTACGAAAATGCCACTCACATTCTCCTGTCGTTCGTGACGACTCAGATGCGTCTGACTCCCGCGGAACACCTGACGTTTCAGGGCCTTGGGGGCTACGGGCAGATGAGTGATACTGCTGATACCTCGTGCCAGCATTTCACTCTGGTTATAGCCACGCTGGCGTTGTCGCTTCATGGTCAGCGGTACAGGCACCAACAGGTCGATGTCGTCGAAATAGTGGGCCAACGCCATATCCGTCGCCATCAGTCGTCCCAAGTCCTCACCGACGTCAGGACTATTGCCGTACTTCAGCTGATACACCATCTGCGCCATCTCGGAATGGGGCTGATAGTAGATGAAGGCTGCAGCACGCTCGACGGGTGTCAGATGCCAGAAGAGCTGTGCCATCGGATTGTCGTCGGGCATAAACTGAAAGGCCGTACGAGGCAGATGGAGCTGACAGACGGTGCAAAGGCTCCGCTCCGTAGGTGACAGGCGCCGTCCGCAGACCACACACAAACGGGGAGAGATAAAATCAAGGAAACGTGACCACCAGTTCATTTTTTGCAAGGACAACAGGACTTAAGGACTTTTTATTCTATATCTTCCTCTATATCTTCAACGTCAAGGCACTGGCGGATGATGTCAAACGTAAAACCGCGACCAAGGGCAAAGCGCACCAGCTTTTGATTTAACTCGTAGTCGCTGTTAGCTTTAGTCGATTTGCGTTTTTGTTTTAACAAAGGACGCAGGACACTAAGGTATTCGTCATCGTCCACCTCGTCGAGCACACGTTTGCGGATGTCCTCGTCAATACGTTTCTGCCAAAGAGCCTGTTCCACCTTGCGACGGCCCCACTTGTTGTAGCGAATCTTATCCTTGACGAAGGCCCGTGTATAGCGCTCGTCATCCACATAGCGTTCACTGACCAGTCGTTGCATCACGCGGGCCTGTGCATCCTCGGGCAGTTCCCAGCGACGCATCTTCTCCAGCATCTCCCATTGGCAGTGCTCGACCTGTGCACATAGCGCCGCCAGCGTCATATAAGCATCGTTTTCCGTTTTCATCATTCTTCACTATTAACTATTCACTTTTTACTATTCACTAGCGCAGCGCTTTGCTCTTATCATTCGTTGTTTGCCGTATTGGTCGTTCTTGATTTCGATGTCTTGATACGCCATCCTACTCAACATGTCGCGGAGCGCTTCGGCATAGATGGGGTTGATTTCAAAGTAGAGCCATCCTCCGGGCTTCAGTGCTATCTGTCCAAACTGGGCAATAGCGCGATAGAACAACAATGGGTCATCGTCGGGCACGAATAGCGCAGTATGCGGTTCATGCTCCAACACGTTAGACTCCATCGTCGCGCGTTCCTTATCACATATATAGGGAGGATTGCTGACGATGACATCCCATTGAACATTGAACATTGAACATTGAACGTTTAGAACGTCGACCTTTTCAAACGACACGTGAACATTGGTACGTTTGGCATTCTCGCGAGCCACCTCTAAGGCGTCCTCAGATATATCCCATGCTGTCACCTCTGCTTCAGGCATCTCGGCGGCCAACGTAATGGCAATACAACCCGAACCTGTGCCGATATCAAGTATTTTAGCAGCGGACGACAGCGGACAAACACGGACAGTCCGAAAAAATCCGCTGTCATCCGCTGCTATTATCCACTGACAAAGTTCTTCCGTCTCCGGACGTGGAATCAGCACGTGTTCATTGACCATAAACGTGCGCCCGCAAAAGTCAGCACGACCCAAAACATACTGAATGGGCTCGCCTTGCAGAAGCCGCCGTGCAATTTCCTGCAATTCTGCTTGGCAGTCTGCAGATAATTGTGTATCTTTGCCGAGGCAAAGGTCTGTGAACGACAGGCCATAGCCTACTTCATACGCTGTACGGGCAATCGCTTTCGCCTCACCCGCATCGTATAATGGTAGCAGCAAATGCCAAAGTTCATTATAAGTCATACTGCAAAGGTAATCATTTTATGGAAACCAACCAAATTTCTTTAGACGAAAAATACATGCGACGCTGCATTCAGTTGGCAGCCAACGGTATTCAGGGCGCACGACCCAACCCGATGGTGGGGGCAGTCATCGTTGCCAGCAATAAGCCAATAGCTAATGGCCAAATGCCAAATGTCCGCATCATTGGCGAGGGCTACCACGTGCGCTGTGGTGAGGGACATGCAGAGGTTAATGCCTTTGCCAGCATCCGACCTGAGGACGAGCCGTTGCTGAAAGATGCCACTATCTATGTATCGTTAGAGCCTTGTTCACATTATGGCAAGACACCGCCTTGTGCCGACCTCATTATCAAGAAGGGCGTACGTCGTGTGGTGGTGGGTACTGTAGACCCCTTTGCTGAGGTGCAGGGACGCGGTATCAAGAAGTTGCTGGATGCCGGCATCGACGTGACGGTGGGTGTCTTGGAGAAGGAGTGCCAATGGCTGAACCGCCGCTTCTTCACTTATCACTCGAAGCACCGCCCGTATATCATTCTCAAATGGGCACAGACAGCCAATGGTTTTATCGACGACTACGGTAAAGCCTTGCAAATCAGCAACGAACAGACGCAGATGCTCTCCCACCAGTTGCGTGCCGAGGAGGACGCCATCCTCGTAGGCCATACCACCGATGTACGAGAACATCCGCAGTTGACTGTCCGCCATTGGCACGGCCCCAATCCCAAGCGCATCGTCCTGACCCACAATCGTCCCTTGCCACAACTGATGGACGATCTCTACCAGCACGTCATCCAGTCGCTCATCGTCGAAGGTGGTCGTCAGACGCTCCAGTCGTTTATCGCCGCTGGGCTCTGGGACGAGATTCGTGTTGAAACAGGTGCTATAACTGTTACTGACGGCACCCGTGCTCCCCAGCTTCCTGCCAACGTCTCGTTGCTCAGCCGTGAGACGTACGGCGTCAATACCTTGTGCTGTTATGTCTCAGCCGTATCATAGATAATAAGCCTTAGGTTGTTAGGGTGTCAAGTACAGGGGAAAAGTGACTCGCTTGCAGGGGAAAAGTGACTCGCTTACAGGGAGTAAATGACGTTGGGACAGGGAGAGGAACGGTCAGTTGCGAGAAAGCAGCGGGCGTGTCTTTTATCAGCAGCGCCCGCTGCTGATATTGGCAGGGGACGTGTCTGAAGTCGGCAGCGTTCGCTGCGTACCAGTTTTTATACGAGAGTTACTTCCGACCAAAGTCTGCAGGTACTTCACCCCATTTGCTAGTCTCCCACTTGATGATGGGGTTGCGCCACTGATGGGTCTGCAACCAGCGCTCGGCACGGGCAATAATCTGATAGAGCGGCTCCGTTTCAGGAGTACGTTCTAATTTTGTCTTGCATTGGCGCTTGTTGACCCATAGAATGGCATTGTATGAATCGCTATATATAGCCTTGTCGTGCAGTCCTTGCTGCTGCATCAACGCCAAAGCATGCACAATAGCCAGGAACTCGCCAATGTTGTTCGTGCCCTTCATAGGACCGAAATGGAATACACGGGCACCAGTAGTCAAATCGATAGCCTGATACTCCATTGGACCGGGATTGCCGCTGCACGCAGCATCCACGGCCCACGCGTCTGCCCTTACCTCCATAGGCAGGGGCAGCACGGTGTCGTGTCTATACTCAGGAGGGTTCTGAACCATTAACCGTTAACCAATAACCATTAACCAATAACCGTTACATTCTTTCGGGAACCTCGATGCCGAGGAGTCCCATAGCGTTCTTGATGATCTTGGCGACGTTCTTGGCTATCATCAGGCGCACAGCCATCTTCTGCTCGTCGGGCTCGTTGAGGATGCTGAAGTCGTGGTAGAACTGGTTGAACACCTTCGTCAGCTCATAGCAGTAGTTAGCGATGCCACTGGGGCTATAGTCCTTGCCAGCCTGCTCGACGGCAGCGCCAAACTCCGACATCTTCTGAATGAGTTCGATTTCCTTCTCACTTAATTGAGAATTGAGAA
>JAEEGL014821970.1_pt1 | contig 14490 bp, 12 predicted proteins | sample 9134231 | NCBI WGS metagenome assembly JAEEGL01 (sample SAMN16246548, study PRJNA631951) | gut metagenome | biome: gut microbiome; feature: rumen; material: fiber-attached | host: Bos | place: Iran: Karaj | collected 2018-10
CGAACCCGTCCTCCGACCCGCCGCAGATCTCCTTGGCGGGGTTCACAAAGAGCCCCTTCCCGGCAAGAAACCCGCGGACCTCCTCCGCGTACGCATCCCGCTCTTCCCGCGTTCCGGCAAACAGGATGATATCGTCCGAGTACCTGGCATAGGGGATCCCCCGCGCGGCAAACAGGCGGTCCAGGTCCTTCAGATAGAGATTTGCAAAAAATGAAGCCAGCGGACAGCCCGCCATGATCCCCATCTGCTCCCGGAGCTCCTCCCCCATAAAGAGAGTGCGCTCCTTCATGAGCAGACTTTTTAAAAATGAAAACAGCTCCGGATCATCGCAAAGCGCCTCCTCAAGAACCGGCAGGAACCTGTCCATCGGAATCGAATTAAAATAGTTGCTTATATCCGTCTTGTAGGAGTACATGTTTCCGATCCCGGGAAGGGCTCGAAGGCGCTTCACCGCATCCTTGGCGCCCCTGCCGGCCCGGAACGAGTACAGATTGTCGGCAAAGAGCCCGTCATATTTCCGGATCATGAGATATGTCAGGAGCTTTAGAACCGTGTTTTCATTTTTCGGATAGATGTAGACGGTCCTCTTCTTCTCCGTCCCCTGCTTCCTCAGGATCCTCTTTGCGGGAAGCGGAAAATCCTCCCCCGCATAGATCCCCTCCGCGGCGGGCAGGTACTCCTTCCGGTCGATGAAGCGCCGGAGCTCCTCCGCCTCCCGCACCGGGAACGCGAGGGAGGTCTTGTATCCGTAGTATCGCTCCCAGCATTCGGGCCGGGAGAGCATTTCAAGGAGTGACATGGTATCCTCCGTCCGGCAAAATTCTAAAGAGGACGGTCCGCGTGGGACCGTCCCGTCATAAAGAGCGGAAAATCATTAAATTCCGGAAAATTCCGGAATGTACCGGATCGTACACGGGCGGCTGCCTGCGAAGCCTTTTATGAAGCCCGTGCCTGACCCGCCGCAGGCGCAAACGCGTTTCCGCCCAGGATGACCTTATGCGTTGCTCTCAAGTGCCTCCCGCACGCGCACATACACGTACTCTCTCGTGTTCCACCAGCCTTCATGGTTGTAGTAGAAGCGCACGTAGGGGGTTCCTTCCTCCCTGCATTTTCTGCGGATCGAGTTCGCCTCGCTCTTCTCGTCCATGACCTCCACGAGGAGCGCTTTCCGCCCGCCGTCCATAAAATTAAAGACGGCGCCCCTCGGTGTGTCGCTGCAGACAATTTCGTAGTGGGGGAAGTAGTCCGCAAAGACCTCCAGGAAATACTCCTTCCAGGTCCCCGGGTAGTTGAACTGGTTCGGCTCCGCCGGCATGACCGGCCCCCAGGAGAACCCCGACGGTCCTTCCGGAACCTCCTCATACGCTTCAAACGTCTCGTTCTCAAGCTGTTCATCCATCTTGTCAAGTTTGTCGAATGCTTCCTGCACTCCGCTGAAGACGTCCTTCATCTCGGAAAATGCAGACCCCACCTTCTCCGACTTCGAGACCTTCTCCACCGCTTCCTCAGCCTTACCCAGAATGCCTTTGAGCGCTTTGTCAAATAAACCCATAACGCACCTCCTTTGACCGATTATGCTTCTATTCAGCACCCCATTCGCAGCCGCTTAAGCGGCTGCTTCCGAGGGGTGCTGATTATTTACATTCTATCATGAACCAGGCCGCTTATCCACTCTTTCCTCATATATCCTCATCACCTGATGTCATATACGCTCCGGACCCTGAGCTTCTCCGGCACAAACCGGCCCTCGGCGACCCGGATCGTCCTTGTCCCGGGCTCCATATCAAAGAAATTGTCGTCAAACCGGACCGAGGCATCCTCCGCATAGACCTCCACCGCCTTTGCGTAAGCAGCCGCCGTCACCGTCACCGTCCCGTTCTCGCTGTCAGCCTGAACCGACAGACACGGATCCGCAAACCGGTAATGCTTCGGCGGGCAGAAAAGAACGCTTCCGCCGCTCCCACATTCCTTCATGCGGTAGGAGAGGTGGACCTCATGCCGGTCATAAGACGAGAAATCAAGCTTCGGCAGCCACACCGCCGAGAGCGGAGGCACCGAAACGTCCTCCTCTCCGAAAATGAAAACCTCCCCCAGCGGCCCCCTGAGCTCCCACTGCACGATGCCCCGCACCGTTTTACGGGTTTCATTTGACACAGAGAGCCTTGCCGTGTTCTTCACCGGCCCGGGCTCGGTCACGCAGGTCCTGCCCTCCGAGGCCTCGCCCTCCTCCTCGCAGGAGAGAAGCACCGGTGCAAAGAAGCGCTTCGCAAAGTACATAAGAGCCTTCCAGCGGTGGAAATAGTCCACCGACGACCAGGACGCGACCGGCCAGATGTCGTTCAGCTGCCAGTAGACGGCACCCATGCAGCGGTCTTCATTTCTGTTGCGGCGGAAATGCTCGACCCCGTAGCGGATCGCCTCCGCCTGCAGGAGCTGGGAGGCGTAGATAAGCGTCCCAAGATTCCCCGGATAGCGGTAGGTCGCCGACAGGTATTTCATGATTTTCCCGTTCGCGCCGGCATTCCGCTGGTGCATCTCCATCACATAGGAGAAAATGTTTCGGTCCTCCGGCAGCGTAAAGCTCTTCACCGTCTCATGACAGGGGAATGACTGGAACCCGAACTCCGACAGATACCGGAAATGGTACTTCCGGTAGGCGGTAAACGGCTCATCTCCGTGCCAGACATCCCAGTAGTGCACGTCTCCCCGGTTCGGGTCCGTCGGAGCGAGGAATTTTCCGCCCGAGGAGGGCGAGGACGGCCAGTAGAAGCGGTCCGGATCCTCCTCCTTAAGGATTTCGGGGATGATATATTCATTGAGGATCAGGTAATCCGCCGCGGTTTCATCCGTCCCCTCGTACTCGCGGACCAGCGCAAACTGCTCCATCTCGTTGTTGCCGCACCAAAGCCCCAGGCTTGCGTGGTGGCGGAGCCGCCGCACGTTCTGCCGGATCTCCTCGGTGATATTTCTGACAAACGCCTCCTCCGCGCGGTAATTGGCGCAGGCAAACATCAGGTCCTGCCAGACAAGAAGTCCCAGCTCGTCGCAGAGGTCATAGAAATAGTCCATCGGGTAGATGCCGCCGCCCCAGACCCGGATCACATTAAAATGACACTCCCGGCACGCCTTAAGGAGATGGGCTGTCTTCTCCCGGCTCATTCTGGAAAGCAGATTGTCCTCCGGGATATAGTCGGCTCCCATGGAGAAGAAGTTGATCCCGTTTACCTGGGCCGCGAAGGACTCCCCGAAGCGGTCCTTCCTCCGGCACATCGTCGCCGTCCGAAGCCCGATCCGCTTTTCCACCCTCTCGCCCGGAATTTCCGCCCGCACCGTATAGAGAGGCTGCTCTCCGAGCCCGTTCGGCCACCAGAGCACAGGGTTCGGGACCGTGAACGGTTCGCCCTCCGGCATGTCATACTCCCGGCCGTCCGGGCTGATGAGCGAAATCTTAAGCGGGGCCTCCCCGTCGCAGCTCACCTTCACGGTAAGCGCCACCTGGACAGCCCCCTCAAGGGCCGCTGCCCCGTGTTCCGGGTCACCCATGGCCGGCCTTCCGCCGGGCAGACAATGCTCCTGCCGGATTTCGACCTCCGTGATCCTCGCCCTGTCCCAGCCGATGAGCCTTACATCCTTCCAGATCCCCATATCAGGCAGGCGCGGCCCCCAGTCCCAGCCGAACATGCAGTGGGCTTTCCGAAGATGCGGGAATCCCCGCATGCTCTCATAGGAGCCTCCCAGATGGTGCTCCTTGTCCTTCTCCCGGATATAGGCAACCGGTGATGAGAGCGCGACTTTCAGCGTATTCTTGCCCGGCCTCAAGATATCCTTCACATCATATTCCCGGTAACAGTGCATGTTGTCGGTCTTCCCGAGTCTGACTCCGTTCAGGAAGGTCTCCCCCAGCGTATCGATTCCGTCGAACCGGAGAACCTGGTGCTCCGCCACGAGGATCGCGAGGTCCGCTTCAAACCTGCGCGTGAATGTGTAGTCATTATCCATGAGTGCGAGCGCCTTAAGCTCATTGTCCCGGTAGTAAGGGTCCTCCATCTCGCCCGCATCGAGCAGAAAAGAATAGACCGATCCGGGGACCTTCCCTTTTACGGGGTCCCCGCCCGGCCATTCCATCGTCCAGATTCCGTTTAAGCTCTGTTCCTTCATATTCATTGCCTCCGTGCGCATCGCTGCGGTTCCTTACCTAAGTCTACCACACAGAAGCGCCCGGGGCACTATTCTTTTCTTATTTGGAAATGAAATCCGCAAGCTCCTCCCGCCTCCCGTCAAAATCGGAGACGGCCAGGTCGTACATGGCCCGGTTTTCATTTTCATCGAGCGCAAATGTCCCCACCGGCAGGTGCCGGCTCGGGGCAAACACGAAAGCCTTCCCCTGCTTCTCGAGCTCGTACATGAGCTTCTGCTCCCGCCGGTACATGATGTGGCGGCGGTCGATGCAGCGGACGAACTTCGGCCACCGGCAGCAAAGGACCGAGTAGGCGGCCCGGTAGTTCTCCGGCATTTTCACAAAATCCCGGGGCTTTGAGGTGATGACCACCAGTTTGTCGCATTTTTTGTGCAGCGCCCTCGCAATCGGGATCGAATCCGTGACCCCGCCGTCATAGTAGGGGTCGCCGTCGATCATGACCGGTCGGCAGGCCCCGGGCAGCGCGCAGGAGCCCATGATGATCCGGTAATCGTCCTGCTTAAGCTCACTCTTATCAAAATAGCGGGGTGCGCCGAGCCGCGCGTTGGTCGCAACCAGCTCATACTCAGTCGGGTTGGCCATAAGGGCCGGAAAATCCAGGGGATCGGCCCCGTCCGAGTTGGTCAGAGTGCCGTAGATGTACCCAAGCCCGAAGAGATTCCCGGTTTTCAGGAAATTGCCGAACCCCATGTAGCCCGGCTCGTGGATGTGGTCTGTGTAAAAGCGGAGGTTTCTTCCTCGCTGGCCGGCGAGATAGGATGCGGCGTTCGCGACACCCGCCGACACGCCGACACAGTAGTCAAATGTGATTCCCTCGTCGAGAAACCGGTCCAGAATACCGGCGCTGTACGCGCATTTCATGCCTCCGCCCTCGACGACAAGTCCGATTCGTCCCATTGATCCTCTCCTTAAGCACTCATTTTCATGCATTATAAAGAAAATTTTACCTCCTGTCGAAAGGCAATTTTCCCCGATTGTCTATGGAACTCTCACGAGGTTCATCTTACACTATACTTGAAAATCCATCAAAAAAGCGGAGGCCCCCATGTCTCAGAAATATTACTTTATCGTCAATATCACCGGCGGAAGCGGACGCACCGCGAAAGAGTGGAAGAAGCTCGAAGCGATCCTGAACGAGAAGGGTGTCGATTACGAAGTTCTCCGGACGGAGAAGCCCGGGGATGCCAGGCGCTACGCCGATGCGCTGACCGCGGTCAGGACCGGCGAGATCAGCCTCGTCGTTGTCGGCGGCGACGGCACCATCAACGAAGTCCTGAACGGGATCCGCGATTTCTCGAAGGTCCGCTTCGCGGTCATTCCCTCCGGCTCGGGCAACGATTTCGCCCACGGCCTTACTATCTACGCAAAGCCCGAAAAGGCCCTCATGCGCATTCTGGAGAGCACAGAGGTTCGAACCGTCGACCTCGGCGCCGTCTCCGTTCCGGGAAATGAAAACCACATCTTCGGCATCAGCGCAGGCCTGGGCCTCGACGCGATCGTCTGCAAGAAGGCTCTCACCTCCGACCAGAAGCGCTGGCTCAACAAGCTCGGCCTCGGGAGCCTCATTTACCTCCTGCTCACGGTCGAGACCTGGTTCTCCATGGAGCCATTCACCATCAAGGCCCGTACGGACGGCCGGGAGATAAGAACCTTCTCCCGCTCGATCTTCCTCGCCGGCATGAATGTCCGCGCGGAGGGCGGCGGCGTCCCGATGACCCCGAACGCCTCCGCCTCCGACGGGAAGCTCTCCTTCATCGTCGGCCACCACATCGCAAAGTGGAAGGCCCTCTACGTCCTTCCCCTGCTGGTTCTGGGCCGGCACTCCTTCCTTAAGTGCTTTGACTTTCGCGATGCAGCCTCCATCGACATCCTGGCGGACACGCCCATGGTCGTCCACGCCGACGGAGAATATGTCGGCACTTCCGACAAGATCAAAATGGTCTGCCTGCCGGACAGGCTCCGCCTCATCGTGTAAAAATATAAGGCGGGTACGGTTCTTTCCGTTAAGAAAGAACCGTACCCGCCTTTCATTTTTCTCATCGCTCCTGTCAGCCTACGATGTCAAAGAACTCAATCTCATTGTCCAGAAGACACACCGGGCCTTCCGGATCCTCCACACAGAAGCTGGCTGCCCCTGCTTCGTCCTCGTCCTCCTCCATGAAGAGGGCTGCCTTCCCGGTATACACCATACCGTCCGTGCAGCGGACTCTCACCACGGCTCCCCGCTCTGCCGCTTCCTGCATGCGTCCGATCTTACCTCCCGCCATCCTTTTTACGCATCCTCCTTTGGCTCGCCCGGCGTGATCGGAATGGGCGGCGTTTCGACATCACAGTATGGACTTGTGCACACAACATCCTGTTCTCCGATCATAATGATCTCAAGATCAAATCCTTCATACTTTTCCATTAGGCTCCTCCCGACAGGAATAATTTCTTTGAACTTTTATTTTACATGATTCCGAACAAAAATGCAAGGCTCTCTCTTCACTCAAAGAGTGCCGTCGAGAGATACCTGTCCCCCGAATCCGGAAGCAGCACCACGATCTTCTTACCGTCATTCTCCGGCCTGGCGGCAAGGATAAGTCCCGCCTTAAGCGCCGCACCGGAGGAGATGCCCACAAGGATCCCCTCGGAGGAGGCAAACCGCTTCGCCTCCGCGACCGCGTCCGCATCCTCGATGGTCAGGACCTCATCATAGACGGTCCTATCCAGCGCATCCGGCACAAAATTCGCGCCGATCCCCTGGATCCCGTGAGGACCCGCACAGCCTTTCGAGAGGAGCGGTGAACCTGCCGGCTCCACCGCGACGATCTTCACGTCCGGGTTCTGCTCTTTCAGGTACCTGCCGACACCGGTCAGGGTCCCGCCGGTGCCGACGCCCGCGGCAAATATGTCCACCTTTCCGTCCGTCTGCGCCCAGATTTCCGGGCCCGTCGTCCGGTAATGAGCCTCCGGGTTGGCCGGGTTCTCGAACTGGCCGAGGATCACGGCACCGGGGATCTCATTTTTAAGCTCCTCCGCCCGGTCAACGGCCCCCTTCATGCCCTTTGCGCCTTCCGTGAGCTCGATTTCCGCCCCGTAGATCGTGAGCATCTTTCTTCTCTCGGCGCTCATGGTCTCCGGCATCGTAAAGATTGCCCTGTAGCCCCTCGCGGCCGCCACGGCGGCAAGGCCGATGCCCGTGTTTCCGCTCGTCGGCTCGATGATCGTCGCGCCGGGAGCAAGGATCCCCTTCTCCTCAGCGTCCCGGACCATGGACCACGCGGCCCGGTCCTTGGTCGAGCCGGCCGGATTCAGGTATTCCAGCTTCGCAAGAAGCGCCGTGCCGTCAAGGCCGGCCGCCCTGCTGTAATTCGAGGCCCGAAGGAGGGGTGTATTTCCGATCAGCTCCAGAAAATTCTCCTTGATATCCGCCATCGTCCCATCCTCCTTACGGGTTGCAGAGATCGCAGGGTGTGTAGCCCTCCGCCTCAAGATTCTCTCTTGTCCCGGTATAATCCTGCCGGGTTCCTTCTCTCATGATATCGATCCTGGCGCAGCCCGGCAGATGGAAAACTTTCATCCCCTCATCGAGGACATATGTGTGCTCCTCCGTGGGTATCTCCGGGAGCTCAACATCCGGCTCGGGTTCTGCCGTCGGTTCCGGTTCAGGCTCCGGCTCGGGCTCCGCCGTCGGTTCAGGCTCCGGCTCTGCCGTCGGTTCCGGCTCCGCGGTCGGTTCCGCGGTCGGCGCCGGCGTCTCTGTCGGCGCTGCGGTTGCCGTCGGTGTCGCGGTCGGTGTTGCGGTTGCCGTCGGCGTCGCGGTCGGCGTCGCGGTCGGTGTTGCGGTCGGTGTTGCGGTTGCCGTCGGCGTCGCGGTCGGCGTCGTCTTTGCGGCTCCTCCGCCTATTTTAACGATCAGCGCTGCGGTCCGCTTATTTCCGTCCTGGTCCTCCACCGAGTAGACAACCTTGTAGGTCCCGGCCTTGCCCAGGGTCACCTGTGAGTCATCCACCTTGATCTTGTTTGTCAGATCCCCGTAGATCGAGCTCTTCGCTGTCGCAAGTTTCGAAAAATCATACGCCTTCACCGCAGCCGAGAGATCCAGTTCTTCCTTCTGCAGCGTGATCTCGGGCAGCACCTTGTTGTAGGCCGTGACCTGCATGGTGCCCCTTGCGGCATTTCCCGAGCTGTCCTCCGCCGTCAGTTCGACGTTGTAGGTGCCGGCATTTTTAAAAATGACATACGCCCCGTCCGACGCAACTTCCGCGCCCCCGTCGCACCCGGTGATCCTGATCTTCGGTTCCGGATCGACCTCATCTTCCGGTCTTACCATCTCCTTTGCATAGACGCGCTGGTCGAGCGGAAACTCCTTGCCGACCTCCCAGAGCTCCGGAGCCTTTGTATCGGCGTTCGCATCCGTCTTCACGCTCTCCGCCGCCGGCTTGCTGCCTTTCCCAAATCCGCAGCCGCCGATTCCTCCGAGCACACAGGCAGATACAAGAAAGAGCACTGCCGTTCTCCGAAATTTATTTCCTGATTTTGCCATTTTTCCGTCTCCTTTCCTTTTTTATGATAGCCCCAATATCGGTTTTCGTCAACCTTCGGAAGGACTCCCGTCCCCACGCACAAGCCTCTCCCTGAGGCTTCTTGCGTGCTCACTTTCCGAGGGGGTGACGCCGGCCGGTTCATTTCCGTAGATAAGCCGGTAATAGACGTCAATGACGCCCCGAAGCTCCTCCCGGAGGCCTTCGGGCGCTCTCACAAGATAGTCCGACATGAGACCCCTCTCAAAAAATGCCTCCCCGCTCTGCCGCCGGATGCTCCTCCGGATCGCCCGGACATCCATCATAAACCGCTCTTCCGGAGAAGCGAGCCGATAGCGGATCCTCCCGGCAAGAAAAACCCCCGCAATGACTCCGATAAGAAGGAGAAGCATCGCAAGAAGCACCGTTCCGAAGGCACCCGGGAATCCTCCGCCCGGCTCCTCCGTCACAGCAGGCTCCTCCGCTTCCGGAAGCTCCGGGACCGCCGGCTTTTCGGGCATCGGCCCGGCAGAGGTTTCTCCGCCCGCCGTCCTGCGCCAGGTGTAGGCCGCCGGCATAAGGACGCCCGCCGTCGGTTCAAACGGGACCCAGCCGATGCCGGCAAGATAGGCCTCCGGCCAGGTGTGGGCGCAGCCTCCGTCCACCTCGTAGGCCTCCTCCTTCTCAAACGGAAATACATACCGATACCCAAACGACGCCCTCGCAGGGATCCCCGAGAGCCGAAGGAGCATGACCATCGAGGACGTATAGTGCACACAGTATCCCGTCTGGGTCTCAAATAAAAACCGGTCCGCGATATCCGCCATCCCCGCATCCGAGCTCATGTCGGACTTCGGATCGTGCCCGCCCGCTGCCTTCCGGCTGTAGGGGTACTGCCGGAGATAGGCTTCGATCTGCCTGCACCGCTCGTAATCGGTGGCCGCTCCCTCCGTGATCGTCTCAGCAAGGGCAGCCATCCGCTCCGAGGCGCCCTCCGTGAGCAGTTCCTCCTCCGAAAAGCGGGTGTGACACGCCGCCTCATACTCCTCCTCGTCCATGACATTCGAGAACTGTATGGAGTAGAGTTCCTTTGCATATGCCGAGATCTCCTCGTAGGAGAGCATTTTCTCCGGGAGGTTTTCATTTTCCGCAAGAAGCTCCGTGAGATACGGGCTCCCGTAATCGACGTCGATGTACCGGGCCGTGAGCGTGTAGCCCTTCTTGTGGCGCCTTGCGCTCCGCCCGCTCCTGATCGGTTCCCTGTCCGATACAAGGTAAAAGGCATTTTCCGGGGCGATCTCATCCGCCGTATCGAGGTACTCGTAGGACACATCGACCGTGAGGGCCCTTGAAAAGAGCTCCGCCGTCTCCCGGTCGGCGCCGCACGCATAAAGAAAATGAAGGAACCGCACCAGCTGTGCCCCTTCCGCGCCTCTGCCCCCGGTCAGGTAGAGGATCCGCCGGACCCGCATGCCCTTTCCGGTCTCCTCATCCCGGTAGACGTGATAAGGGGCTTCCGAGGCCCTCAGGATGATCTCCGTCTTACCGGAGCCCTCGGTGCTCTCCCCCGCCGGCCCCAGCGAGCTGTAGCCGGTCTCATAGGAATCTCCCTCAAAGAAGGAGGAGAAATAGTAAGCCGCATCGTCCGCCGCATCCATCACCCGGTCGACCACCCTCTCGCCGGCCCGGATGACCGGCGTCCAGTCGATCGGCTCCCTGCCCATCGGCAGGCTCACAACAAGGAGCCCCACAATTGCAAAGAAGCAGAACGGGAACTCCTTCCCGCCCCTCTCGCGGAGGAGCTTCTGCAGCGCCGCCATCGTCATCACGGCAAGGGCGGCAAAGAGGAGCTTGTCCGTAAGAAAGCTTCCGTCAAGGACGTGCTCCCCGAGGCAGAGGTAAAGCGCCGCGGCGTCCAGCACGAAGGTGAGGGCGATCAGCGCCTTTTCCCGGTGCGGCAGAAAAATGAACACCGCCCGCATCCCCGCCGCCGCAAGAATCGCGGCACTAAGGAGAGGCCCGGCCTCGGCGTCCCGGAGGAGCCAAATGAAAAGGGCTGCGGGGATGAGGGCCGCCGCCTCCGCTGCCCTCATCCCCGCGGCAAGTCCCACCACATTCGACAAAACCGCAAAAAAGAAGAAAAAGCCCGTAAACGCCAGCGCGAACATCCCCCTTGGGAAGTCCTCCGCGCCTGCATTTGCGAGCAGAAACAGCTCCGCGCCGATGACCGCCGCGGAAAATGCCGCCATATGAACCTTAGCCTCACCCGAAAGCAACGAGATGATCTTCTCCCGGTCCGGGATCTTCTCTGATAAGAACACAGGCATCTTTCCCGTACCTCATTCCCCGGCCTTCGCCCATTTCCTGCATTTTCAAAAATTCCTCTTCCGCGCTGTAGAAGATACCGTCCGCCGCCCTGCCGTAGAACTCCATGAAGGCCTCCATGGAGTCAACCAGACTCTCACGGATCTCCCCCGCCGGGTAAATCAGCCTGACCGGGATCCCCGCCTCGGCAAAATGCCAGGCCGCCGACACGACAAGCTCCAGAAAATAGTCCCTCTTCCTCAAAAACGCGATATCCTCGGCATTATCCGGCACGAAAGCGGCCTGCATGAGGATCGTCACCGTGCGTTTCTCCATTCGGTCAGGCACCCTGACCATAAGGTCAGAGAGTCTGGCCGAGACCTTCCAGTTGACGGCACTCAAAGGGTCCCCCGGCCGATACGCCCTCATATCGCTCCCGGGCGTCTCCTCAAAGAGCTCCCGGCTCTTAAGCCCCCGCGAGAAGAGCGGATTTTCGAGGTCGAGCGCGGCATGGGCGAGGTCCGTAATCGGCGGGCTCACGACCGCCCGGAAGGTATACGGAACCTTCAGCTCCGCATTAAAAATGAAAAACGGATCCGCAAACCCCACGCTCCGGATCCCCACATAGTAGGACCCCGCATAGCGGCAGCTGATTCCGGACGTAAGCTCCCGCTTTTCGCGCCCGCCGAGGGATATTTCCTGCCCGTTTTCGATCTCATAGATGTCGCAGCGGTCATCAAAGAGGATGAGGCGCATCCGGTGGATCGGGAGGAGCCCTTCATTTTCAATGATCGCCCTGAAGGTGTGGTCCTCACTCCTCACAACACGGTGCACTTCAATCTCCTGGAAGATGCGCAGAAACTTATAATTCAGAAAAATGTAACCCGCCGAAACCGGCAGAAGCAGCAAAAGGGCGTACAGCCACACGTACGTGACCGGACCCCCGTGAAAGCTTGCCGCCGTGACAGCTGCCGCCAGCGCAAGAAGATAGACGGCAGCCCCTCGTTTGTTGACCTGAATCTTCATGACACTTTGACCTGCCCGAGGATCTTCCTCACAAGATCCTCCCGGGTCACATGGGAGAGCTTCGCGCCGGTCGAGAGGATCAGCCGGTGCGGGAGCGTGAGGCCTGCCGCCTCCGCGATATCCTCCGGAATACAGTAGGTCCTCCCCGCCATATATGCGATGGCCTGGGCACACCGGATCATCATGAGGAGGGCTCTCGGCGAGGCCCCGCAGACGATCTCCGCCTTGCGGCGGGTCTCCTCCACGATCGCTGCCGCGTAGGCAATGAGCTCCTTATGCACGGCGACCCGGGTCACATCCTCCCGCATGGAAAGGACGTCCGCCCCCGTAAGGACCGGCTTCGTCTCCCCGTGGAGCTGCCCTGCAAGGAACCGCTCCGCCATATCCTCCGCGGCCTCCGTATCCGGGTAACCGACGGATAGTTTCATCAAAAATCGGTCCAGCTGGGACTCCGGCAGCGGGTATGTGCCCGCCATCTCCGCAGGGTTCTGGGTCCCGATCACCATAAACGGCTCCGGCACCGCGATCGCCCGCCCGTCGATCGTCACCTTGTGCTCCTCCATCACCTCGAGGAGGGCGGACTGGGTCTTCGGCGAGGTCCGGTTGAGCTCATCCGCGAGCACAATGTTGTTCACGACGGGACCCGGCGAGACCTCAAACGTGCCCTCCGCCGGCTTATAAAATGAAAACCCCGTCACATCCGAAGGCGTCGTGTCCGGGGTGCACTGGATCCTCGCGAAGGAGAGCGCGAGCGAGTCCGCCAGGGCCTTCGCGAGCGAGGTCTTGCCGACCCCCGGGACGTCCTCGAGCAGCACATGCCCACCGGCGAGCAGCGCGGTGATGACCTTCCCGACCACGCCGCTCTTGCCGACGATCCGCTGTTCCATGCTTTCTTTCAGCTTTGATATTTTCTCATTCATATTTCGAGAGTGCTTCACGAAGTCTCGTGACCTCGGCCTCAAGATCGGAGTTTTTCCTCTCGGCCTCGGTCAGCTTCTTATCTGTTTCCGCCAGCTTTTCCTCTGATACAGCCAGCTTTTCCTCTGCTTCAACCGCCCGTTTCTCAGCCCGCTTAAAAAAGGCCTCTCTCGTCTGATACCGACGGGAGGCCTCCTCTCTCAGCATGATTTCCCATTTGAGCTTATCATCAGACATTCCTTTCACGGCCGTGGAAGCAGCATCCTCAATTGCAGGGTTATTTGCAGCCAACATTTGCAGTTCCTCCCATGTCGAAGCGGTGAAGAATCTCGCCCAGTCGACAAGCCCGGACTCGACATCTTCAGGCGTTGCCAGATCTATACAATTCAATGATACCACGTCCAGAACAAATTTGTCACTGTAAACCTTGTGGGTTTTAACATTCGATATCTTGAATTCCGAGAAGAAGGCCGGATCATCCTTAAAGAGCTGAAAATTCAAAAATCCGATATGCGTAGCCGGTATGACATCCGAGTACTCCTCCCCGCTGTTCACATTATTAAAAATGCGGGAAAGATACACCAGCGATCTGTCCGTCCAGTCGTACTCATTCAGGACCTGCATTTCAATATTCAGTGTTCTTTCATGGTTAAGGGTAAGCAAAATGTCGAGAATGCATGTCTTTTCATTGATCCGTGTACCCGGGACAATGACATTCATGACCTCTATCGAATGGATTTTCATAACCGGAATATGCAGGCAGGCACCAACCAGCGACTTCAGGGCGGTTTCCGACTCCTGCATGACAATGTGAAACAGAAGGTCATTGCACATCCTGACCTTGAGCTCGCCTCTCATTTCATAAAAGGCATCCAAATCTTCTTTATTCAGAGGATAAAAAATACTCATAGTATTCCCCTTTCTTTTATAATGCCGAAATGCCTGCAGCCATCAAGGGAAATAGCGTTCGTTTTTTCGAACATACGTTCATTATAGCATGGTTATGTTGCTTTTGCAAGTTCAAAATAAAAAAGAGGAGGCCTCGCCCCCTCACAGCTCTCTCGCCCACACCTCCGTGTAAACGGTCTTCCCGTCCTTAAACGTCGACTTCATCAGCGAGATTTTCTTCACCATCATCTCACCCTTCGGGGCCGGAACGCTCTTCCAGTTCCCCGTCATCCGCCGCACGATCGTGATGTGCGGCTTAAACTTCTTCCCGTCGCAGGGGATCCCCGCGGCGAGGAGAGCGTCCCGCACCCCCTTGGCGGCTCCCGAGAGCCCCTGGTTGCCCTTCACGCCGACCCAGAGAAGGTCCTCGAAGGTTCCCATCCCGTCCAGCGAGAGCTTAAACGGCTTGCAGGCGACCCCCGCGAGGGCCTTCTTCACCGGGGCGGCATCCTCCGCCTCTCCAATGAACGCGAGCGTCAGGTGCAGGTTCTGCTTCGGGGCGTAGCTGCCCCCGACACCCTGCTTCTTCAGCCCGTGCATCGTGTCCGTGATTGATTTTTTGATCTCCTCCGAGAGCTGCACCGCGACAAA
>JAEEGL015002540.1_pt1 | contig 14490 bp, 7 predicted proteins | sample 9134231 | NCBI WGS metagenome assembly JAEEGL01 (sample SAMN16246548, study PRJNA631951) | gut metagenome | biome: gut microbiome; feature: rumen; material: fiber-attached | host: Bos | place: Iran: Karaj | collected 2018-10
ATGAGATACTCAAGTTCGATCAGGAGCGGCAGGACAGGAATTATCTGGAGATCGTAGGTCCGGACGAGATATGAGCATCTGGCGCATGGTATAATAATTAATGAGGGATTGACCCTCCTTCGAACATAATCAGCTTCCTAAAAGAGCCCCCTTTTTCTCTCCAGAAAGGGGGCTTTGTAATTCGGTGTAACACCATTTTTGCCGACATTTCCTAATTGCGACACCGTCTGTTTCCTATGACGATTATGCATCTGTTGCTTCAACAATAATATCTCTTTGTATTTTGAGATATTCTGTAAGATCAAAAACTTCTGCCCTCGGATTGTCAACAAACTTTTGCTCAACGTCTGTAAACGAATGGCTATTTAAATCAGCCAATTGCTGTGTATATTTTGCTATCTGCGACATAAGAGTACCAAGTTCTTCAGGAGTTAACTGAAAGTGGAGTTTCTTATTCTTTCCAACTTCTTTAAGATCATCTAATGCTTTAATCAGCTGGTCAACCACCAAGAAATTGACCTTTCCCTTTCTTACCGCTGTAAGGTAATCGTCTAGCCTTGCTCGAACAATCTTCATCTCTTTAGGTTCTTGTTTCTTTATTGCGCTATAAATTATTACGCCACCGGTAATTACAACTACCGCAACGCCAGCAATAATTAAAATCTCCTTGTTGGCTTTAGCAAATTCAGCTATACCTTGCAGGGCGCTCGAAGAGGCTTCTTTTTCGGATGAAACAGGATCAAGGAATTTAACTAATTGGCCTTTCCCTTTGCCCTGTGCTACTCTGACAACTCCCCCAACACGACGAAATTTACCAGTAGCAATTCCCGTAGCGATGTCAGCTGGGATATAAAAAGTTTCTTGAACAATTGCCATAATAACACCTCCAAGTCAACAAAAAGTCATCCTATATATAAGGATGAATTATATCTGTAGATTATCAGACAGAGATTTAGGAAACAACAAACTGTCTGTTAAGTATGGGTAAAGATAATATCTTCTTATCTACTACATATCCTTACACTATTGTAAGGACATCTTCTGGATTTACTTCAGGTTCCGTTATAGTTGTCCAATAACGCACGCCGAGGATCTGATAAACCCCCTTGGCTTTAAAATCGTCAACCATATAAAATCCGTCTTCTTTGATATCGAACTTGTGAGGTGCACCTTGGGAGTCCATTAGCGAAAGACTATCTCCTTTCTCAAACCAATATGCTAACTGCATCTTCCAGGCCGGTCCCTTTTCATTTATGTTTTCGACACAAACCAAGTAAGGGACTCCCGCTTCAATGCTTTGGATTTTGTTCTCGTTGTTAACGTAATGCCATGCGTAAGTTCCATTTAAGTCATGCATAATCTATCCCTCCATCTTCTGATAGTGTTTTACTGTTGCCTTATTCCCTGTTATTTTTTTGCGAGTAATAACAATAACTCGCAACCATCAACCAACCTAGAGAGTTGTTTAGTCATCTTCATTATCAGTCCTTTTCGAAAACACCATGCGTGCTCCCAAGACCAACAAGATGATAATAATGATGCTCTTCATCGGTCCGTGAATTACATTCCCTACCATTGCAATGACTCGCAAGAGGACTACCGCAAAGAAAATCTTTCTAATGGTGTTAAACATACTCTTACCTCCTTGAAATAGATGGTTTTCCGGTAACCCTCTTGCATCTGATCCAGTCTTACTCGTCGGATATCTCGAGATGATCGTCTTCGAGATAGTCCGGGTGAGCTTTTGAAACTGCACGGATAATGCCCAATACTGCTTCAGCTACTCCAGCAATTGCTGTTATTGCTGCATCATCGATTGGACCAACACACAGATCCGGCATTACAACATAGATTCCTACTGCGATAAGAACTATGAGCTGAACCTTTCCTAAAACGTTGTCTTTCATGGTCGTAACCTCCTAAAAACCTAATCCCTTAAAAGCCTTCAGCTTTTACGCTGCGTTCAATATTTCTATATGTCACCATCCTGTAGGCAAATCTCCACCTCCTTTAACTACAGGATGGTCGTACCAGATAAACCTTAGCCTAAACCTCACCAACTCATCCCTTGAGCTTAGATACTCCGATGACGATGATGCCGATTCCTACGATGATCAAACCTACTCCCATAACTTCACCTCCTTATTCCCTGTGTCGGTGTTTCCCTGTTCTTGATTCAAATATACCCGCGATATGAAAACAAAAATATGGTTTTCGAAACTATATTTTTGTTCATATTTTGTAGGCTATATTGTATTTTTGGGATATAATTAGGTCATATCATATGTACAAGGAGTTGAATATGCAGAACAGAACCGCTCAAAGAATTAGCTTATCCCTCAGTCTAGAGGCTTATTCAACTATCGTTTCCGATATGGATATCTTTCAAAACGAGAATAACCTTGATGGCTATATTAATAAAATAATTAAAAACTATAAGGAAGATTCCATCGCTTCAATCAGTATAGCTAAAGAACGCGAACGAGAAAAATATGCAAACTGGATTAAGACCGGCTCAAAATCAGGAAAAATAACTGAAGAAGAATCTGCATGCATTGAACGACTGGTTGACGGTTACACAGACGAATTGACCACACGCATGAACTCATTCAAGAACGGCGTACAGTTAAAGCCAAGAATTAATAACGAAAACTATGATGATTTAAATATGGGATCCTCTGACTTCCAAGAAGATGAGTATTACCCTAGAGAGGGCAAATACATTAAAGCCCTTTTGGAAGAATATGCCTTGTTACCCTTTTTTGATAGAGAAGAAATCTTTTTTAAGGAAACAATTGATATAATCAACGACGCAATAAAAAGCAGTAATGTAATAAAGTTTAAATATACAAACAGAAAACAGCAGCAAACCCAGATTACTGTTCGTCCATACAAAATAGCATCAAGCGCCCTGCTACGATATCACTATCTTCTGGCTTTATCCGTCGATCAAGATAAAAACAAGGATATTCTCGCTCTTAGAGTTTCTAGAATAACAGATGTAAAAAAGCTCAGTCGAACATCACACATCACTCAAAAAGAACAAACATTTATAGATGAAACCATTCAGGCCAAAGGAATACAGTATATTGTTTCTAGGGAATTCGAAACAAAAGTATGTCTTACTGACCAAGGTTATAAATTATATAAAAGCATTTTATATTTACGTCCCAAATATACCAAAATCATTCAGGAAGATAATAATTGGATATTAACGTTTTTGTGCGCAGAAGAACAAATCAAAAACTACTTCTTCCAATTTGGAAAAGAAGCTAAGATTCAATCTCCTGATCACCTTAGGCAATGGTTTAAAGAAAAATACACTTCTGCTGCCTTAATGTATGATGCAGAATAATCATTCTTCATCATTACATATTACGATTACAGATTTCGTTATAAAGAATCACTTTAGAAACATTATCGTGTTTAAATAAGTAATCGATTAACGCCTCAAGCTTTTTTCCATCAAAAATGCTTCCACTGTGGCAGCATTCATTTCTAAGATTGCTTATATTAAAAATATCTGTCTCGTGTGACTTCCACCAATAGTAATCATAACTTGGGTTTCCTAATTCATTAACACAGATATCGGCCAATTTATTAAGAGAAGCTTTATCGTTCAGAATAAAAACGAAATTCCCAATTGTCATCTTGTTTACTGGTGCATCACGGAAAATATACTTACTTCTTTCTAAAACAATTTCTCTATTTGCAATAGATTCAATAGAGTCTAAAGCCGGTTTAAGCGAATATTTCAATAGGGACTCGTACGCTCTCGCAAATAGTATTCCTCTAGCCGATTCTGATTCACACATACTCAGACCAAATCTATCAACACAATACTGAATGACATCATAAACTTGAATAGCGCTAATAAGATTCTTCCGGCATATTTCCGGAATGTTTTCTATAACTTCTTCGTTCAAACAGAATCGCTTCATTTGATTCTCACTTAATCCTTCAGAAGAAAAATCTTCAGACTCGAGTATCTTATCAGCGTACTCATCCATCTGTTCATCTTGCTGTTCTTCACTCAAGTCATTCCACCCAGGTTGCTGATATGGCAACTTTTGAACAGCATCTTTAATGTTGCTTTCACTAGGAAGACAAAGAGAACTATTAGCAACTAGATTTTTCAAGCTGACTAAAGCCTCGTACGCACCAACTGCATCAAAGTAGTTGTTATTTACAGTATAGTAATTGTTCTGTATATATGTTGGAGCTGCCTGTTGTGCCTGCTCAGCAACAGGAACAACTATGTCGTTTGAATAAAACTCGTCAGTCTTTCTTATTATATATTCTTGAAACAATCGAGAATTTAATATCCAATAACGCCCATTCTCATCAGTTTCGTGAATAATTAAACCCAGCCCACTATTATCACCTAGTTGATTAATGCTTCCAATAATCGTAGTCAACTGTTCCTGATATACCTTTTGCTTTGCGGCAATATCAAACAATAAATCTTTCTGTTCTTTAGTAAGGCTTCTTGTCCATCCAGTTAGAATACTTTTGCATTTTGGTTGTTCAAACATTGATTCAATAAAATCGTCTTCACTAAATAAATTACCATCATATAATTCATAACACTTTATTGCCGGAGAAATAAAAACTGGTATTCCACGAATCACCCCATAAATAAAAAGGATATCATTATCGGACAATTCGACATCATTCTTCTCAGCTTGAATACGTATTAGTTTCTTCATATCCTCCATATTCATTTGCGATAGTGTTTCGGGTATAAATTTCTGAACAAAGAAGGAAGTAGTAAACTGAGATGTTGCATAAACATCTGAAAAATCCGAATCTGATATTATCCAATAATACATCAAACCAAGTTCATTTAGACTACGCAAAAAATCATATTGCTCAGATCCCATCTGATTATTTCGACCCATGTTATGGAAATCATCCATAATTAGAACAATACTGTAATCATACTCTTTGATCGTTTCTAGCAAATCTCTCAACAAACCATCTTTACTTTGAAATCTTGTTTTAGATTTTTCTATTCTATTCTGTATTGATTCAACAATACTTGTATCATCCAACAGATCAATCGCATTAATAGCTCTGTCGAACAAAAAAGCTGTTAATTCTTCACCCTTAAGTTTTGAGTTAAGAATTGTTCGCACATACAAGATGTGATATTCAGACGCCAATTCTTTGCACTTTTCTTTAGAGAAAAAAGATTCGATTATAACGGTTTTGCCTATACCCTTCACTCCCAGAAAGGCTTTGTTTTCAGGCTCCGATATTGCGAAGTTTTCAATTCTTTTTAATTCCTTTTCTCGACCAATCAGTTTCATATTAATCGCTCACTCTCTCTTCAAATAAATGAAGCCTCTTGTCCTTCCTAAAGAAAAGACGATACAATTCCGAAGTAAAAGCATACTTTGTTTTCAATTCATTTGAGTCAACAAACTGCATTTTTTCTAAGAATTCAAGACTAGCTGCAACATCCTCTTTTTCAATGTTTGTTATTGCCTCACCATTTCTTGGATTCGTAAATCCTTCATTCTTTAAGAATAATACAGATTCGTATATTTCATCGATAGAAACCTCTTTATTATGATCTGGCATTATTTCTGCCATAGCATGTACTATTGCAACATTTTTAGTATTCAGGCTTGCATCCACCAAATCATATTTATCTGTTCCAATTTCACCATTAATCAACATCTGAATGGCCGTTAAGACATCAGAGCGATTTACTTCCTTTCGTATAGTTAAATCACGGGCAAAAATATTATTGATAATCAAATATCCAATTAACTTTGCATACCATACAAGTCCATTAGTGTATTGCCAAATAGCATCTACAGCATCATTGGTATATTTGATGTCAAATCTATTAGATTGCATATTGAATATGGCTTGAATATCGCCAATATTCATGTGACCAACCTCCAAATAATGAAGAGTTTGGAATAATTGAGATTCTCTTCTTTTTTCCAAGCAACTAGTCAGTAGTTTATCAGAACCGCAAAAAACAAAAGAAACATAGTTTTCAGGTTTTTGAATCAATGATCTTAGAGCAGCATACATAGATTCCTCCTGCTCCATCGTTTCAAACTTACGGCTATAAAAAACAGCTTCCATCTCGTCTAATAGTATTAGAATCTTCTTCTTAAACAAACAACTTAATTCATAATAGAAGACATCTAGTTCACCAATCCAGTTTTCTGAGTTAAGCTTAGATAGCCACGAATCGCAAAAATCATCGTATTTATCATCAAACATCTCTCTATAATCTTCTTTATTTCTATAGTTGATTCTAAGACTCTCAAGCACTTTGTCTACAAATGCGCTTCTTAATTCATTGCCAATAGACTGTCCGTCTACTGAAGCTATAACAAACTTTCCACTATTTTTCTGTTCTTCACAAAAGTGAATCATAATTGAAGATTTTCCACTTCTCTTTAGTCCTCGAATCAGCATCGAGGGCAGATAATCTTTATCTGAATAATGATTCCGCAAAAGTGCCATTTCTTTCTTTCTACCAACGAATTCTTTGCCTTTTGCCGGATTTCCCGTGCTGATATTTCCTAAACGCAAAGATTCATCACCATATTTCACGTATGCAATAGTTTCATTCTTAATCGACACATTTTCATTTTTCTGCGAATCATAGTATGACACTTCTATGAACCAGGTTACTCGTCCATTTATCAGATCGTTATCGGTAAACGTCTGATTCAACGGAATTTTTTCACCAGAATATATCGTATTGATGAAACTCTTGCGTTTTTTTGTCATATTCACGTATGAAACAACTGTTACGTCTTTACAATCAGCTCCACCAACATTGCATATAAGAGAATACAATGTTCCTAATTTGTTTTCTTTCTCCCAAAGAATTGTCTGAGTTTTGTTTTCGTTTTCTCCAACAATATTTATTTCTAATTCTGGAGCATTCAACAAATATGTAGTTCTTTGAACAACTAAGCGAGTCAGTTTGTTGATTATTTCATCGAAAATAGATGATTTTCTATTTGAACTACTTGCTAATAGTGTTGTTTTGCTGCTTTCAAGAATACCAATCTGCTGTTTTTCTGGCATTCTTGCAAAATCAATACTTCCGAGATTAATTAAAACAGAAAGTATTGATTTCCAAACATGGATATCTGCATTGCTTAAATAGATTATATTTGTATTAGATACATTAACTAAACACTTTAGGTAATTAATATCATTATCAATAATCTTCGCCAAGTGTTCCAACGAATCTATCTTATCAAAATATGCAAAGACCAAAGCGAAAATACTTTCCCATTCTTTTCTGGAAAGGGAATCTTCTTTGGATATGGTTGAAAGCATTAAATTGAAGTATTCTCTACTAAAACCATCACTTTCTATCTTGAGGATACATATTTTTCTAACAAGTGATCGCGCTAATGTTAAATCTTTGTGATTTGTAGAGTCAGGCTTCGTTTCTAACAAATCCTGCAATGAATTAGCGTAATAATCTAAGTCCTTAATGACATTATTCTCGTCATCCAGTTTATTCGGATTCGCTTCAGCAATAATGTCGATTAGCAAACTGTTGTTGACTATACTATACAGAGTAGTTTCATTCTTTTCTTCTATCCTCGTTTCCTGGATATTATTACGTTGTTCCTTAGAAATATCATTTTCAATCAAAGACTTGTACGAGCCATAATAATCCAGATACAACTTCAACTGCGCTTTATCTAATACAATCTCATTTGCTTCTGGATATAATTCTGATACATATGTCTTATATTCTTCCCAAACACCCTTCAGAGCTTCCATTTTTTCGAGATACATGTTTACATCAGCCTTGTTCAGAGGAAGATATTTAAAGACAAAAAACGCTTTGTCAAGCGGCATATTTACTCGCAATTTATCATAAATCTTCTTATCAGCATCTGTTAGAGCTAATCGATTAAGTGATCTATACATGTGAACATATAGGTCGTGTTTCCATGTAACAATCTCCATTTCCTCTACTAATTCATATGCTATTGGATATTGTTCCAGCAGTATCAATAACCACACAAAAGCTGGATAGATGCTTTCGACCTTTAATCTCCATAAATAGTCTTTCATTCTGCTAATCGAATTAGCGTTAAACAACATAGTAACAATAGATAAATAATCTCGATGAGAAGGATTGATTGATTCAATATCACTCATAGATTCAAATACAACTGCATCACATAAGTAGTTCAATTTGAAGAATTCTAATCTACCTTTATCCTTAAAGCTCATTTTCTGACCTTTATGTTGATATATGAAATCTTCATATTTAGCTCGTGAGACCTTACAGCGATCTACAAACCGAATATTATTATCAAATACGGTCTGTATATTAGGTTCATTTATATAATCACTTTCCAAAAATGTTCTGAAAGGATTGGTGCCTGTATATCCAATGTAACTTTCATTGAATTTTTCACATATTGCAATTGCGTCATCTATTTGTTTGGAGCTCAATAAATCATTGACACTTCTATTGTAAAATAAACCGTTTAGCGCAGCTGGATCAAGCATCCAAAGAACATTTGACACAATCTCGCTATTAGGAATAGAAAGAATCGCTGTTGCAATAACGCCACTATCGCGTAACACCTTTGATTCCATTCGGACCGAGAATACTTTTCTAAATACCTCTCGTTCAGATTCATTTAATTCTCTTAGGCTATATAATCTATCTTTAGCTCGTTTAATATTTCCAACAGGAACAAAGAGTGCCATCGAACGGGCGATAACTAAATCAAAGTTATCGTCTGCATCCAAAAGACAGCACACAACACTTCTCAGCGTTTCATAACTTCTAAACTGAAGCAACGAATCTATAGTCGCATCAGTTCTGATAATGTCATTCAGATAGGGATCATCCAATTTGTAAAGAATTAACTCATCCCAACGCTTTAAGAATAGACACTTCAAAAAAACATCTGCAAGATCTGGATAGTACTCTCGATCAAAAACATTTTCTAATTGAATCAACTGATGCCGTCTATTCTGAATTTCTTTCACCATTGCCCTGGGTAAACTACTGGTAATATATTCATAGACAGATTGAATTGGGCAGTTTTGTTTATTCAGATAGATTTCAATGGACAAAAGATCCATTGCTTTCTTCTTTGCTATCTTATTGTTTACTTGTTTGCGAAGCCCCTCAAATTCAATTAAATATAACTCTTTCAATACTTCATCAGAAACCTGATGAGAAGACAGAATATATCTATATATATTTCTTAGCGAAGAGTTGTTTGGGTAATACTCTCTAAGAATGTTCACGACCTGCAATACTATTGTTTCTCGTTTGTCTAGCATGGCTAAAACAAAGAAACGATATATGCTATCGTCATCTATACCCTTACCACGATTGTTGATTATTATATCTAAAATTGCCAGATCAACTTCAGAAAGCTCTGATTTGGTCGAGGAGAATAAGTCAAGCAATACATCCCTATAAGGCAAATCGATACTACAATTCTCAATTGTTTCAAATAACCACTCAACCAGTTCCCTGTCATTGCTGTTGTCATTTATTAAATGACATAACATTTTTTCTGTGACAAGACCAAGATTGTACTCTGTTCGTAAATTAAACATATTGAAAAACTCTCTCTCAATACCGGCATTGATTGATATATCAAGAGCAATACTAACTAATCCGATCCAAGCGCCTTGGTTATATCTATTCTCATTGTTTTTTCGTATAGCAGATATCAGATTCAAAGCAACCGCAGATTCAGACACCCAATCTTTATGTTTAACTATAAAATTTTCTATATATTCATGATTAATCTTATAACCTTCCGGATTAATGCTTAAGAATACTGTATGAAGATTGTGAATGGCGTGGTGCTTTATCTCATGTATTTCGGAATATTTGAGTGCAGAAATCGTTTTACGCTTATCAAATGATGCTAAATGGCATAAGATATTACTTCTAATCATTGGATCGCCATCGTTATAAAAATAACTAAGCAATTGCCAATAAGTAGGATTTTTAGGGGTGCGAATAATTTGTTTAGCTAGGAACTCCGCACCATCCAATGGCCATTTTTCTGGCGAATTGCTATATCTATAAAGCTCTTCAATTTTCTGCGAATCATTACCATCACTTGTTATATATTTGCTCCAATACGCCAAGAACCTATCTGTTGAGATTACATAATCGTACTTAAGAACAGCTTCAAGAATGCCTAAGGCAGTTGGTGGGTTAGTTCTATTTGAGAACATGGGTGTGTAATCGTTTTCTGAGTTCTTATTTGTAATAGAAACTATAACGTACTCAGCAGCACTAGCCCATTTAATTACATCCGCATATCTAGCTGCCTGCATAAATACTATCAACTTGTCAATTGATAAATAGAGATTCATAGTGAACCGGATGAACGCTTCTATTATTTTCCTCACATCTTCTTTCGCGGCTTCCCGATCCATCAGCGCTTGCATTATGTCAATACAAGTATTAGCGCATTTTTGTCCAAATGCGGGATTCTTGAGCATAAGCACAATTGACATTAGGTAAGAATAGTCATTAATTTCTTTCGATAATGAACAGCACATATCAAATGTTGATTCATCGATAAGGGTTGGCGTGTTAATCAATTCTTTCATCCAATTGATTTTGTCATTATCTGTTTTGAACAACGGAAACAAATACTGATTCATTCCAGAAGGTATTTCTGCTCCTAATTGTTTCAGTTTCAAAATCAGGGCACGTAAAAATACCTGAAAATCGTCAGTTCCGTCGTCATAGCTTGAAACCAACCTATCAATAAAACTAACGCTATGATTTTTTACCTCTGAACCTTCAAACAAATAAGAGCACCAATCTGCCAATAAATTGCACTTGTCAGTTGAATCAATCAAAGCAAGTATTCCATTACCCTCTGGTCGAGGAAGACACAGTGTTAATTCGGGGATGCTGTTTTTAATGCTTTGGATATCTTCATAGCTGAGAGAAACGAAAAATAGGTTATACAGTTTAGATATATAATTAGATCGAAACTCATTCAAGCTATTAGAAAGCAAGAACACAATAATATCACGAGCTAATGAAACATTATCTCTATCTATTGCATAGTGTGACAACACTTCATCAATTTCATTATCCGATTTATTAGTCTCAAATAAAACTTTTATTATTGCCAATTCGTCGATTTTAAGATTGTCTTTTCTTTCACTCCAATATTGATAATAATCTTGGTATCTGCCTAGTTTAAATAGCGCATTCAAATACAGATTGTCGTTGTGCGTTATCTCCATATCAGAAATAAAACATTTCTCATAAATACTGCATAGCTCTTCGTACCTTTCTTCGGATGCATAAATCGACAATAATCCAAGTGATGGCAAACGTTTATCATCCACCAAAGCTAGTTTGTAGAAAAATTCAGCAAGTCTGTTTTTATTCTTTTGGAATGCAAATAAACGATTTGCAATCGAAAGCTTGTCCTTTGAGGTGAAATCTATTCTTTGCTTTGTAATTTCTTGAATATAGACGATTTCTTCAGATGAATAACCATTTTTCAATAGATAATCGGCATCAGAAATCAACGCTCTAAATTGAGAAACATCTCCATAGATTATTGAAGACTCCAAATCGTTATAAGGCTGCAAATTCTCAAACATAGTTATTGCATCAGCAATTTCTAAGTTTACATTTTCAGCAACATAGTTTTTTATGACAGATAACATTTCTGGACTAAGCTTCAGCTCATACCAATTATCCTTAATTTCATCCCAAAAGACAGCTTTTTCATCGATGAGCAGCAAAGCTTTAAAGTATAATTCTTTAAGCGAATTCAACTGTCCTTTTATATATGATGAGTAATTATACAATTCATATATTAATTCCCCATATCCTTTCGCTAGTAAAATAGGGAACAGACTGGTGCATACGCCTAAAGGATTCTTCAAAAAGTCAGCACCAGATACCGACTCAGGCACACTGTTTCGGTTTCCTTCAAAAGCTAGTAACCTTTCTATTGCGGTTTTATTTCCAAATCTAATTGTGTCAATATCAACCGATCTAATACTGTTAATCTCACTAGGTGAATATCCTAGCGAAATCATTATGCTATCGTTACTTCTGTATACTTCAATTAGTTGATAATTACACTTTATAATAGCTTGTTCTAATTCGTTTGGAACGCTATAGTCTTTAGCATTTAAACATTGACCATAAAGATTCCTGTTTTTTAGGCTGTCGTTTTGAGAAGGCTTATAGTTTTGAATGAACTTAATCGATAAATCCCTGTCAAACCAAAGCAACGGGAAGTCAGGAAGAAATCTCTCTAAATAACAATAATCTGCTTTGATCAAAGAATCTCTTACCAATTTGACTAGAATGTCATCATTCTTGGCATAAGGCATGCTCATTTCTATCAACTTAAAGAACTGTTCAAATTTATTTTTTTGCTCATAAATTTTCAGAAGCTGAAGAATAGATGAGTAGGCTGGAAGTTTAGATATTTCCTTTAGTTCATCAAATCCAACCCTTTCATCAAAAGCATCTACATTTAACGTATCAATTCCGGAATTGTTATTATAGTTATCAGCAAAATGCAGAGCTAAGAGAATCTTAGATGTTTCCTCAGTTTCATCACAATCGGAAACGAGCAGCTTTGCCTTGCCATATTCTCCTACACTTATTAAGGCCTTCGCCATTTTAATCTTTAGATATGAATTGGCTAAAACAATAATTTGATACCTATCAAACAATAACAATGCCAAATTTGATTTTTCAAATTCAGCTATATCTATCAATGCGCTAAGTGATTTTGTTTTTAGCTTGCTTGGGGTAACTGGATCTGTTAAGGCATCTTCGAATAGTCCTTCTGCTACATGTCCTCTGTTCCCCAAAACGCCATAAAAACGTCTCGCTTTATTATACTTTGCGTTTTTCTCGTCATCACTCCAAGGCAAAGGAGATTTAGCTGCAGAGAGTATTCTAGTTATCTCTTTTTCGCTATAACCTTCATTTGAAAGCATTTCGGGGCAATTACAATATTCATCGAACTGATTTTTGTCTCCGGAAATCAGCACATGTTCAAACTTCGTAATATGTTGATCTAATTCGTAATCATTCCTCTCTTCGCCATAAACAGTTGCGCCCGAAACACTCTCTATTGAACAAATCTCTGATAGTGACAGTATGTTTTTCTTATCACTAGTTAAAACCACAATTTGCGAATCGTTTACAGCAAATAATAATCCCTCGACTGACTTTGGTTCAGAGTTTTGAGGATTAGTTTTCATTATGACATTTCGGCCAACAATCATCTCTATTTCTTCTTTAGAAATATTCTGAGGATTGTTTGCGTGATTCAGGTTCTCCTGATCTAAACCTGCTTCAGGAAATCGTATATCGCAGATTGAATCAACAGAAATCTCCACACTATTTATGAGAATCTTACTACCATCATAGAATCCAACAGTACCCGTAAAACTCTCGCCGGTATTTGTATCCACAGTAATAGTGTTCTTTTCTGAAAAAGCTTGAAACAAACATTTAATAACATCTATTTCTTCCATAATTCCTCCCAGTTGTTATCAACTGTATTCATTCTTCTTTCAAAATCTGCTTTAATCCATTCAACCAAGGATAATGGTTCGAAATCTGAAAACTGACAAAAGCAGTTAATCATATTGCAAGGCATGTTATATGTTATTCCTGATGGATTTGTTCGCACAATTTGTTTTGTGTCCTTGATAAATCTATCTATTAGTTTTTCGTCTGGAGAATTATGAACATGGCCATATAACATATATGTGTTTGAATTGCCATATTCATCAACATATTGTTGCCCGTTATAACAAAAGATCGGGTAATGCGATAATACTACTCGATAATCACCATCACGAAGCTCATAATATGATTTAATCCATTTAAAATTAGTCCGATTAAATGACTTATCGTTCAAGTATTTATCATGATTTCCAACGATCAAATATTTGATTCCGTTCAACCTATCTAAGATACAATTCGTTTCTTCCCCTGAACCTAGGGATAAATCTCCCAAAACAAATACTTCATCATTATCTCGAACTTTAGAATTCCATTTTTCTATCATATAGTTGTTCATTTCAAGAGCATCCGAAAACGTTCTACCATCAATATTGATGATATTTTCATGGTAAAAATGCAAATCCGATATGTAATAACGCATCATCAGCCTCAAATTATATTTATATTTATAATTATAGAACTCAGAATAATAGATTGTCTATTTGGGATATTATTATTCACTGTAAATTTACTTATAATATATGGTGTCATGACGGTTCCCGACAACCAGAATACGTTTTGAGATGTTCTGACATTCCCATTTGGGAAACAACAGCAAGAATCATATGAGCTTGAACCCTCTACACCTTTGACACCATTTTATGTACCTGAGTGATGATAATACAATCGAAAGTAATCGAAAAAACGTGTCGAAAACGTTCGCCAAAACTACACTCGAAAGAACCTATTCGAAAGTAATCGAAAACATA
>JAEEGL016239155.1_pt1 | contig 14490 bp, 4 predicted proteins | sample 9134231 | NCBI WGS metagenome assembly JAEEGL01 (sample SAMN16246548, study PRJNA631951) | gut metagenome | biome: gut microbiome; feature: rumen; material: fiber-attached | host: Bos | place: Iran: Karaj | collected 2018-10
GCCACTAACAACTGCATAATCTACAGCAGCATTTCCGGCGTTATCTTCAGCTACAATTACAAGGTAGTTCTTTCCTTCAACAAAGCCCTTGATTGTTGTCTTGAAGTTTGTGTCTACCTCTGTTCTGAACTGAACGTAACCTTTTGAGTTTACAGTATAATTTCCATTTGTTTTTGGAGTTGTCGGATTACCACCAAAACGAATTCGAGCATTTGTCAAAACAGTATCTGCTACAGATGTAAGCGGCTTATTATCATCATCTACAAAAGGTCCAACATTATATTCAACATTCTTTGTTTCTACTGTAGAAAGAGGACTAAATACATCAGTCTTATTTGCAATTACATAATCCTTAAGATCATCCAGAGTCTTAAAGTAGATTTTTCCATTTGCAATTGAGCCATTTTCTTTAGAAGAATCAATTGTTACTTCTTCATTATTAAAGGTCTTATAATAGAACTTGTTAATACCAGAACCGTTAGTTTCATCAGGGAAGTTTCCGCGAATCTGCATTGTAAGGGCACTTCCATAGGTTCCGTCTGAATACTTTCCACCTACATCTGTTTCACCTGCATCATTTGCGGCATCACCAATTCTGAATTCAAGATTCTTCAAAGAATCATCAATCTTGTGATCTGCACTTGGAGCAGTAACATCGAATGCAATATTCAAAGTTTTTATTGTTTCATTTCCGGCTTTATCTTTTACAGTGATTTTTGCAGAAGCACCAGTTCCAGTCCAATCACTTAAATTAATTCCATCAAAATACCACTGACCAAGAGTTCCTCCTCTTGTTGGAGTCTTAGTTTCAGTTGTAGAGCCGTTCTTTGTTATCAACAATTCAACAGAATCTACACCAACAGTATCTGTGGCAACACCAGAAATTTTAAATGTTTTTCCTGCGGCGGCAGAATTATTTACATAATATTTTGAGCCATCTGAATAAGCGTTTTTATCTGAATTAACCTCTATAAGTCTTACATTATCAACAACAGGAGCTTCTTTATCTACAGTTACATCAAAAACTTTAAGAGCATTTGTTGAGTCGCCTGTTCTGTTTGAACCAGTAACAGTAAATGCACCACTTTCAGCTGGAGTAAATTCAGCACGCCATGACTTTATTGAAGTTTCATTTCCTGTTACAGCTGTAAGAGTATAATTACTATCTACAGGTGTTCCAGTTAATGCTACTTTTGAATATTTTATTGTAGGATTTCCATAAGCATAAGTAAGCGCATTTACACCACTCTCTTCATCCTTATAGTTTCCATACACAGTAAGCTTTGTATTTTCTTTTATGTATATAGGACTGGTAATTGTCGAAGCAGTGCCTTCACCCTTCTTATAGTAAAGAGCTTCAAGAACAGGTGCTGTTGTATCAATATTTACAGTTGTTGTTGATTCGTCAGATTCATTTCCGGCAACATCAATTGCATGTACCTTAAACTTGAGATTCTGTCCATCTGCACCAAAGCTTACAGTTCCTTTATATAAATTATTACTGAATGATGAAAGTGGACTCCAGGCACTCCAGGTTGTTCCACCATCAGATGATGTTGAATATTCAACCATCGAAATACCAGTACCATTATCGCCATTTGCATCTACTGCTGTTACTTCAACAGACAGACTACGATTTTTGTACCATGAAACGCCAGCAATTGTTGCACCTACACTATTTGTTATTGATGAAGCATTGATATCAGGTTTTGTTGTATCAACAATTACAGTACGTGTCATCTGTTTTTCTTTTCCGGTAATATCTTTTGCAACAATTGTAAATTCATTTGTTCCGTCAGCAATTTTGTATGTTCCTGTTTCAACTGTTTCAGAACCAACTACAAAACTTTGTGACCAGTTCATTTCATTAGCTTCACCTTCACCTGGGGTAAGTGTGACTGAATTATTTGTTCCCCAGGAAATTATTACAGATGCAAGAGCATTAGAATCAATTGCTTTTCCAGAAAGAGCAAAACCTACATTCTTTGTTTTTCCTGTTGCACTGATTGAAGATTCTGTAAGAGTTGGATTTGCCTTATCAAAATAGAAAGGAACATATTCTGTTGTTGTTCGGCCACCGTGTCCATTCTTTGTTTTTTCTGTAGCCTTTACCTTAAGTGTTAATGCACCTTCTGTAGTACCAAGAGGCATATTTACAGAAGAATTTTTGATGTACCACTGCTCTCCTTTTCTTTCAATAGGGAAGTTTTCAGATGTTACATCCTTACTATCAGACTGGATCTTTGTTGCAGAAGCTTCATTTGCGCTTGTAACATTTCCGCTGTAAAGCACGTATTCTACATTTTCTACGCCATAACCGTTGTCCGATACAGTTCCTTTTATTGCCAAAGATGATGTGCTTACTGGTTCATTTTCGGCAGGAGCAGTAACTACAAGCTCTGGAGCCTGAGTATCATAATAAATTATATATTTCTTATTATCTGTTTTACCTGCAATATCTTTTGCAAGTAATTCAACTTCTATAGAGGCTTCTGATTTTAACTTACCAGCTGTTGTACCTTTTGTAATTGTATATGACCACTCTCCTGTTGTTGCATTTGGAGTGATTGTACTAGATTGGCCATCAACCTTTATTACAAGTGCATTCGATGTGGCAAGAGCATTAGTTTCTGTAACTGTTCCGCTTAATACATATCCGCTTGCTCCAACTTCATCAGACACAATATTTGTTTCTGATGTTGAAAGAGAATTTGCAACAGTTAGCACAGGCTTACTCTTGTCGTATGTGAAGGTCTTATAAACAGTTGATTCGTTTCCAGCGCCATCAATTGCTTTTACAAATACAGTCTTTTCACCTTCTGTATTGAATACTTCATTTGCCGACCAGGTTATTTCAGAGTTCCAGTTTATTGAACCTGCTGTACAATCTGCCCAGCCTTCATCATCTGTAGAAGTTTGTGTACCATCAACAAATTTTATCTGAACCTTGTTTATTCCAGAATTTCCTGTATCTGACATTTCGCCCTTGAACAAATAAGTTGCATCTTCTGTAAGACTTGGACTATTTGGCCAGTTTGTTATGCTTACAACAGGAGCTTCACTATCAAATCTTGGAACAAAGTTCTTTTCTGTAAAGCTTGAGTTCTTATCGATTACTGTGAACTTAATACTAGCTGTAGTAGAAGGTGTAATTTCATATGTGAATGAATCGTCATTAATATCATTAAGTACAGTTGTAGTTCCCATCTTGAGCATATATGGCTTATTACCTTCGTTTGTTACGTTAAAGGTAAGAACATATTTGCCGCCTGCAAGATTATTAATGTATTCTTTGTCTGGAGTGATAGATACATCTGGACCTGTTCCTGTAACTCTAAGGAAGAACTGAATCTGCTTAAAATTATTCTGTGTAGAAGCTTCTGATTCATAATGCTTGTCGTAAACAGTTACTGTAGCTCTGTAAATACCTACAGAATTTGGCAAGGCATGTGAAATAAATGAAGGTGAAGGATATGAAATATCCTGTTTCTTTTCTGTACTACCTTCGTCAGGATCAATATAAGAACCATTGTTATATTCTTCAATCTTTACGCGGGCACTTGCAACACCATCATCATCACTAATTGTCAAAACAAGGTTTCCACCGCGCTGATAAAGGTTATTACCGCCCTGTACAAAATCAAGGTCTGCTTCTTCTGAAATATTCTTATCAACTTCTGTTGAAGTGATTTTTGGCACATCCGTACTCTGATCAACAAAATAAGTATAACGCTCTTCGTTAACGTTACCGGCATAATCTGTTCCCGAAATTACGATAACGGCATCTTTGTTGTCTGTAAGGAGGCGTGTATCAATAGTAAAATCAAAGTTCTTATCGAGGTCACCGCTTAAGCCAGATTTATTTACCTGAACGCCATTCTGCTCAACTTTGAAAGAAGCAGAACCAAAGCGTGTGTCGAAGGCATCGATGATTGAGCCAGAAAGACTGATTACTCCGTTTACGCTGTCTTTTGTAACTGTAGTACCGTCGGCTTTTGTTGAGTTAGCCTTAACTAACGGAGAAGGTTCGCCCATTGTAATTACAGGACCTTCAACGTCGTACCATACAGATTTTGTCTGAGTTGATTCAGTTGCGTCGCGTGTTGCAGAGAAAATCAGTGAGTAGATTACACTTTCGTTCTGAGCAAAACCAATCTCTTCTGCAGGAATTAATTTTTCAAAAGTATAAGTTCCTTCACCTGTTGCTGCAGGAGTAAGAGGAAGGTCAACAAGATTAGTATCGTTTGAAATTGTAAGACGAGGTTCACCGCCTTCAGAAACTACAGTTCCTTTTACCTTTAATCCGTCGCCCTTTTTAATGAATATAGTGTTGTCGGCAGGCTCTGTGATTGTAATGCGAGGAGCACTTCCTCCTGCTGTAAAGCAGAATCCATAGCCGCCATCTGTTGTTTCAATTGTATTTCCTTCTGTATCTTTTCCACTAACAAGGATTAAATAATTTTTACCGTACTCAATGTTAATATTAACATATCCATCGAGTCCCTTGTCTGGATCGGCTCTTAAACTTTTATTCATTGGAATGCTGAATACATAAGCACCCGATGTAGTTTTGTGGTCAGTTTTTCCGCCAACCTTGTAATAAGTTTTCTTTTCGGAACCAGAGCCCGATTCCTTATATTTTGAATAAAGCTTTATACGGTTTTCTTCAACATCTTCCTTCTTTGGTTTACCGTACTGATCGCATTCCAAAAGATATACGTAGAAATCATTATCATCTTTAAGAGAAATAGAGTCACTTCCCATAAATACAGAAACTTCAATTGTCTGAGTTCCGTTTACGATTGTATTTCCTTCTTCAAAATCCTTTCCGTCTTTGTTAAGTGTCTTAAGACCGCTTATTGTAAAGTATGGACTGTTTTCAGGATTGATTGTAAATACCGAGATAGTCTTTTTCTGTTCGTCACTGCTAAGTTCATTCTTGATTGTTTTGGCATCGGCAGCACGAGATTCGTTTTTGAGGGCATATGTACCGTTTAAAACATTGTAAATATCAATTGGAGCAAGGCCATAACCATTTGCTGTCTGAGATTTTGTGATTGATTCTGCAAGCTTTTTAGTAAGATAGAATGACTGACTTGCATTACCTTTAATTTTACCGTTTGATGTAGGATTTTCACCTGAGCCTTCTACAGGGCAAATTTCTGCAGTATCATAAACTGTGATTTTTGCATAAACCTGTTCTGCGCCATCCTTTTCTGTTTTTCCATAGAGCTTATAGTATTCTGTTGCGTACTGCTGAGTAAGGTCTGTATTATAAATTGCAAGACGTGCATTATTCGAGTTTACATCTGTAGGCGAAATCATGCCTGTTTCAATTGTTGTAAGATACCGCTCTTCTGTACATTCTTCACCTGAATAGAAATCGAGCTGAACCCATGTATCCTTTGTAGCATCGGCAATGCTTCCTTCAAGGAATAATCTTTGTCCATAAGCAGACAAAGTTGAATCTTCAGGAGTAGAGTTTGGTTTAGAAAGAATAAGAACCGGTGCTGTATTATCAATAGTGAACGTAGTAATCTGACTTGTAGAGTGCTTTCCCTTATCGGTTATAACAACTGTGGCCTGATAAGAACCATCAATAATCTGATTGTTTTCTTCGAGAGGATCTACAATAGCCTGCCATGTACCTTTTTCGTCATCAAGTTCGTCTACGGTAAAGGTGGCGTCAACTTTTCGCTCCAGAGATGTGCCGTCCAGAGGCTTGCCGTCTGTTCTTTTTAAAAGAACATAGACATTATCAATTGTACCATCATCTTCCCAGGTTCCGCTTATGAGGAATTTATCGCGGATAACCTTATCAACTTCAGGCTTTTCAATAACAATGCTTGGAGGACGAGTATCTACAGCCTCTCCAAGACCAACTTCACAAGAGAAAAATAAAAGAAGAGATGTAAAAAATCCAGTCAAAACTGTTGAGAATGAAATCTTTGTTCTTTTCATATGCACACCTCGAAAAATGAAAATAAACCCTATCTTCGTCTTTCTTATATCGGCAAAACACAAAAATACCTTGAATAAAGCCAATATACGTTAAATATGTTACATTTTTTGATGAATTTTTATTGTAGAAACGTTTATGAAGATTGTATTTTTAACTAAAAAAGGGCTTTGGCAGCGTGCAAAAATTTCTGCATTCTCCCAAAGCCCGTATAAAGTATAAGCGAATTTTGCTAAAAAAGCAAACTTTTTTCTATAATAATGTGTTATTGGATTGCTTCGCCTGCGGCTCGCAATGACGGACGTTTTTCGTCATTGCGAGGAGCGTAGCGACGTGGCAATCTATTTAGCACCGAAAATATCGAAGTATCCGGCAATGAATACTACGATAATGATTACTGGTGCAATGAACTTGAGGTAGAATTTTACTACCTTGTTCTTAGGGAACTTAATTCCTTCACCGGCATCGGCTTCGGCAATGAATCCATCCCATCCCCAGCCCTTCTTAATTGTACAGAACAAGAGGAAGAGCATAGATCCAATTGGCAACAAGTTCTGACTTACGATGAAGTCTTCCAAAGCGTCGATTGAACCAATGTGTGAACCAAAGTGTACGCCTGACCATACGCTCATACCAAGTGCAGCAGGAGTTGCAAGAATAAGCATTGCTACAAAGTTAATGAGTACAGCCTTTGTACGGCTCCATCCAAACTTATCCATTGCAAATGCTACGATGTTTTCAAATACTGCAATTACAGTAGAAAGAGCAGCAAAGCTCATGAACAGGAAGAAGAATGCACCAACGATGCGTCCTACAACTGGTCCCATCATGTTGAATACGTTAGGAAGTGATACGAATGCAAGGCCTGGACCAGCACCAGCGTCTACACCAAATGCAGCACAAGCTGGGAAGATGATTAATCCGGCACAAATTGCTACGAATGTATCGAGTCCGATTACACGCAAAGATTCACCTGTGAGTGAGTGTTTCTTATCAATATAAGAACCAAAGATTTCCATAGAACCAATACCAAGAGACAAGGTAAAGAAAGCCTGTCCCATAGCGGCATAGATTGTATCCCAAAGTCCGTGTTCACCACTTACCAAAGCCTTGAAGTCTGGCTTAAGATAGAATGCATAACCAGCACCTGAACCTGGAAGGAATGCTACGTAAATTGCAAGACCAAGCATAATGATAAGCAAAGCAGACATCATGATTTTTGTAATGCGCTCTACACCCTTCTGAAGGCCTAAGAAACATGTTCCAAAACCAATAATGATTACTACAACCATCCAGATAAGAAGTGTAGAAGCTGTGCTTACTGTTGCGCCAAAAGCTGCTCCAACTTCATCCGGGGTCATTCCAGAAAACTTTCCGCCAATCATTTCGAAGAAATATTTAAGGAACCAGCCAGAAACTACTGTATAGAACATCATCAAAAGGTAGTTTCCTGCTATAGCAAAATTACCATACCAGTGCCATTTTGTTCCTTCTGGTTCAAGCTCTTTGAAAGCACCTGCCACACTCTTGCGTGAAGCACGTCCAACAGCGAACTCACAAACCATTACAGGAAGTCCAAGAATTACAAGGAACACAAGATAGATAAGAACAAATGCTGCTCCACCATATTTACCTGTGATGTAAGGAAAGCGCCATACGTTTCCTAATCCGATTGCACATCCGGCAGACAACAGCAAAAATCCAAGTCGGCTGCCCAGGGTTTCTCTTTCTTTTTGTTCACCCATTTTTAATACTCCTTATGAACATTTTTTATGTGTTTTTCTATTTTATAACGAATTAATGCATAAGGCAACAAAGAAATGTAAAGTACAAAAATTCTTGCATTTTTGGTTAAACTCGTAGATAATAATAGTATTACGCATAATCTAAAAAGTTCTATTCCAAAGAAGAGAGAAATTATCGAGCTTGATGTTTGTGGCATAATTAGGAGTTTATTATATGGCAAAAGAACTTGATCGTTTTGAAGAGAATCCTAGAAAGAATATTTCTCTCAAAACAAAACTTATTGCAATGATTGTCGGAGCAAGTATCCTTGGAGTTGTTTTGACCGGTGCAATTTCCCTTAAGATTTTTGATGATGGACTTATCAGAAATGCCGAAAACGATATTAACAATACTTCAAAAGGTATTAATTATATCCTTGATGACTGGCTCGACAGTCTTTACCGCTATACAAACATGCTTTCTATGGAGCCTTCAACAAAAAGCTTCTTTACGGTTCCAATTCCTGTTCTTCAGAATATAGTTCCTGATATTAGTATTCAGGGAAATCCTAATGCAGCAGACATTCCACAAACAGATAACAAACTTGATGCTTTCCTTGCAAACATCGCAACACGTTCAGGCCTTGATCAGCTTGCATTCATTGATAATACAGGTTATGTGCGCGGTGGTTATGGAATGCAGTCAAACATAAAAATTTCTAATCACATAGTTACAAAGGCTTTGCGCGGAAATCCAACATATGCTTATGACGAATTAGGAGATATCAGCTACGGAATTATTGCGGCTATTCCTGTTCGTGAAGGTCCGAATATTCTTGGTGCAGTTGTTGCTGCTTATGATCTTGCTACCGATGGAGAAGATGCCTATACAACAATTGTAAACGAAAACTATGGTGTTGAATGTACTGTATTCAAAGGTAAAGTCAGAGTTGCTACAACCTTAGGTCCAGACATGGTTGGAACAGAGCTTGCAAATCTTGCTATTGTACAGCAGGTTCTCAAAGAAGGTGTTCCATACAAAGGTATGAACACAATCAACGGCAAAGAATATTATTCAAACTACACTCCAATTGTTAGTGAAGATGGAACTATAACAGGTATGACCTTTGTTGCTAAATCAATGGAAGTAATTGAGGAAGTACAAAGAGTAACAATTATGAATGTTATTCCTGTTGCAGTTATCCTCATTGTAATTCTTGCAACAACAGGCTTTATTTTCGTTCACTGGATTATGAAGCGTATCAAAAACGTTTCTAACTTCCTTGGAGATCTTTCAAAGGGTGATGCCGATTTGAGCAAGCGTTGTGCCCTTTATATCCGTGATGAAATTGGTACACTTGTAATCAACTTTGATAGCTTTATGGATAAGCTTCAGGAAATGGTAAAGAGTCTTAAAGATTCTAAGATCGAGCTTGGAACAAGTGGTGATTACCTTTCTTCTGGTACACAGGATACTGCAAGCTCTATTACTCAGATTATTGCAACCATTGAAAGTATTCATAATCAGATTACAAATCAGACAAGAACTGTAGGTGCTACAAGTGGTTCTATGCGCCAGATTTCCAGCTCAATTACAGAACTTGATAATTTGATTGAAGATCAGTCTGCAAGCGTCACACAGGCTAGTGCTGCTGTAGAAGAGATGATTGGAAACATTAACTCTGTAAAACATTCTGTAGAAATGATGTCTGGCTCATTCAAGAACCTTCAGTCTAATGCAGAATCTGGATTTGCTAAGCAGAACGCTGTAAACGAACAGATTAAACAGATTGAAAGTCAGTCAGAAATGCTTCAGGAAGCCAACGCTGCAATTTCTGCAATTGCTGAACAGACAAACCTTCTTGCTATGAATGCGGCAATTGAAGCTGCACACGCTGGTGAAGCAGGAAAGGGATTTGCCGTAGTAGCCGATGAAATCCGTAAGCTTTCTGAAACTTCTTCTGAACAGTCTAACAAGATTGGTGAACAGCTTCTTAACATTCAGAATTCTATTATTACTGTTGCCAATTCTTCTACAGATGCAAGTGAATCATTTGCAAACGTTGCTTCACAGCTTAAGAATACTGATGAACTCGTTCTTCATATCCATTCTGCAATGGAAGAGCAGAACGAAGGTTCTAAGCAGATTATGGAAGCCTTGCAGAACTTGAATAATTCAACTATTGAAGTTCGTAATTCTTCTCATGAAATGCTTGAGCGCAACTCTAAGATTGTAGAAGAGATGGAGCACCTTTACGAATCTACAAAGATGATGAACAACAGCATGGAAGAAATGGCCGTTGGTGCACGTAAGATTAACGAAACTGGTGCAACCTTGAGCGAGATTTCTTCTCAGGTTAAGGGCTCTATCAACAAGATTGGTGAGCAGGTAGACTTGTTTAAAGTTTAAAAGTCCTAGAACACTGGGGTCCCTGAAGCTCTCGAAGGGCCCTATACAAGGAAATCTTTATGAATATCAAACAAATCTCAAAACCAGGGTCAACTAAAAGCTATATGCTTTACCACGAAGACCCTGATGTTTTTCATGTAAACACATTACCGAATCATTGTTATTTTGTGCCTTTTAAAAAGGGACAGGATGCTTTTGCAGCACGCGGTCGTTCTAAGTGCTTTGAGCTTTTGAATGGACGCTGGGGCTTTGAATATTATTCCAGCCTCATAGATTTGCCAGACAATTTTGCTGATATTAAATATGCGCGTAAAGTTCTTGAAGGCGGCAAGAAAATTCCTGTACCTTCAAACTGGCAGCTTCATGGGTATGATAAACCTCAGTACACAAATGTTGATTACCCTATTCCATATAATCCACCATTTGTGCCGGATGAAAATCCTACAGGTGTTTATTACAAAACTTATAATTACAAGCCTGATGGTCTTGAACGCATACTTTGTTTTGAAGGTGTAGACAGCTGTATTTATCTTTACATAAACGGTAAGTTCTGCGGATTTTCAGAAGTGAGTCATCATACTTCAGAGTTCAACATTACTCCATTTTTGAACGAAGGCGAAAACATAATTACAGTTGCAGTTCTTAAATGGTGTTTTGGTACATATTTTGAAGACCAGGATAAAATCAGACTTTCGGGGATATTCAGGGATGTTTATGTACTGAGCAGACCTAAGAAAAGGATAAGTGATTATAGAATTAGGACGTGCGTCCCATTGCGCCCTTCGACAGGCTCAGGGACCACAAGAAATGGGAGCTCAGGGACCACGGGGCATGGGGGCCCTGAGCCTGTCGAAGGGGTATTAAAACTGACTGTCTTTGGCAGTGATAGTTCTGTCACCCTTAGAAGTCCTGACGGCAAACTTATTTATGAAGGCCCCGCAAAAAAAGGCGAGACAGTCAAAATCAAAGTGAATAAGCCTGCGATTTGGTCTGCGGAAACTCCTGTTTTATATAAACTAATCCTTGAAACCGCTGATGAAGTTATTGGAGAAGAAGTGGGCTTCCGCAATATCACAGTGGAAGATGGTGTGCTTAAAATAAACGGCAAGGCAATAAAGTTCCGTGGTGCAAACAGACACGACAGCTATCCTGATACAGGTTATGTTGCAAGCCTTGAGCAGATGGAAAATGATTTGCGTCTTATGAAACAGCATAACATAAATGCAATAAGAACTTCGCACTACCCTAATGCTCCGATTTTTTATAAGCTTTGCGACAAATACGGATTTTATGTAATCGATGAAGCAGACCTTGAAATGCACGGAAGTGTCAGCGTAAATAATACTGCCCACTGGGATTGGTCTGATTATTCGGGCATTGCGCTTGTTGCAAGCAATAAAATGTTTTACAAAGGCATTCTTGACCGCGAAAAGATTTGTGTTACACGCGATATAAATCGTCCTTGTGTAATCATGTGGTCTATGGGAAATGAATCTGGAAACGGACACAATCTTACAGAGGCTTCAAAATGGATAAAGGACTTTGACAATACAAGACTTTTACATTACGAAAGCGTTCATAATCAGGGAGACACAACAGACGCACCATACGATGTAGTTTCACGAATGTATCCTTCGCCAGAAAGCTGGAGCAAGTTCCCCGAAAATAAAAAAGAAAAACGTCCTTTTATTTTGTGCGAATACTGCCACGCAATGGGAAACGGACCTGGAGACCTTGAAGATTATCACAAGGTATTCCACAGCTCCCCAAGATTCTGCGGCGGCTTTATATGGGAATGGTGCGACCACAGCGTTGTAATGGGCAAAGCCAAAGATGGTTCTGTAAAATACGGCTACGGTGGAGACTGGGGCGAAAAGCACAACGACGGAAACTTCTGCTGTGACGGATTAACTTATCCAGACAGAAGACCTCATACAGGATTACTGGAGGCTAAGCAGGTTTACAGACCGGTGCGCGTGCTTCGACAAGCTCAGCAACCCCACGGGGTCCCTGAGCATGTCGAAGGGCCACACACAAAAGCCTTCCTGTTCTGGAACCTCCTTGCCTTTACTGATGCCGCTGTTGTATTTGACTGCCGCTACGAGTTATGTGTTGACGGAAAGCTTATTCAAAATGAAAAGATAAAGCTTCCTGCCCTACCTCCACTTAAAAAGACACGCGTAGAAATTGAAGGACTTCCGGAATGCACTGGCCACGACGCATATATAAGATTTATCTTTACTGCAAAGTCAGACACACTCTGGTGTAAAAAAGGCTTTGAAGTTTGTTTTGATCAGGTTCAGCTTAGTGCAACTCCAGATGCAGATAACGAAGCCGAAATCCTTAAAGCTTCATCATTCATGCCAATTCTTAAGGGTCAGAAGGAATGGCTTCCTGGCAAACGTGATGAAAAAAATATTCAGGAAAATGCACGGGGTGAGATTCAAAAGCTCATTTCGTTTGTACGTGCCGCTGCAAAAAAGAACGATACCAAAAATGGCGACGGACTTTCTTATAAGGTTCAGCTTGGCAAAATGGAATACCGCTTTAACAGAAGAACAGGTATGTTCGATTCTATAAAAGCCGGTGGAACAGAGCTTCTTAAAAAACCGCTCTGCTTTAATTTTATGCGTGCTCCAACCGACAACGATCCTATGAAAGGCGAATGGTTTGGCGCACATCTTCACGACTTTGAAACAAAGGTTTACGGCTCCAGAATAGAAAAATCTGCAGACGGAACAATCCGAATTATTGTAGACCAGGGCTTTGTATGGAGCGTACATCAGCCGTTTATGTATGGAACGGTAACTTATACACTGCGCCCCTTCGACAAGCTCAGGGACCCCGATTCGCCATCTCTTTCTGTAGAGTTCAACTTCACTGCCACACGCCGCATATTCATCCTGCCAAGAATAGGCCTGCGTTTATTCCTGGACAAATCTTTTAATACTGTAGAATATCTTGGCTATGGTCCAACAGAAAGTTACATAGATAAGCATCAGGCAACTTATGTAGGAACATTTACTTCAAAAGTCAGCGACCAGTATGAGCCATATATAAGACCACAGGAAAATTCTTCACACTATGGTTGTCGTTATGTACAACTTAAAGGCAAAAAGCTTGATATTGTGTGCTCGGGAACAAATCCAAAAACTAAAAATCAAAAGTATATAAGCTTTAATGCAAGCAATTATACTCAGGAAGAGCTTTGGACAAAGAAACACAACTACGAGCTTGAGAAATCAGACAGTACAGTTTTGTGCATTGATTATATGATGGCAGGAGTTGGTTCAAATTCGTGCGGTCCAGCTCTTTCGCAAAAATACAGGATTCAGTTACCAGATGTAACCGGCCAACTGAACATTTGTTTTATTAGTAAGGAGCATAAATTATGAAAAAACTTATTATTGCAGCCACATTAGTTTTAGCTCTTGCTGGCTCACTCTTTGCAAACGGACTTGATAACCAGAATGCTATTGGTATGTATGTTCTTGGTGGAGAAAATTCCGTTGGTGGTATACAGTATGAAAGACGTTTTTCTGATTTTTTCAGCACAAAAGTTGGAGTTTTTGCATTCTACAACGACAAAAGCAATTCAGATCCTTTTAATGCAAACGTAACAGTAGAAGGCGACTTTACACTTTATGAAAACGACTGGAGAGATAAAATCAGTTCACGACTGTTTGCATACGGAATGGTTGGTTATGTTGGCGTATATGAACGTACCTGGGATTACGGCGAACCAGAATCTAAGAAAATTGAAAAAATGCATAACAATGCACTTGCAAGCGTTGGTTTTGGTTTTGACTTTATTTTCTTTGATCATCTTTCGGTTCCAATTCAGTTTGGATTTATGGGAACCTTCCCGGATGATCCGCAGGTAGGATTCTGTGGTGGTATTGCGTTGCGATATACGTGGTAATATTCTGTGGATTGCCACGTCGCTGCGCTCCTCGCAATGACGTGTGTCACTACAAGGTGCGCAATGACGAGTGTCATTGCGAGCGGAGCGCGGCAATCTATTTCTTATAAATTCGTTTAACCTTTTTGGTTGTTGTCATTTCAAGAGGCTCATCCAAAAGGGTTATTTTTTTAATTCTCTGGTAAGTCAAAAGGTTCTTGTTTACGTTATCAACAATTTCATTAATTTTTGCTAAAACCTTTTCCATATCAGAAGGATTCTTTCTGTCGGCACCAAGCTTGCTTAATAATCCATCAGCCGGATAAATCAAAGCTTCAATTTCTTCACCGGCATCCTGTCCTTCTGGAATAAAGCCCTGAATTGTAATCTGCTCAATATCATCATAAAGCTGGAAGGCGTTTTCAATTTCTTCCGGATAAACGTTTTTACCACCGGCTGTTACAATCATATTCTTAGCACGACCAGAAAGCATTAC
>JAEEGL016761020.1_pt1 | contig 14490 bp, 15 predicted proteins | sample 9134231 | NCBI WGS metagenome assembly JAEEGL01 (sample SAMN16246548, study PRJNA631951) | gut metagenome | biome: gut microbiome; feature: rumen; material: fiber-attached | host: Bos | place: Iran: Karaj | collected 2018-10
ACCTCACGGGCATAGGCCCTGCGCCGTCCGATGGATTTGATTCTGTTGATCTTGATTTTCTTGCGTCTTAGCTTTCCCTGGGCAGGGTCAAAGCAATAAAACTCAATGTACCATTCAGTTCCTTCTCTTAGAACCGGTAAGGTAAATTGCTTTACATAATCGATGTTTCCGTGCTTGAACGGAAGTACAGAGTGGTTAATTGATTTGCGAGGAGTCAACATTTTTTTTGTGACATTTCTTGCGAAACATCACCTATGTTGAACAAAAGGCCAATAAACGTCCAATTTCATTTGTCCCGTTTTTGTCCCGGCTATTTTTGAAAAAGTGGTCTAACTTGCTAACTGGTAACAAGTTAGACCACATCGAGTCGGGGTGAGAAGAATTGTTACAACATAGGCAGGAGTCGCTAACTTGTTGATAATCAGCAATGACAAAGGGCCAATATTGGGGCAAATTTCACTCATCTTGTCCCGATTTTGTCCCGATTTGAGCGAGCAAGATCTGAATGGTTCGCTCCTTCTCAGCCAGCAGTTCACGCAGCGTCTTAACCTCTCCTGGAGTCACATTTACCTCAGCCTTAGCATCACCAATAAATGAATTGGCCGAAACATTCTGGACGCTTACTGAACTTTCCTGTTCAAATATGTGTGCAGCAGAAAGTCCAATCACTTTACATACTTTGTCAAGCGTTGAACATTTCATGTCAGGCATGTGAAACATGCGAGTCAAGTAAGTGGGCGTGACGCCCAACTTTGCGGCCACATCCTGCTTTACAAGATGGTTTCCCTCAATTACATTTTTGATTTCGGTTCCAATGTGTAGCATGACGTTTAATGGTTAAAAATTACTAAAATTGTTTGAGTTACTTATCTTTTTAGTTCAGGTTTCAAATATTATATTTACATTTGTCGCCGTAAATGTACGACTTAAATAGTAAATATACAACAAAATGGCAGAGAAAACAACAGAAATCCGAAAAGATTCAGTAGCGCTCAGCGACTACTTGCATAAGTTCCAGAAGCATGAGATGGCTACTCTGGTGGATCGCTTGTGCGAGGGGTGTATGGTGCCTCGCTACACTGTACATAACTGGATTCGTGGCTTGGCCAGGATTCCTCAACTTCACAAGTGCAAAATTGAGGAAATTCTGGGAGAACACATCTTTGATTCACTCGTAAATGCAGAAAATTGATATGGAAATGCCATCAAACATAGAGTTTTACACGTTCAATGATGAGGCGTGGCTGCATTTCGCCGATGGCACGGCCGAGAAATTGACCGAAGCTCATAGCGATATCATTTCTGCAATCTACGAGATGATCGAACAGTTCTATCCAGGCGCTCTAGCTGCTCTTAAGAAAGAGTACGAGCGTTGCATCCCTAACATGTCCTTCTACAGATACCGGATCGTGGTGCGCTTCATCAAGTGCAACTTCGGTAACATTGACAAGACGGCCGACATAGATTCGTTTGGCCGCATTCACCTCGAGTGCGTTCCTTGCCCCCTCAGGGGAGAGTGCCGCCTGGAGAATGTGGTGTGCCGTCCCGAGTTCGCCCACAACCTCAGTGATGCCGAGATGCGCGTCATGCGCCTGTGGCATCAAGGGCTCAACAAAGAGGAAATCGCCGAACAGCTCTACCTGTCGGCACATACCGTTAACAACCATATCCGCAATGCTTATATCCGGCTTGGCATCCACAGCAAGGCCGAGTTCGTGAAATATGCAGAGAATAACCATCTTTTCCAATGAGCGATTTTTATGATGATAATACTGTCAGCCTTTTAAAAACGCAGGCGGACATCAGGACTTGCATCCCTGGTGCCGACCGTTCGAAGGCGACCTCTTACGTCCCATGCCCAAAGTGCGGTGCATCGGGTAAGCAGGGTGGCAAGCAAAAAGGGCTTTGCGTCACCCATACGTCGCGAAAGAACATCGCCCACTGCTTCAGCTGCGGTTTCACACTGAGCAATGCCATTGATGCGACGATGTATTACCGGTGCAACGAGGACAGAAGCCGTTACCCGGAGGCCATCAAGATGACCGCTGATGCTGCTGGCATCTTCATCCAGAGCGAGAATGAACGCAAGAAGACAGCCGTCGTCCATCATGTGAAGGCTGCAGCCAAGAGCTTCTGCCAACAGCAGCTGGAGGCGTCAGGTCTGACCACCGAGGACGTGATGGTCAAGACGATGAGCAAGGATGGCAAGATGACAATCTATGAGCCTGCCATGCGCAGGGGCAGCATCGACGCTTCGGGCACAGTCCATGAGGGCGACGATGAAATGCTTATCTACTACTATAACCTGGATGGCACCATGGGGCAGTATTCCACCCGTGGCGCGCGTGGTGGTCTCAGACCGTACATCCGCATCCGCTGGTCCAATCCTTCACTCCACACGCCGGAAGGAAGTACCAGGGAGAATAAATACCAGACGCCCAAGGGAGCTCCTACCAGGTTCTACATCCCTCAGAAAATCCGTGACCTGTACGAGAAGTCACTGACGATTGAGACACTGGTAATCCAGGAGGGCGAGAAAAAGGCTGAGAAGGCATGCAAACACGGCATCCCATCTCTGGCCATCCAGGGTATCTTCAATATCGGTAACAAGGACACAGGGCTTCCCCAAGATCTGCAGTACATCATCCAACGCTGCAACGTGAAGAATGTGGTGCTGCTGTTCGACAGCGACTGGGACCACCTAGGCAAGCTGAATCCCGATGAAGCGATTGACTATCGTCCGCATCTTTTCTCGCTGGCGGCCGTGAAATTTAAAAAATATGTGGGCAGCCTCCACAATATAGGTGTCAATGTTGACATCTACTTTGGCCACATCAATGATAATGAGCGAGGGGACAAAGGTGTGGATGACCTGCTGGTGGGTACGCTCAAAGGCAAAGAGGATGAGCTGGCCAAGGATATTGACTTTGCAGTCCACGCCCATGACGGCATCGGGAAATACTGCTCGATCTTCAATGTGTCCACCAAGAGCGACCAGCAGATCAGGGACTACTGGCTACTCAATGACTATGACAAGTTCTTCGAGAAGTACCACGACCAGCTGCTGCCGCTGAAGACGTTCAAGTTTAACAGGTTTAGATATAAGGTAAGTCCTGAAGGGAACATCGAGCTGGCATCAAAGGTGATTGCCGATAAGGAGTTCTGGAGCGTGTCGGACCCTAATCCAACCACTGGCAAAATCACAGTGACGCTTGATACCTATGAGGCCCTGCAGTTCATCCAGCAGGCAGGCTTCCACCGCATCCACACTGCCGACCTTGAGCCGGGCATGTATAACTTTGTCCACATCGAGGACGGCATAGCCTACCCGTCGAGCGCTGTGCAGATCCGCGAGTTTATGTGGGCCTACATCCAGATGGCCACCAAGGATCATCGTGTGCGCAACCACTTCTCAGCTCGCCTGACCAATGACCTTTCTACCGATAAGCTGGAACGCCTGGACCGTATCGATGACAACTTTGACGAATACCAGCCCTACCAGCAGAAGATGTTTTTCTCTAACGGGATGGTGACTATAACACCTCAAGATATCGACGTCAATAAGGTGATAGCATGCACTGTTTGGGAACACAAGGTCATCAAACACAACTTTGAGCGCGTGCAGATTATTCAGTCGGTGGAGAAGGATCCTGAGACTGGGGCCATCTACATCATTCCGACTGCAGCCGGCAAGAACTGTGACATGTACAACTTCATGCTGTACACGTCCAATTTCTGGCATGAGAAAGGAGGGCCGCAAACGCCCCAGGAAAAGGCTGAGTTCTGGCAGCATGTATTGAACAAGATGACGGCCATCGGCTATCTCTTGTGCGATTATAAGTATCAGACCGAGCTGAAGGCTGTGATTGCCATGGACGGTGAGCTGAGCGACGTGGGCCAGTCCAACGGCCGCACCGGTAAGTCTCTTATCGGCAAGGCTCTCTCCTATATGATGGAACAGTCAACCATCGATGGACGCAACACGAAGAATGACGACGACTTCCTGTTCACCAAGATTACGCTACGCACCCGCAATGTATTCCTGGATGACGTCGCAGTGAACTTCAATTTTGAACGCTTCTACATGGCCATCACCGGCGACCTCAATATCAATGTGAAGGGCGGTGGCCGCTTCTCGATCCCTAACGAGAAATCACCGAAGTTCTACATCACGACGAACCACGCCATCAATGGCAGCCAGACGCGCTCATCCCAGGAGCGCATCATCTACCTGTCGTTCTCGAACTATTTCAATGACTCGAGGCACCCTATCGATGTGTTCGGTCACCAGTTCTTCGCGGACTGGGATCAGGAACAGTGGAACCTATTCTACAATTTCATGGTGGAATGCGTGTTCCTCTACCTGACATCGATGCAGAACGGCTGGTCTCGCCCAGGACAGGGTGCCATCATGCCGCCCATGCACGACATCATGCTGCGTACGCTGCGCCAACAGATGAGCGAGAGCATCTACCAGTGGGCAGAGGTCTATTTCGACCAGACGGGATTCAATATCAATGCCCGTAAGCAACGCTCCGAAATGTTCGGGGACTTCAAGAACCACTTCCCGGATCAGAGGTCGGGTATTTCGACCGCAAACTTCAAAACAAAGCTCTGCTTCTACTGCCAATTCAAGGGCCTTCATTTCAACCCGAGCAAATTGAACAAGGAGGGCAAGAGCTTCAAGAACTGGATCGCTGACCATCCTGGAGAGAGTTTCATCGGTACGGCCGACAAGAGCGGCGGCATTGAATACTTCTCCATCTACGATACAGATCATGCTCTAAAAGAACCATTCTAACAACAATTTAATAATCCAAAGTTATGTCAAAATCTATTGATTATCGAACGTATGGAAATTTCCAGTATGAGATGTGCTTTTACTGCGAAAACTGGGGCACTGGGTGCAATCCGCTCTCATGCCCTAGGGTCAGCAAAAGGTGTCAGCAGATTTGCGAACAGCAAGACGTTGACGTGCGTATAGGTAACTTTGTTTTCAAACCGGCAGGAAGGAGGTGAATCATGATTACTGGACTATTCAAGAAAAACCCTCCGTTTGACCTCGAGGAAGAGAAGGACGTATACTTTCTTCGTGGCTATTTCTACCGCGCTGAAAACGACAAAGAAAAGGAACTGGTAAACAAGTGCGTGTCCATTGAAGACTGCGTAGTTCAGGCTGAAGATGATTCAGATCCAGTTGCACTTTTCTTTGAGGCTATCAAAGAATATTGCCACTATCTAGACGCGAAATACTATCCGAAAATAAAACCTTATATTGTGCAACGACACGAGAACAGCATCAGTGTCCGATGGAAAGAACAAACATTAGAAGAAGGTTACGAGCTCGTTGTTTTTGAACTGACACAAGTCGATAGGGTAATCACCCTAAAAAGGGAAGGAGGTGAATCATGATCATATTCGGTGAATACATGTATTATGGTTTCGGCAGTACAAAGTTAACAGCCCTGCACAACTTCTTCATTAATTTCATCGCACTCACATATTGTGGTGAATCCCAGGTAGCTTTTGAAAACATCATAAATACTATAACAAGAAAAATTAAAGAACTTGATAAGCAATTTGGTGGAGCGAAGCTATACTGTGACATAGATCTTCCAAGAGATGGTCATCCCGGAAGGATTACCATCGATCGAGGTAAATTAAGGCAGCACATTTCATATATACACATTTACCATTGTACAAAAAATACATTAGAATAAGGAGGTGACAAATGAAGATTAGATGTTTGAACTGTGAACATGGCTACACTCCACTCTATGGTTATGGGTGTGGAGAAGAAGTCCAAAGTTGCGACTATGGGCTACATGATGGTGCCGCCCCTGTTGGGGAGTACTGCCGAAAGGACGGGAAAAAACTTCGTGAAGTGAAAGGAGGCAAACAATGATTAAGGTGTTAATAATAATCGCGTTCATGCTGCTAGCCATTGTAGTGCTGTTGGCTTTCCTGTTGTTTAAGATACAACTCAACTATGAGTATATCCAAAAAGACATCAAGGGATTAAAAGAGAAACTTGTTGATATCGATTTTAAACTTATACAACTCTATAAATTAATCGATAATAACAATGGATAAAGAGAAACTACAACGAGGTAACGAGCTCGCTGAGATCATTAAGAACATCAAGGATTTTCTTGAAGTGTTTCCCTCAGACATCAGTTCTGTTAATAATTGCCAGATTAAAATTACTTACAACGTGATCTTAAACGCCAACCCGAGAGAGAAGACTATTTGGGCAGGGGACATTCCAACGACATTCTGGAAAATTCAAGAGTTTGCGATGCAAGAACTTAGTCAATACGAAAAAGAATTTGAAGAATTATGAAAGCTGAAGTAAAAATACTGGTTGAATACAACCCTACAGATGACCATGTTTTACTCTCCTCTCGAGGAGTGGAAGGAGACGGTCTGCCATTGAATATATATATCGGGGTGCTTCAGGCATTGAGCCGGATGCAAGAACAATACAACGGTCGTCAGCTGGAGATAGCACTGACTCCACCATCAGAGATCAGTATTGCTTCTGAAGTTCCAGAACGTCCATCGTGTATCGGGGTGCCAGCTGTTTCCAAAGACGAAACATCTACCCCCCCCCACGCCGAAAACAGTAGTAACAACGAACAAGATGAGAAAAGCCTACACTGAAGAAGAAAAGAACGAGATTGCCCAGCTCTATCAAGACGGGCTCCAAGTCAATGAAATCGCCCGTCGCTTCGGCAGGAAGCCAGAGTCCATCTACAAACTGGTCAGCTCCATGGGCGTGAAGCGTAACCAGAAGCGAGAGTATGAAAAGCCGGAAGTGATTGCAGCCAGCGATGCAAGCGATCAGCCCAAGGCTAAGCGAGAATGTACATTAAAGAAACCATGGTATCTGCAGCCGCAGAGGCCGAACAATAGAACTAAAGCAAAACATGAGTAAACAGAAAAAATTCCACTTCGTTTATGGAGGCAACAGAGCCGGTCTATACGAAGACTACCAAACTACACGTGGGGCCATCGCTGACGCTGTTCAGATGGCCACCGTCGAACCGATAAAACTCTACCGTGTCCTCGAAGACGATGAGGAGTACCTGCTGTTCGACAGCGAAAAATGCAAGGACAGGACTATAGACGGCATCCTCAAGTGGGCCGAGAAAGGAGGCCGCTCATGATAGTAAAGGTCATCCGTCGCAAGAATACTGAGGTGCTGAACATTCGGGGCAAGAAGGTCAGCAAATCCTATGTGTACTACATCATGATATGGAAGTGGTTCAAGCGCAGGAGATACCTCAGGCTTATCGGCGACTGGGATGTACAGATACTGAACGACCAACCCTGCAAGATTGAGCTGACCACATCACGCAGATCAGCATCAACATTCCGCGATACGGTTGCAGGGAGCTACAGCAAGCTCATGGCCGATACTATCGTGACCTTTATTAAGACACAACCGGATCTATTCATTATAAGCTGAAGACAAATATGAAAGACTTCTGCTACTTCCTGACAATCTTCATTGTCGTTGTGATATCCTTCATCGGAGGATATAAGTTCGAGAAGCCCAAGACATACAATCGCGCTTGGAAAGCTGGTGCCAACAGCGCCGTTGAATGGCTGGCCATCGCCCTGATGAAGATGGGCTGGCAAGGCAAAGATCTCGAAAACGTGTTGAACCAAATCGCGGCCCATCTGAACGATATGCGGGAGATCAAAGAAGGTCTCCACGATGAGCCAAGAGTAAACGAGAAAGGAGGTGTTAATTCTTAGGTCAATAATGTGGCAAGGCTGACAGGTATATATAGTAACCGTTAATAAACAAAAAGTGTGTTAAATGTTTGATTTCTCAAAAAGCAAACATATCCCCCAAGGGGTGTCTAAAAACCAGGGGAGTTCGATTCTCCCCCAGCCTGCAAGCAACAGAAGAATGTAATAATTTTTTCATGAGATGGATTGGCCTGCAGGGATGCACGCCTTCCAAGCATCACCCGGCCCGGGTAGGGCGTAAGACAAACATTAAGTACGGAAATTTTTTCATAGAATTAAGGTTTAAGGGTTAATAATTAAGTATCGTTAAATGTAGAAATCAATTAGTTACTCAGGGCCGGCTGCAGGGATGCACCTGGCTCTTTTTCGTGCCGCAACCTAGTCTTCAAATGGGGGCCCGCCAAGCACCCTAACGCTCATCTGTGTTCCTTTTCCGCTTGGTCATCTTGAACACCCTCTCCTCCGGCGAGCGGAGAAACCCATCCCACACCCCATCGCCTGACGCCATGAAGTTACCATCGCCTGCCCTGTCTTTTCGCAGCCCGGGGTCTGTGCGTAAATTCGTGGAAAACTTAATATCGAAAGTTATGGACGTAAGCAACATCACCAGACAAATCTCAGCTCTCAGGGCCCAGACGGCTCCTGACAGCATCACGCCCGAAGGCCTCGGGTCAATCCTGCAGGCTATCGCTAACCTCATCAGTGAGCTCAGCAACATCGACACGGGCACCAGCACCAATCTGATTGCCCGTGTGGAGCAGCTGGAGGGCGATATGCAGACAGCGATGGGTACTGCCCAATCCGCAGCAGCTGCAGCCGCCAATATGCACATCGATTCCTTCTCCCTTGGCGATGACAATGTGACGATCACCGTGCAGCAGCATGGCTATTCCGCCATGTCGCTGACACTGGAGGCCGCCACCACCACCACAGCCGGTGTCATGTCGGCCGAAGACAAAGACCACCTGGACAAGGCTTACCAGAGGACGCTTTTCCAGCTCACCACCTCCAGCTATGAGGACAAGGTGACGCTGAACTACAAACGCCACAATAACCAGGTCGTCAACGTGACCTTCGTCGGCGCCACCTCGTCTTCAGCCGGTCTGATGACCGCTGCAGACAAGGTGAAGCTCGACTCGATGAACGCCACCATGGAGACCATCCAGGAGGTGCAGCAGCAAGTTCTTGCCCTAGCAGGCGAGTTCGCACCGCTCGTGCCGGACAAACACAGCATCATACCATTCCTTGAAGGTTTTATGTTACTCGAGTCAATGGGTCAGGCTCTCGATACAGTTGACGGCGGATCCTATAACTTCTCGCCAACCCAGAACAAATGCTGGTATGACCCGAGCATCAAGCGAATCGTCTATTGGTGGTCCGGCGCAGTGGGAGCCTCCCGTTACGAAATGGCCCGTTTCCCCGGCAGAATCTTCTGCAACAAGGTGACTGGCCGATGCTACCGCTGGAACGACACCTTGCAGGATATGCAGGAATGGATTACTAACCTCATGTAATCACTGACCACTATGCCTACTAAGATTCCACACGTACAGGGTAACGAGCTCAGGCTGGCCATTCCCCTGCAGGTTCAGACAGTGACCCTCAACAATGGCCAGGCTCAGGCCACCTACACCGAGTTTATCCCCAACCCCTCCTTCCCGGTCACCGTCGTGCTCGCCAAGGGCACCGCACGGATTGACATCGATGCCGTGATGCAGGGCAACGTGGCCATAGCCATCGAGCCCGGCACAATCACCGAGGGCAAATACAGCGTGACGGTGCTCTGCCACGATGACCAGGGCAAGCCCAAGCGCTTCAAGCGGCGTGGCGTCGTCGAAGTGTATGACGTCACTTCCGATGCCGGATTGCCTGAAGGTATCGAGTTCAATTCCGAGACCCACTACCTCGATGCCGCAATCTTCATGGCGGTGTCCGGTCTTGACGGCCGTGGCATCATCGACCATGACGTGGAGGAAAGTTCCGAATCGGGTGGCGTTAACACCATCACGTTCCACTACAGCGACGGCTCTACGGCCGTGCTGCACGTGCGTAACGGTGTTGACGGCAATGCCGTGCTGCGCCACGAGCCGATCGAGCCGGACGAGTTCGAGCGCAAGCGCGAAGCCGGTGAGCTCAGCGAAAACACCATCTATCTAGTTTACGAGGAAGAATGATTGTCGAGAAACTGAGAAATATCGGTGACCTCTCGATAGGTCAACGCGGGCTGCAGGCGGTGTACGTTGTCAAAAACGGCGTGCACCTCGTTTGGCGCAAGCTCGCAGGAGTATATTCTGCCTGGTTCCATCACTACGGTTGGTCGCATGACCGTGGCTGGTTTCATAGCTAATCACATAATCACATCATAATCAATATGGCAAGAGAAAAATTAATCATCATCCCCGGCCTTAACCTTCTGACTTCCATGACGGACGACTGGGGTGGGGAAAATAACACGGGAGCCGCTATCACCAAGTATGGCACCGAAATCCCCGACGGTTACAAATGGGGCGTCAACTTCGCGGAAGTTGAACGCTTCATCAAGCAGATGTTCGGCGCCAACACGGCGCTGATCTCTGCCGTGAGCGCCGGCAAGATCGGATGCCTCCGCACCTATGAGGACGAAGACGAGGAACTTCACCTGGTGGGCTTCGCTACCGTATCAGACTACGAGGAATGGCAGGACAATCCCGAGCTGGTGACTCCCATCACGGACATCATCATCCCCAAGGGCAGCGGTGCCGAGACAGCCTACACGCTGGCCCTCGAGGGCAACACCCCTGTTGCCGTGCAGATGACCAACGACTTCTCCGTCCGTCTCAAGGCGGTATATCTGTACAACAGCGGCGGTGTGGCTCAGGAAGTCCCCGACTGGGTGACGCTCACCGTCCAGCGAATGGACAACAACCAGCGCTGGGTGACCTGCGGACGCTTCACTGTGGAGTCCAACCGCTTCAACTACATCTCCATGAAGGGCATCCTGCCTTCCGGCAATGTCCATGTCCGCATCACGGCCGCCGCTGAGCACGCTTCAACGGCCATCCCGTTCACCTTCCAGGTCAACATCGTGAACATGACCTTGACGCCCGCAACGGCATTCCAGGTTCCCTTCGATCAGGACGCGCTGCTTACCCTGCAGTATTATATCACCGGCAACATCTCAAAGACGCTGTTGCTGAAGTTCGACGGCGGCGGCACAGGCAAAGAGCTGGTCATCGACGGCATCACGCACAGCGATGCCGACACGCCCTACTCCTGCGAGGTGCAGGGCTTGACGGATGTCCTTACACCTGGTCTCCACACTGTGGAGGCCCAGCTGAAGTACAATGATGACCTGGCCACGGATTGGGTCATGAGCGAGTACCTGGTACTCGGTGTCGATGCCCCTGTGGTGTCCGTCAACAATATCTCCGACGGACTCTCGAACTGGACCGACGTCCACTTCTTCGACTGGTCCGTCCTCACGCCTGACGGAAATCCCATGAACGTCATCATGCGGCTGGTGGATGCCAACGACAACACCACCGAATATGCACGCTGGTCGTTCAACGGCGCCCCCAGGAACAAATATCCCTTCACGACGCAGCTGGCCATCGACGGGGTGAGTGACACCTGGATCGATGCCGTCATGCTGATTGAGGACAGCGAGGGCAACGAGCTCCACGATCCCGTGGCCTTCGGCCTGGAGAATGAGGCGAGCTTCGCGCCCAACGCGGGAGCGTCCTTCGTCCTCTCGCCCGCTGTGCGCTCCAACGCTGAGGAGAATCCCGCCACCATCATCAACACGGTGAACGGTGATATCCTGGCACAGGCTGAGGACTTCGTGAACTTCGACTTTTCCACCGACGGCTGGAAGGAAACGACCTATGAGGGCTCGACGGTGAGGGTGCTGCGCATCCCTGCAGGGCGCCAGCTGACTATCCACCACAATCCCATGGCAGACTTCACCGTCGCCGACAATACGGGCCGCAGTTTCGTCTGGGAGCTGGACTTCGTGGTGGATAACATCGTGGACGATGAGGAACCGCTGATCGAGCTGGGCAGTCTCCGCAACTCAGGCGTATGGTGGGGCTTCCGCCTGCTGCCATCACGCGCCATGCTGCTGACCTCGAACAAATACACCGAGCCCGACCAGGATCTGGCCTGGGCAGAGGGCAAGCGCTTCCACCTGGCCATCACCGCCCAGTATGGAGGCGAAGGCGCACCGAACATCCTGCGCATGTACCTCAATGGACGTCTCGAGAGGGAGTTTGCCTACGACACGGATGACCGCTTCACTCCCGAGAATGCGGTAATGGTCATCGGCAACACCTCCAGCGATATCGATATCTACGGTATGCGCTGCTATCGCTCAGCGCTCAGCTCGTCGGCCGTCATGCAGGACTACAAGGCCTCGATGTCCACCACGGCCGAGAAGATCGCCTTTGAGGCGGCCAATGATATCCTGGATGACCGTGGCCGCATCGACTGGGACAAGTGCCTGGGTAAGTACAACATCATCGGCCACAGGGGACCGCTGCTGCACAAGGGTATGGAAAACAACACCCAGCACGGCATCAGCATCGAGATCCACATGCCGGACGATGAGGAACACAGCGGCACCCTGACTGAGCTTGACAACAAGGGACAGGGTACCACGGCCATGACGTATTATTGGTGGAACCAGCAATACAAGACCACCGACAATACCCAGCTGCTCGATGATGAGGGCAACCCGAAAGGGGAGACCGGTGCGGGCTATATCATCCAGGCAGAGGAATATGCTGCTACGAAACTGGTGGGCAAGGTCAACTTTGCCTCCTCGATGCAGTCCCATAAGCTGGGACTCACCAAGGCCTTCACCGAAGTCTTCAAGCAGATGATGCGTGATGGCAACATGAGCTCTCCTGGACAGTTCGCCACGTTCCCCAATGCACGCCTGGCCGTGCTCGAGAAACCCTTCCTGTTCTTCGTGTGGGATGAGGCCAACAGCCGCTATGAGTTCCGCAACCTGATGACCTTCGGCGCCGGCAAGGGCGACAAACCCACCTTCGGCTTCAACAAAAACTCCACCGGCCACATGCTGATGGTGGAGGGTGCCGACAACGACGTACCCCTGGCACGCTTCAATATGCCGTGGGATGACACGAACATCACCTATGACATTGACAAGGAGGCATGGATGTACAACGGGGCAAAGAACATCAACTTCGGCTTCGGAAAGACTTCCAGCGACGTTCCCAGCGACACGGATGCCCTGACTGCAGTAAAGAACTTCTTCAATTTCGTGTACCTGCACAGCACCAAGATCGAATTCTTCAACGGCTCGCTGGACGCCCTGCAGCGCACCTCCGGCTCGCGCCTGTCCCCTCAGCGATGGCTCACGGGAACCTACGACCTGTACCGCTATGACGAGGCTACCGGCCGTTGGGTGCCCGCTGGCCCCGACAACACCCAGCTGAACCTGCTCGAGCAGTATGAGGAGTTCACGGGCGACGCCTTCAACACGTCACAGTCCAGCCAGGCCAAAAACGAGGCCTTCAAGGCCGCACGCCTGGCACACTTCAAGGCTCATGCCGCCGAGTACTTCCATGTGGATGACGCGCTGTACCACTACTGCTTCATCAAGCTCATTGCCGGTACCGACAACCGCTGCAAGAACACCTACTACTACACCGACCCTGTGACACTGAAGATCCGTTGGATGCAGGACGATGTGGACACGGTGCTGAAGACCAACAACGTCGGCCAGAACCGCAAGCCGTACTGGGTGGAGGAACACACCAAGGACGGAAGCGGCGAGAACTACTGGCAGGCTGAGGAAAGCACGTTCTACTGCCTGCTCGAGGAGGCCTGGGACCGTGACACGCCCGAAACGGGACAGCCCAACATCCAGCAGACCATGCGCAACATGCTGGCCGCCATGTCCACACTGGGAGGCGGCAGCGTGATGGGCTTCTTCGAGAACTACCTGCTGTCCGTGCCCGACTACTTCCCGGCTGTCGCCTACAACGAGCAGGCGCGCGCCGTCTATGAGTACAGCTACCGTCTGCAGCTGACGGGTGAGTACAGCAACGACACCAACGCGCTGTCGCAGTCCTGCGGCTCCCAGCGCTGGTCGGAATACCAGTGGCTGGTTGACCGCATCATGTTCATCAGCTCGTGGTGCCAGTACGGCGAGTTCGCCAGCGCGACCTCTGCCGGCGGTCTGTCCTGGCGTGGCGCGACAGGTACGCACTACATCACCGTCAAACCCGCCAAATGGATGTACCCGCGCATAGCCGTCGGCTCGTCGAACGTGGGCGGCACGGCGCTTCGTGCGCCTGGTGAGGCCCACGCGTTCAACGCCGTTTCCTCCCAAGGCGATACGGCGCTGGCCATCCGTGGCAACGACTACCTGTTTGACCTGGGAGATATGGACCAGTACCAGACTGTGACGGAGTTCGGCTTCACGGGTAAACGCCTCCAGCAGATTACCGTGAACCCGCTGGGCACGAACAACCCTGTGCGCTGGAGCGCTCCGGCTGTCCGTGTGAACTCCACGAACATCAAACGCTACATCCACCGCAACACGCCGCTGGCCAGCGGAACGCTCGACCTGTCGGCCTGCGTCCGCCTGGAGGAGATCAACGTGGAGGGCACGAGCTTCACGGCCGTCAAGCTGCCCTCGACGGGCTCGCTCACCGACTTGACGCTACCGGCTACGCTGGAAGCGTTGACGCTGGTGGGCTGCCGCAACCTCGAGACACTGGC
>JAEEGL011066023.1_pt1 | contig 14489 bp, 9 predicted proteins | sample 9134231 | NCBI WGS metagenome assembly JAEEGL01 (sample SAMN16246548, study PRJNA631951) | gut metagenome | biome: gut microbiome; feature: rumen; material: fiber-attached | host: Bos | place: Iran: Karaj | collected 2018-10
AAGCAGATGTCGGCCATTTCCTTCGTGACGTCGACGATCGTCGTCTGGACGCCCGTGGGCGCCATCTTCTTCTTGATGTCGTTGATATTCTTTTCGTCGGGCTGGCCGACGTTCGCGCTGAACGCCTTGACCTTCACGCCCGCGTCCTTGAGGACGCAGCAGATCGTCTTCGAGTCGAGTCCGCCCGAAACGCAGACACCGACGGTTTTGCCTTTGAGATCAGCAAGTTTCATGATTTTGTCTCTCCTTCTGAAATTGAAGGAATATTATACCACAATTTTGCGCCTGTGGCGCATCAATCAGAGTTGAAATATGGAGTACGCAGAATTACTGCGTACGCCGCTGCCTAAGCCACATCCAGAAAAGCACAAGGACGATGGCAGCAACAACTCCAAGACGCCCACGTCGAAACGCCGTGTCCGCATCAACAGGAGGCGGAGGCGGCGGAGATGGAACAGTCTCGACGGCAAGCGTGCCAGCAGCGGAAGATTCAACGGCCAGGGATGGCGACACCACCGCCATAGCCGCTTCCTGCTCGCGCTCGATAGCGGCATTTCGCGTTTCACGCTTTATGCGCGAAGTCACCACTTCAGGATCTGCATTCACCTCAACCATATCAATCTCCTAATTCTTGACTCCAATTAAAATCTCCCCACCTCTCTCCAACTCCAACTCTAAACTCCAACTCCTAACCCCTGACTCCTGACTACTGACCCCTAAAATTAATCAAACGTCACAAGCCCATCTGGCACTTCCGCCCACGAAATGGTCATCGGCGGATTGTCGCTTGCCTTGGCAAGCCCGACCTTGTCGTTGTCGACAGTTTCGGACGAGCCCGAGAACAGGCGTATGTCCCAGTTCAGGTAAAGATTGCTCGTGTACTGCAAGCCTTCGTTGCGGCAGACAAGCGCACCGTTGAAGCTGCACTTGCCAGTTCTACCGAAGATGCCGTGGTTGTTGTACAGGACTGCATCTACGCGAGTTATCGTCTCTATGCGTGAGGAAATCTCGCTGTTTGCACATACCGTCTCGTAGTACTTGCGGTCGTATGCATTTTCACGGCGAGTCTCGGTGTCGGCCACCCAGCGACGCGACCATCCAGTGCCCACATAGTGCCCCGTATCAAGTGTTACCGTCGTCTCACGCACCTTGCCAAATTGGTAGTTAGAGCCGACAATCGTCTTTCCGCCAGGGTTGTCGCTCGCCTCGATCTGTGTCGCAGCGACGGAATCGGAAGTGGACACCTTCTCGACCGTAGCGTAGCTGCCGCCAAAGGTAGATGGATAGCCTATGTTGGCGTCGGTCGTGTCGCACGCATACTGCTGGACGTATGGCTGCGTCGAAAGATACGTCTTGATGGAGCTCAGCCAGCTGTCCTGCGTACAGTCACCGAGGACGATGTTGCCCTTCGCCATGAGCCCGAGCATGTCCTTCGACGAGTTGTTCGCGTTTTGCGTCGACTTGTTGCTCCAGGACGGCGGGTTCTTGTACTGGATGTTGCCGACGATGTGGATGTTGCGGCCGGAATAGATAGTACCCTGACCAGTTACATAACCCTTGATGATTACGTCGGACTCTACTATTACAGGCCCGTTGACGACAATAGGGTTCGACTGCGTCCCGACGAGCACTAGCGCGCCCTTGTCGGCAAGAGTGGCGTCGCCTGACGGCCCGACGCCGTCGTAGTACACGGAGGCGATGGTATTGCCGCCCTGCTTGATAGTGGACATGTTTGGGTCGGCCGCGTGCAGCTCGGCGGCCCATTGCCGGTAGTCGCTTGACGGCGACGAGAGATCTCCTATGTACGGCATCTCGACCGAGAGCGCCTCGTTCGCGTTTATGCGAGCCTTTAGCATGGCGGTCGTTGGCGTCGTCGAAGGCGCCTCGTACCCGCCAGCATTCGTACCCCCGGTCTTCGGGTCGGAGTAGAGGGGGCGTGACGCGTCCGAGGTGCCGTATGTCGTTGACTTGTACGTCGAATAGGTGTCCATCTTGCCGTAGTTCGTGATGTCGCCGTTGACGCCAAGCTCTTCGTTCCTCGCCGCATACACCTTTCCGTTCACCTTGCAGCTCGAGTCGAGATACATGTCTCCGTTCGCACGGACGTCGCCATTCGCAGTGCAGCCAGTGCCCTGGAACCAGCCGTAGTTGTTGACGAAGTACGCGTTGTTGAACACCTTCGAACGCTGCTGCGCGAAACGGATCGTTTCGACGACTGTCGCCGAAACGACGGTGGAACCTAGCACTGTGCGTTCGGCTCTCGCGGCGAACGTCACGTTGGCCCACTGTGTACCGACCGTATGCTCCACCGCGCCAATGCGCACCTTAACGATACAATCCATGTTCGTCACTGAATAGTCGAGCGTAACGCCATTTCTCGTTCCTATCGTCCGTTTTACCGTCGGGCTCGAATACGCCTCGAACCAGTCGAACGAGCTTACTGACGTCGAGCCAATCGTGTCGCCACCAATGATGCGCGCAGAGCGCTCTATCGACCTGATGAACGCAGTGTTGACCACTGTCTTCGCCGCCTCGATCTCGCTCTGAGCCGCAAGCCGGCAGATGTCGCGGCCAGTGTAGATCGCCGTAGTCCGCACTGTCCAGGACACATATCCAATGACACCGGCGACCAATATGGCAGCAACCCCCGTCATCACGATCGTGGTGACAAGCGCAAAACCGGAACTGCATCGAAATGCCTTCATGTCAGTACCTCCCCGCCGAGTCCATCATCGGCTGGACACGCCCCATCAGCGGAACGACCACCCTCTCGCCGCGGATAATAGGGCGGTTCCTCGGACCATTGACCTTAAAGTTCATATCAAGGTTGACACGGTACACGTCGGCAGGACCAGAACCCCTTGAATCATACGACACAATGTCGAGCATTGACGACTCCACAAGCGGGATCCTGCCAGGCCACAGCCACCCAACATGGCTGTCCTTGTCTGGAGTGCACTCGTTGAAAAGATACCTGTCAGAACCGGACTCTCCGAGAATAAGTCTCATCGACTGCGGCCGAATGTCGGAAAGCGAAGTGCCGAGCGCCGACATTCCCATAAGCACGTAGCCGCTGCCAGACTCAACCACCCACCCGGAATTCGTTCCGCTGAGCATCCCGGCGTAATGAACGCCGTCAATCATCGGCGAAACATGGAAAAGGAGCTTCTCGCGTACGCTTCTTGCTGCAAGCGCCATCTCCGACTCAGCCATGGCGTTTGCCATCATGACCTGCGCCGAAATGAACGTGGACATGATGGCGACCAGCACGATGCCGGCAACCAACATCGCCACCATTGTCTCGGAAAGTGTGAATCCCCTTCTCATATTCCCCTGTCTATCTGGGATTTGTACACGGAAACTGGTATCGAAAAGCTCCTGCCGGAAGTGCTAAGCGAATTTAGCCTGCGTCGAGACGTTGTTGGCCCCCATTCGACGTCGACGTCTATCCGCTTTACGTCAACGGGATTGCTGTGCCGTACAGGCGCCGTGCTTCCCGAAAGAAGCTGAACCCTGACGTACAGTTTCGCGTCCGCACCGCCGTTCAGCTCCTTGCAAAGCATTGGACAGTCGTTCGAACTCACGACGGAATAGCCGGCATCAGGGTAGAATTTCGCCGTAGTCGAGTTATTCAGCTCGTCATATGGCTTGTTGAGCCACCTCCATGCGGTATCCCAGGCATATGCCTCGGCAGCGAGAAGCTGCGAATTCTCGTGGGCGATTTTTGTCGACACTATCACACCCTCGAGGCAAGCGAGCGTAAGCAGCACGGCGATGGCCCCCGCGAGCATCACCTCGACTAGCGTCACTCCCCGCCGCGCCTTCATGTCGTTCCCCCTCCGGTAGAATACATTTTGGCCAGAGCCGCTTCAACAGACGACGGCAACGCCAGGTAGAACCTGCACGGCATTACAGCGGAAAGCTGTGCTCGCAAAGAGTCGTCGGAAGGATTGAGAACTGCGACAAGCGCCTCCTTGGCTATCGACGCGAACGGAACAGCTCCGCGAATGCGCATCACATGTTCAGGGAATGACGAGACGAGCCCCTTTGTCGGTTCAAACGCGGCAAGCGGAATAGGCGGGGACCCATGCCTGTCTGCAAGATAGGCTATGCACCTTTCTGAAGCCGTTGGATTCTCTTTTTCGAGAATCTGGAGTGCGGAAACGAGAAACACCTGGCCAGCCGTCGGCGTTGCCTCAATCTGCGCCTTTAGGTGCTTAGCATCTTCTTCAGAAATCATCTTTCCGTCTACAAGCTCGTCAACAAGCGCAAGTTCAGACTTTACAGCCATTGTCGAAATCGACTCGACCATTTCCTCTTCCGTCATTTCCTTCGGAACTTCAGGAGTCAGATCTGGCGCAGGGGCGATAAGAGTCTTTACCTTGAGCGCAAGCGCCTTTGCCTCGGGGTAGTCACTCTCTTCAAGACGAGGCAAAAGCCCTTCAAGGGCGGCGTTATCACGCTCCTTTATCAGTATTTTCGCAAGGGAAACAAGCGCTTTCTGCGCATCTTCGTGCCTGTCGAGCTGTTCATACGCGACTACAAGAAACTCAAGAGTAACACGATCCTCCGGCATCAGCTGGAGCATCTGCTCAAAATATGCTACGCCTTCTGCAAGGCGCGCGTCAAATTTAGGTTCTTCCGCCATATCAAAGACATATTAGCAAATACCATGCCATACACTGGCACGAATCTTGCTTATATATTGTCACAATGGCAGAAGCAACACAGTCTAAAAGCAGGTTCCACGTTCGGCGTGGCGGTGCGGCAGAGATCAAGAAGATAGAAGATCCCGCCGAGTTCGCGATAGCCGCAGCAGACTACCTCGGAGCACAGCCGATCTCAATTCCGCAGGGATTCACGCCCGCGCAGGACCTTCTCTGTGGGATGAAGATAGAAGCATGGAGCCGCGCAAAAGCGCTTCCACTGATGAAAGTCGACGGGCGCTTTGCCATAGCGTTTTCTGATCCGTTCGACCTGCCGACTCAGGAAGAGGTTTCACGCTGGACCCATGGCAAGATATGGACCTTGGTAGCGCCTGCGCCCGAGTTGAACGACGCGCTCCAGCGACTCAAGAGCCAGGAAGACGCTTCGAACCCCGCCCTCGCGATGGAAAACATCATGAAAGGCGACGAGGGCGACATTGAGATGACCGCCGGCGAAGACAAGAGCGCCGACGCCCTCGATGCAACCCTTGACGCCGCAGGCGAGGCGCCGGTCATCCGCATGGTCAACACGATCATGATCGAGGCCCTAAAGACAAAGGCGTCCGATATCCACTTCGAGGCGATGGAAAAGACTTCGCGCCTCAGATACCGCATAGACGGCGAGCTCGTAGACCGTCCCGCACCGCCGAAGGCCCTGCACAATGCCGTCGTGTCGCGTATAAAGATTCTCTCCAACCTCGATATCGCCGAGCGCCGTCGCCCGCAGGACGGTCGATTCAAGGTAAAGGCGCTGAAGAAAGAGGTAGACGTCCGCGTTTCGATTCTCCCGACTGTACACGGAGAAAAGGTCGTTATGCGTATCCTCGACAAGTCAAACCTCGCTCCCGGCCTCGGGTCGCTCGGTCTTGACGACTACGCGTACAAGGCGATGAAATTCGCCATCGACCAGCCGCACGGCATCATCCTCGTAACGGGGCCTACGGGCTCTGGCAAGACGACTACGCTGTATTCGTGTCTTCAGGACCTGAACCAGCCGAACGTCAACATCGTGACGGCCGAAGACCCCGTCGAATACGAGCTTGCCGGCGTAAACCAGTGCCATGTGAACGTCGCACAGGGCCTTACGTTCGCAGGAATCCTGCGCTCAGTGCTGCGTCAGGACCCAGACATCGTGCTCGTCGGCGAAATCCGCGACGGCGAGACGGCCGACATCGCCGTCAAGGCCGCTTTGACGGGCCACCTCGTATTGTCCACGCTCCACACAAACGACGCATGCGGCGTCGTTGCGCGTCTTTTCGACATGGGCATCCAGCCCTTCATGCTCGCGTCGTCGCTCATTCTCGCGCAGGCCCAGCGACTCTTCCGCAAGCTCTGCCCCTTCTGCAAGCAGCCCGTCGACGTGGATCTCGATATGCTCACGATCAACAACGTCGACCCGAAGCCGTTCGAAGGAGCCACGGTCTACGGTCCCGTCGGCTGCCCGAAGTGCCATGGATCCGGCTACAAAGGACGCGGCGCGATGATGGAAGTGCTGCCAATATCGCCGAAGATCCGCGCGCTAATAGAAAAAGGCGGCGATGCCGACCTCCTAAAGAAGCTTGCACTAGAGGAAGGCATGGTGACGCTAAAAGAAGCGGGCATGATCAAGGTTCGCGCAGGGCTTACGTCGCTTCAGGCTGCGTTCGAGGTGACGGGAGGAGAGTAGGAGTTAGGGGTCAGGAGTCAGGAGTCAGTATAGGAGATAGTAGATGGCAAACATACCAAAGATCAAAGGCGCAAAGAAAATTGCCAAGACGGAAGTCGTCCCGTTCACGCGTCAGCTCGCATCAATGGTCGGCGCGGGCATGCCCATTCTCTCGACCGTGCAGACGCTTGAGGAGCAGTGTGCGAATCCAGAGTTCAAGAAGGTCCTATGCCATCTTCGCGAAACAATTGAAGGCGGAGATCCGTTGTCAAAAGGACTCGCGTCATTCCCAATCCTTTTCGACGACATGTACGTGAACATGGTTGTCGCAGGCGAACAATCTGGCGAGTTCGCGGGCATCTTGAAGCGGCTAGCGACAATCATGCAGGCAACGGCACGCCTCAAGGGCAAGGTCAAAAGCGCAATGACTTATCCGACAGTCATCATCTCTATCGCGCTCCTTCTTGCAGGCGGTCTCATACAGTTCGTAGTCCCAGTTTTCGCCGAGATGTTCTCAGGTTTCGGAAAACCCCTTCCCGCACTCACGCAGACCCTCGTCGATGTCTCCGAATTCGTCAAGTCATACTGGTACATCATCATAATTGCCGCCGGTGCGGCAATATGGGCATTCAAGACGTGGAAAAACACAGAGCGCGGGCATTACAAGTTTGACGAGTTCAAGCTGAAGATGCCCGTCTTCGGGCAACTCAACCTCAAGAGCGGCATCGGGCGCTTTTGCCGGCTTCTTGCACAGATGACGAACGCCGGCGTGCCGATCCTCAAGTCTCTCGAAGTCGTCGCGCTCTCGATTGGCAATCGAGTATTAGAGAAGTCAATCCTCGACGCGCGGAAGGAGGTCGAACAAGGCAACCAACTGAACGTCGCGCTTGACGGCAAGCCTTACATGCCGATAATCATGGTTCGAATGATTGCCGCGGGCGAAAAAGCCGGCAAGGTCGAGGACATGCTGGACTCTGTGGCGGACAGCTACGACGAGGAGGTCGAGGCACTGCTCGGCACGTTGACGTCGCTCATGGAACCATTCCTCATGGTTTTTCTTGGCGCAATAATCGGCACCATCGTCATGGCCATGTTCATGCCAATATTCAACATGGGAAGCCTCGCAAGCTAACGGCGCAATTAAAAGGGAGACCAAATGACAAACGAAACAAACACAGCAGAAGAAACTAGCCGGCGGCTCGCGATAGCAGAAATGCAGGTCGAGCGGTCGAAGGTCGTGATGGAATCGCTCGCGGGCTTCTGCCATGCGCTTGGCCAGCCCTCGACCGTCCTTTTGAGTTCCATAGAGCTACTCAAGATGGACGGCGTCGACGAGGAGACGAAAAAACAAGTAATCGACATGTGCCACGAAGCCGTCCTCGAAATCAAGTCGCTGCTCGCCGAGATGAAGACACGTCGCGAATACGTAGCCGAGGCCTATCTAGCCGGCAAGGCCGAGGCGGGCAACATGATCTCGCTTCCCGAGTGGCGCGACAAGGCGCCGCCAAAGGCGAGCTGGGACAAGAAGTAGCGACTAAAGGATGCGGTTGTCGATAAGCCGCGTCTTGCCGCAGAAAACGGCGACAAGGATGCAGCACCCCTTCTTCGGCGTCTTGCGCGGCTCGAGAGTCTCTGCGTCGACACATTCCACGTAGTCGACTACGAGGCCAGCCTTTTCAAGCGACTTCCTGAGCGCCGCAAGCGTCTTGACGCCGCCTTTCATGCCAAACGACATGAGCGCGCGGGAAATCGCGACCGCCCTCTCGCGCTCCTCTTGCGAAAGATACGTGTTACGCGACGAGCGGGCAAGGCCGCTTTTCTCGCGAACGATAGGTGCGACAACGATCTTGATGTCGAAGTTGAGGTCGCGCACCATGCGCTTTATCACCTGCGCCTGCTGGTAGTCCTTCTGGCCGAACACGGCGAAATCGGGATGTGCGAGGTTGAAGAGTTTCGCGACTACTGTGCAGACGCCGCGGAAATGCCCTGGACGGCGCGCACCGCAAAGCCCAAGCGAAAGGTCCTCCTCGTTCACGTAGACGCTGTGGCGGTCAAGGTACATGTTCGCTGGCGTCGGGAAGAACACCGCGGTCGCACCAGCCGCTCGGCACTTGGCGAGGTCGGCCTTCTCGTCGCGCGGGTACTTCTCGTAGTCCTCGTTCGGTCCGAACTGGACGGGGTTCACGAATACGCTTACGACGATTTCATCGGCACCGCGCCTCTTCGCCTCGCGAATGAGAGAAAGGTGCCCGTCGTGGAGATAGCCCATCGTCGGGACAAGTGCAATCTTTGCACCGGCGAGCTTGCGCGCACGGCACCACTTCTGGAGTTTTTGTGGATTCTTGAATATCTTAACTTGTTTCATAGCAGCATTCTCTCCTGTTCAAACTTAGTTTTGCTCACTCCTCTGGCCACGGCACGGTCACGCAACGCGTGTGCGGGGGGAGGCCCTTCGGGGTCAAGTAGATAAAGACCGCACCGTGTTCATCGTCCACCGGAACGAATGTGGCGGAGCCTGTGGCCTTAACGGTCGGATATTTCTTCGTCTTGTCGTTGTACGCACCCGTCACGAACTCGCCGGCGATGGTCACGGCACCTGTCGCTGCAAACTTCAGCGTCACGCGGCCCGTCACCGCTTCACCGAGCGCGACAGTGTCGTACTTCTCGTCGTCGGACAGCGTACCGTCCGACAGAATGGCGTAGACCATCGTCGCCTTGTCGAACTTCTTGCCGAGTGCCTTCCAAGGCTCGACCTTCCAGTTCGCGGTGTATGCGTCAAACCAGTCCTCGACCGCGGCATATCCGCCGATGATATTGTCCTGAACTACAAGCTGGACAACTTCATTCGTCTTGATGGTCTTGCTGCCTTCCTTGTAGCTCCAGCTCGCCATGACATCGGCGAGGAAGTTGGAGGTCTGGTTCTCGTCGAGCGCGAATGCGGAGTAGTACGGCGCGGCCAGAGTATAGGTGAGCCCTTCGCCAAGCGCCTTGCCGCTCACTTTGCCCTTGGCGTCGACTGTCAGCGAGACCGTGCCGCCAGACGTTGCCGCATCCTCCGGCTCCCAGCCGCCCGCGAACGTCCCTTGCGCCCACGAAGGCAGAGCATCGACGATGGTGTCTATCTGGTACGTCTGCGACGACTTGCCCGCCGTAGTAACAGTGAGCTTGACCTCAGATGGCTTCGCGGATTTGGTCTTCGCGTCAATCTTGCTTGCTGTTGTCGGCGCACCGTAGATGGTGTTAGCCAAGACGTTCGTAACCGTAACCGCGTTCTTGCCCGTGCCGATCTTTGTAGTCACCGGCTTGTCGGTGAACTTAAGTCCCGCCGGCAGCCCAGACACCTTGATCGTAGTAGCCGAGAGCGCGCTAGCCGCGACAGGCCACTCTATGTACACTCCACACCAGATGTTCGTAGAGAGCGCATGCGTCTCGGTCTTCGACACCCACGGCTCCAGCGTCCACCCATCGGCCACCGCGACAATACTTGCCTTGTCCTCGTCTGAGGTGATGAAGCAGGCGTAGTAGGTGGCGTCGTCCGTCACGTTGGTAATCGTCGTTGATGTCGCCGTGTCCTTCGTCGGCTTGGCCGAGCGGTCGACGACGAGCGACGGCGTGGTGGCGACGTATTCGACAGCACCCTTCTGCAGCCGCTCACCATCAATCGCTATCTGGGAATCAACCCACCCAGTGAACACGAAGCCTTTGTTCGCCGTCGCCTTCAGCGTCACCTTCTTGCCCTTGTCGCAGAGTCCGCTGCCAGCCACCTTGCCAGCGTTCGCAGGATCGGCCAACCCGCGCACATACGGGATCTTCTCGAACGCGGCGACATATTCGGAGTCGTTCGTCACAACAACCTGCCACTTCGCCTTGTCGGATACGACATCCTCGCTGTTGGCACGCCGCCAGCCCACGAACGCCCAACCCGGACGCGCCTCGGCGGTCAGCGTCAGTTTCGACCCGCTCGTGTACTCGCCAGTGCCAGACACAAAGCCGCCCTTCGCGTTTCCAGAGGCGACTGTCACGCTGTTCGTCGCGACCGTCTCGCCCTTCTTCGGCTTGTACGGCGTAACGGTGGTCTTGAGCGTCTTGTCGTTTGCATCTCGAATCGTCACCGTGCAGACGCGACCCTCGCCAATCTCCATGCCGACCGCCTCCGCAAGCTGAAGCGTAAAGAACTCGTCATCCTCCACTGCCTTGTCGGTCTTGATTGGAATCGCAATCACCTTCTCTCCAATCTCGCCTGCTTCCCACGTCAGCGACAGCGGGAACTTCAGCCCGCCCTTTGGCGTAACACCGTCAATCGTCCCCTTCGCAAGATCAACATCCGCCGCGGCGGCTGTATTGTACGTCAGATACACCTTCAGGCTGCTGGCGCTCTCCGCGCTCCCACCATTGACACGGATCGTTGCCGTATCGCCCTCATTCGTCTCGACCTCGCCCTCAGCAAACGCAGCCGCAGGCGAACCCACCGTATTCCACCAAGCAGGATCAGTCTCGATGGGGTCGTTGTAGTCGAATACGATGGTTGCCGACGAATCGATCCGTGCCCCCTTCGGCGCATCGTCGCGCACCTTCACGCGGTAGGTGATATGCCCTTCGCCACAATGCGTTTCGGGATCATTAGGCGGGAGGAATCCGGCGAGGATGTCCTTCGGCCAGCCGGTGTCAGTCGTGGGATCGACAATGCGCAGATACCAGGTGGCAAGGCCGGTCGTCTCGTCGAGCGCAAGCGATGTCCGCACGATAAGGTTCGTGCCCATCATCGTGGCGTCGCTCGAACCGCTCTTCTTGCCGGCGAGCCCGAGGTCGATCTGGTCGCCGAACGCCACTTCCGCCATCTCGAACGTGGACCAGTCGAGGTTCGCGTTCAGCGCCTGCGACACATACACCTCCTGCGCCGCCGCCGTCGCGTTCGTCTGGTTCTCGAAGTAGATGGTGTACGTCAACCACTCGCCCGGCTTCACGAACCGCTCCGTCTCCGGATCGCCCACGCCCAGCGGCCCCACCATCTCGTTCGGGTCATAGGACTTCGGCTGTTCGATGGGATCGCCTTTCTTTTTGATGACAACCGAAACATCAAGTTGCCCGCTGACGGTGTCCTCCTTGTTGATGTCGTTGCACACAGTAAGCGAAATCGGATAACACGCCGACGATGTGGCTGAATACTTGCGTGTTATCGAAGACGCACCCCACGAATAGGATGTGATCTTCCGTTTCTTGCCAGGCGTCGACCCGCTTCCGTCAAAGGTATAACTGAAAGTATCGCCATTCTTCACCGCCTCGTCATACTCCTCCTGCGATGCATATACAATTTTGTAACACAGTGTGAAACCGTCTTGGTCTTCGCCGTTTATCACCGCCGAAGGGAGCCCTGAACGCTTCACCGTTATCGCAACCTCATCCGTGTTATCGGGCATATACATTTCGTTGTGCGACTCCCAGCGATAACTTGTATACAAGTCACCCACAGGCACAGCCACATAATCGCCTGCACAAACCGTAAACACAAGTTTCCCATCCACCTTGTCCATATCGTCTGGAATGACGCTTTCAGGGATTTTAAGATTCTTGTTAAAGTCCCCCGCCTTCTGCCTGTCGTCGGATACCAATCTGGTCACCTGGCCATCGAATCTGACAAAATTGATCTCAAGGCTATGCATATAATTCCGCGTCAGAGTCTTGATGTCGGCATTATCCTTCGCCGTAACTCCGACGGCAAACTTCTTGTCCGCCTCGACTTCTGTGCCGTCAGCCATATTCGCTACAGTCTCAATGTCAACCGCATGAAGCCATGCGTCATACATAGACTCCCACGAACCCAAATTTCCAGGATATGCAAAGCCAGCTTCTCCATATCTATGGACACATTCCAGTCGATCTCCTGGACCATGTATCACTCCTGCGAAGCCAGACATGGATAAACTCGCCGGATTCTTTGGGCGTCCACAATCAGACCAGAAACCTATTCCACTATTGCGCCCCTGCGAGATGTTATCAATGAACCAGTCACACGCGTATGAGTGCTGAGCTTTGGGAGACGTCTTCTTTCCAAAACCATTACTTTCAAGCACAATATAGTTGTAGCCACAAGCCGCATAAGCATTATCATATCCGGCGATTTTCGATGACCTATAAAACTCCATACAATCCGCTTCATTGCCAATGATCTCCAAATCGTCTGATATCCCCCAATCATCAGCTGTGTCCAATCCAATATGCCGATATAGGCGCCCGCGTAATCTTGCAGCAATACCAGCGGTTAAATGTGCACCAAAACTATGACCTATAAAGGTACAATTCTGGGGAGATATATCAAGGTCATTTAACTGGCCCGCAACATAATCAGCTATCGCACCCGTCCTCCCTGATGCGCCACGCAACCATTCATGCGCTTCTTTATCCCAGTTAACCACAATAACGCCATCAAAAACTTTCTTCCCGAACTGATCTTTTGCGGACAGCAATGCATCAGCCATATCAAGAACCCATTTTTCATGGTAAGAATTCTTCCACCCATGTGCGACAAGCGCCAATTTTTTGCCCGCCAAGCTGAAGCTACCATCCAAATTCATTTCATCGTCCCACCCCAAAAGAGCGTTTGATTTATTGAGTATCCATTGCCGCCCACGATCTTTGTACAGGTACGCGCCAGTCTGGGAATCCAGGTTGGCAGCCGCCTGTAACCTGCCCATGGTGGAAATTTTTGATGAACTCAGCAAAGACTCTCCCCCTGATTCCTCCGCCGCCACTACCGTCATTCCATACGGCACAAGGTCAGCAATCTTCTGCAACGCAAATCCATTGCATTCGTAGAACCTCGCCGCAAGCGCGGCGAAGTTCTGCACCATCTCGCCGTTGTTCGCGCCAAAGACCTGCGTGAGGCGTTCGCCGCGCGCCTTCAGCTCCGCGTCAGCCGTGCTTGCAAACTCGGCCTTCATCGCGGGCGTGAGATAACGGTCGATCTCCGTCGTGTACTTCGCCATGATGTCACTTTCGGTGTTCGCCCGCACAGAGACCGCCGTCGATCCGTTGTTCGCCGGCGGAATCTTGGCTGTCATGAGGAGCGTCACAACGTCACCCGGGTGCAGCGGACCAAAACCACCCTCCGCATCGTTACCGACGAACTGGAAGCCGCCCGACGTGAACCGCTCGCCGTCCAACGAGAACTGGATCGGGTTCTGGGCATCATTCCCAGTGTCCTGCACAGTGAGAAGCGGCACGCACATATCCATGTTGCCAGTATTGCGATAAGTCACCGTGAAGGTGAACACACGCCCAGGCCTGACGCTCGAGGGCACATCGTACTCCAGCTCAAGGATGCCCTTCCCCTCTGCCTTAACCACAGTCACAGCGCCTGGCAGCTCCGCCGCGTTGTCGCCGCTCTCCACGCGCACGGCGTAGGTCTGGCCCGCAGTGAGCGCGGCGCAGTCGACGGTGGCGATGAGGTTGCCGTTGGCGTCTTTCTGCGGCGCGTTGAGGGCAACGCGCCCTACCGGGCTCATGAGCGAAACCTCATTTGCTTCGCCGAAGCCCACACCCGTGATCGTCAGCGTTGTCGTGCCGCTTGATGGCAGTGTCGCGGGCGTCACGCCGGTGATGGTCATCTGCGTCGATTCGGTTGAGAGGTTGTAGGTCGTTGTCGTGTCGCTCTCGAGGACCACGTACACGTCAGTCGCGCCGTCGGGGACGCGGAACATCACGCCGTCGCCGGACGCGGTCATGGAACCGGATGCGGACGCGACGGAGCGCGTCCCTCCCGGCATGAAACCGAAGCCATACGTTACACGAACTCCGGCCGGAATGTCGAACTTCACCATTCGGTTATCGTCATTCTCGCCGAAGGAGAGCCTGAGAACGGTCGGCGTGCCGCCGTTGATCACGCCTTCGCGCGATATCGAAGGATCAAGCGCCTCAAGGCCCACGGACACCGCCCGTTCGCCCGTCAGCGCGTTGTTCGCGGCAAGCGATCCCTCGAAGATATCGTGGTAGCTGTTCACGTTCACCTTCGGGTACCATGTGCCTTCCGCGATCGCAGGCACGGTGAAGTAGGCCGAGCAGAACACGCTGCCGCCTACGCTGATGCGGCTCGACGTCGTCTTGACGCCCAGCACGACCTCGCGGCCGCTCTCCGAAACGAG
>JAEEGL012558427.1_pt1 | contig 14489 bp, 10 predicted proteins | sample 9134231 | NCBI WGS metagenome assembly JAEEGL01 (sample SAMN16246548, study PRJNA631951) | gut metagenome | biome: gut microbiome; feature: rumen; material: fiber-attached | host: Bos | place: Iran: Karaj | collected 2018-10
ATAGAACTTGACCATCCACTTGCCCACGTCCGACGCCTGCCTCAGGGCAAACGCCGAGTAGGTGTCCGAAGCCCGGATCATCTTGAGGGCGTTCGCCATGATGTCGTTGCTGATTTCCGCTGGCTGAACCGTGGCAAAGAAATCGTCACGTTCAAAAAGCGCCTTCAGCGCGTCAAACAGCACGGCATACGCGCCCTCGTGCTCGGACAGGACGTCCAACGTCCTCGTGAAGCAATACATCGAAGCCAACGCAACGCCCCTGCGATGCTTTTCCAACAATCCGCGCCGGGCCAACTCCCGGGCGAGAAAGCTCCAGGCCTCGACAATGGAAAGCGGCGTCCGGTGGTTGTCGGACTGCAAATTCCCGTCCGCCCTCACGCTGTAGTTGTACAGGAACTCGTGCACGACGGAAATGCGGGGGGCGACCGCCAGCGCCAGACATCCGAAACTGACGTCGTTCGACCGTTCGATCTGCTGAAACTCCAAGCCGTTCCGGCGCACCAGCTCCGTCCGGACCAGCCGGTTCCAGGGCGCATAGCCGAAGTTCGAGAAGATTTTTTCCTTGAGAGCCTGTCCGTCAAAAGGGACACACACGCCAGACGGCAATGCCGGCGAGTGTTCGCGGAGGACCTTCCCGTCCGAGTCGTCACGCGCCCGATACCCCCAAAACACCACATCGGCATCGTCTGCTTTCGCTTTGCCGTATGCCCTCTCGAAAAGCGTCGGTTCGCACCAGTCGTCTGAATCGACAAACCCGAGATATTCGCCGGTCGCAACGGCCATTCCGGCATTGCGCGCCGCGCCTCCGTTCGTGTGTTCGTGGAGCAACACCTTCACGCGGCCGTCCCGCGCCGCATACTCACGGAGGATCTCCGCCGAGCCATCGGTTGACCCGTCGTCGACGCAGATGATCTCCATGTCCCGCAATGTCTGCCCCACAACGGAATCCAAGCATCGCCGAAGATAGTTCTCGACGTTGTAGACCGGCATGATAATCGAAACCTTGGGCATGCCCGATATTATATCACAAAATGTACGAGCCGTCCCAGCGCCGCGATTCGTCCGGACCATTGCATTGAGGCGCATCAGGACCCTCGCCACTTCCGGAATCTCGCGGAAGCCTGTCGGCAAACGATACCTGTCAAGCAGAGTCGCCACCTGCGCAGAAACCTCATCGACGGCTTCAACCGTGCGCATCTTCTCAACGTTGTATGAAAGCCGCAGAAGTGCCCGTGCCTTGGCCGCAATGGAGAATCTCTGCCAAATCCCGCGCTCCTCAAGCATCTTGAAGAAGATCTGCTCGGCTTCCGCGAATATCAACGGAGTGGAGTCCTTGGTGCTTTCAAGTGAATCAACGCGCCCAGACCGGTGCAGAACCATGACGCCGTCAAAGACCGCAATCTTTTCCGAACAGGCCACGGCCGTCTGCACAAACGGGAAATCCTCAGACCGGGCCAACGGCGGGAAACGCAGTCTCTCACGAATCACAAACTCCCGGCGATAGAATTTTCCCCACGGCACCGGACCTGCGAGAAAGAACAGCGAAGACCCGACGTCGTTGGGGGAGAACACATCCCGCGCGGGCAGCAGATCCTTCCGCAGGCACCATCCCAGTTCTCCTCCCAGCTCTCCATGCAGGCCGATTCCGCGAGCGCGGGCCAACAGCACATCGCATCCGGTGTTCACGGCCCGCTCAACCATTGAAGACAGAACGGTTGGCGAGGCCAGTTCATCATCCGAGTCAAGAAAAACCAGATAGTCGCCTTTTGCGCGGTCAATACCGGCATTTCGCGCGACGCCGGGCCCCGCATTCCGTTGGTGAACTGCCGAAATCCTGCCGTCCCCGGCAGCGATCCGGTCAATGAGCGCAGGCGTCTCATCCGTCGATCCATCATCGACAATGATCAACTCCCAGTCCCTGAAATCCTGCACCAGCACCGAATCAACGGCGCCCTTGATCCACTGAGCGGCATTATAGGCCGGGATGACGATAGACAGTTTCATGCGCGAGGTAAATCAAACCCATACAAAAGGCACTGCTGCATGCTGGGAAGTGCCGGAGCAGATGACAAGACCTCGTGTAACAAACTTCACTGGTGCCAACTCCTTGATTGGCAATCATTCTACATCACTCAGCACCAAATACGTTCCGCAATCCCTGTAGAACCAAGTCAGGATCCAACTCATAGTACAGCGGCAGGCGCACAAGGCAGTCCGCGTAGCGGTCGCAATTGGGAAGCTGGCGTCCGTCATGTTTGCCGCGATAGAATTCCGAGGCATGTAAAGCAAGATAGTGGAACACGCACTCAATGTCACGCTCCTTCATCCTGGCGATGAAGTCCGTGCGCTTCGCGAGGTCAGGGAAGAGGAGGTAGAACATGTGAGCGTTGTTCGTCGCGTACTCCGGGACAAGCGGCAGGGAGAAGCGCCCCGCTTCAGCCAGTGGGCGCAACGCATCATGGTAACGGCACCAGATTTCCTTCCGCCGCTGCTGAATGGAATCCAGGTTCTCCAGCTGCGCCCAGAGGAACGCGGCCACGATCTCGGACGGAAGGAAGGAACTCCCCGTATCGACCCATCCATACTTGTTGACCTCGCCACGGAAGAACTCGGCGCGGTTGGTGCCCTTCTCCCAGATGATCTCCGCGCGTCGGACGAAACGCGCGTCGTTGACGACGAGCAGGCCGCCCTCGCCCGAGATTATGTTCTTCGTCTCATGGAAAGAGAATGCCGCCAAGTGACCGATGGAGCCGAGCGGACGACGGATTCCATCCTTTCCCGTGTAGAAAGAATCAATCGCCTGAGCCGCGTCTTCCACGACCAGGAGGTTGTGCCGGTTCGCGATGTCCATTATGGCGTCCATGTCGCACGCGACGCCTGCGTAATGCACGGGAACGATCACCTTGGTTCGCGGAGTGACGAGCTTTTCGATTTCGGCGGGATCGACATTTGGATTGTCACGGCAGCTGTCGCAGAACACGATCTTCGCCCCCTGCCTCACAAACGCAAGCGCAGATGACACAAACGTATATGAAGGCACGATCACCTCGTCGCCCGGCCCGACGCAAGTGAGAATCGCCGCCATTTCAAGCGCGTCTGTGCAGCTCGTCGTCAAAAGGCATTTTCGAAAACCGTATCGCCCCTCGAAGAATGCCTGGCATTTCTTCGTGAACACCCCATTGCCCGAAATCTTCTGAGAACGGACTGCCCGCTTTATGTAGTCGGTCTCGCGCCCTGTCATGTATGGCTTGTTGAACGAGATTCTCATTTCCAGCCTCCTGACCTTTGACTTGATTTACATACTTATGATTGCCACGCCGGACTCGTATCCAACGCCAAATCCCGCAATGAGGATCTTCCCGCCGAACCCGGCGATCTCATCCTTTGCCATGCGGAGCGCGATTGGGATGCTGGCCGAGACCGTATTGCCGATCTTCTGCATGTTGACCACAAATCTGTCGTCAGGCAGCCCGCATATCGCTTTCAGATTCTCCAGCATGAACACGTTCGCCTGGTGAAAAACGAACCAGTCGATGTCGCCGACGGAGAACCCCGCCTGGCCGAGGGATCGATCCATCAGCTCCGGCACCTTTGAAAGGGCAAACGCCATGATCTCCCTGCCGTTCATGTACAAGTCCTTGGGGCCTCTGAGTCCGGGACTCGCCGTACCCTCGATCTCACCCCCGCGCGCACCGCTCATCGGAACAATGAGATTCTTGGCGCCGGCCCCGTCCGTGTCAAACGCGAAAGATCCAATGCACTCCGCATCGCTTTCCGAAACAAGCGTAGCCGCGCCAGCATCGCCAAAAAGGGTCTGCACCGTGCGATCGGCCGGATTCATGCGCTTGGAGTAGGTGTCGGCAGTTATCACAAGAACATGCCTGGCCCTGCCTGCGCGGACGAGGGCGTCTGCCATTGAAAGTGCGCTGACGAAACCCGCACACCCATGCGAAAGGTCATACACGGGGATGTCCGCCCGAAGTCCCAAACGAGCATGGGCTAGACACGAATTCGGCGGCAAGACGTAATCCGGGTTCTGCGTGCAGAAGATGGCGGCGTCTACCATCTCACGCGAAAGCCCGTTTTCCCCAAACAAGCGCTCCGCCGCCCTGACGCCAAGGTCGAGAGCCGTTTCATCCTCTCCCGCACGGCGTCTTTCAACGATCCCCGTCTTCTGCGATATGCGGGCGATGTCCCATTCAGGATGGAGCCGGGCGATCTCCGTATCGGACAATATCCGTTCAGGCAGATGATATGCCACCGCAGCTATCTTAGAAAACCCCATTCAGCCTCCTGAGACCATGTTGTAGAGATCTGAAACCGTATTGGCCGATTTCATCTTCTCCACGTCGAGAATCGTCCCGAACTGCCTCCGCGCAAAGGCTATGAACGTCACCTGTCCGAGACTGTCCCAGCCGTCCAGAGTGTCAAGCGCCGTTTCGGGTGACACTCCCGGCTCTGACACCATGGCCCCGAATTTCACTGCAAACTCATTTACGTCCATTGTCATTCCTCCTCAAGGACCGCCAGTCCGAATCCCGTCCTGCCGTATCCGTTTCCATTGTAAAGCATATAGCGTTTCCCTTTGTGGTCGAACACATGCGGGTAGCAGACCATTTCGCTATCCCAACCTGAAGGCGACACATCAAGCCCCACAAAGTCCACGGGCTTTCGCGTCCACATCCTGCCGTCAAGGCTCTCGGCGTAACGAATCCTGTACAAGGGGATTTCCTTCGTTCCACGAGAGGAAAACCACATCTTGTAGACACCGCCTTCCTTTATCACGCTTGGCCGCGATATCGCATATTCGTACTCCGACTCATAGTCAATGGCGACGATACCTGGGCGAACCCAATTCAACCCATCGGACGATTCGGCATACTTGAGATGATAACGATGCATCGTCTTTCCGGAATCGTTGAACCATCCCGTACAATTCAGGTACCACATCTTCCAGCCCTCGCTTTCCCTCAGCACCGAGCATGAAGCGCAGAAGTGCGGCTCCTCCTTCGTCCTGTCCAGGATAGGACCTTTGTACATCTTGCGGAACGGACTGCCTTTTTCGCTGATGCACACACCAACTGAATTCCTGAACGGAACGGTCACGCCGAGATTCCAGCCAATGTAATAGAGATAGCGAGTGTCTCCGAAAGCCGTCATCCACGTGGCCATGGTTCCGCTGTCATCGAATGCGCCCAATTCACCGGGAGATATGACCGGCTTCTCAGACAATTGCAGGATTCTTGACGGCTCTTTTAAATCAACGTCAACATAATTCGTAAAGCTGCGGTTTTGGACATCTCTAGACGAGAAGTATATTCTGAACACATCTCCTTCAAGATGTTCGGCTATCGGAACAGCCGCATATCCAGCGAGCGACTCGTTCTCACCGGACGCATTGTAGATCAGGCCGATCTTCCTCCACTTCATGCCAACCTCCTACTTAAATTGAAAAACCAGAGGCGAGAAACTCGCCGGAATCCATCGGGAGAGGCTTCGTTCCGCGCTCGATGCAGACGCTCCCGTCGGGCAAGTCGGAAAGAATCAACGAGCCCGCGCCCACAATGCACCCCGCCCCCACTTTCACGCCATCCCGCACCGTGGAGTTGACGCCGATGAAACTTCTTTCTCCGATCTCCACGTATCCGCTCACAACGACATGCGAAGTCAGGAAACAGTGTGAGCCGATCCGGGAATCGTGGCCGACGTGGTTCCCGCTCCACATGACGACATCGTCGCCGATTTCGGAGAACGGCTGGACCGTGTTGTCCTCCATTATGAATGCATTGCGCCCTATTCGCCCGCCATTGAGGACTGTCGCCCTGGAACTCACATAGCTGGCGAAACCGTAACCCATGCCGTCGATCCGAGCAAAGACTTTTTTCCTATGCGCATTCAAACCGCCATACCCCATGGCCACAAACATTTCAAAACGGTCTGGCGGATATTCTCCAACTCGCGAAAATGGCACAAGCGGAAGACCGCAGAACTGCGACGACTTGCACCATTCGTCATCAACGCAGAATGCGGCGACGGTCCTGTCCGTGTCCGTGCGGAAGTAGTGGTAGGCGAGCCGCGCGATGTCGGTGTTGCCGAATATGACTATCTCCTTAGCCATGCGGCAACACCTCCTTCATGAATTTCGGGGCCTCGGCGCCACAGTTGAAGATGAGATCAAGAACCGTGACCTTGTGCTCAAACGGAGGGAAAAGCTGCGGATACTCAGGGTAGCCCGAATAATCCATCCACGACAGCTTTATTCCCCTGTTGGAGAAGACCTCCGGCACGATGTAGTCCTTTGCCGCAGGGCCGGACAGGTATTCATCTCCACCTGCCTTTGCCACGAGATCCGCGAGGCGTTCGGTCTTGCCGTCAATTATTCCATAATCCCGATCATACGAGATCTTGGTATTTATTCCGAGAATGCCGCAGATGGCCATGATAAAGCGGTAGTTGACCTTGGATATCAAGCGTTCGCGGGAACACTCATCGTAAAGGGCGCAGAAGACGTCCTTGTATTCCTTGAAATGCGGAGCCTTGGCATAGAAGGACATGATCGTCTGCCAATGCGCCCTGGCCCAGGAGCCATCCCGTATCTCCGCCTCGGATATCTTGAGCCCAGTATCCTGATACCCCTTGGAGTTCACGGGGATGGTCAGCCACTTCAACCCCTGCGGGGTCTTGATTTTGTTGCGATTGCGCCAATCGCGCACGGTGTACTGCATCTCGTCGTAGATAATGAACTCGTCTACGGACGCAATGATGTCGAAATATCCCTTCCATGGGATGTAGTTTGACTGAAGAACGGCTACTTTCTTGTTAGGCATATCCGACCTTCCAACCGCTAAAGGCAAAGCACACAGCCACAACCTTTCTCACAGGTTGAAGCCATCGCAATGACGCAATAGCAAATCTGAAAAACAAAAACACGAATTGTATTATATCACTTTTCAGGGGGCGGGGCAAGGGTGGAGTCGGCCATATTTCTGATTTGCGGCGCTGGAGGCGTCAAGCGAACGGTCCAGGTCTGCTTTGACAAGACATACTGAGGTACATTGTTCAAGCAAATGTAAATACGACCTACGTATTCGCCGATGAGCCCCAAGATAAGCATCAACGACCCACCGATAAACAGTAACACCGCCATGAGCGAGCCATAACCCATGGGCATTCTGGGGTGGAAGAACAACTTGTCCACCACTGTCCACAACGAAGCAAACACCCCTGTCACGGACAAAAGCATTCCAAGGTAAAAAGTCAACCTCAACGGCTTCACGGAGAATGCGGTGAAGCCGTTCATCCACAGCGACAGCAGCGCCCTGAACGTGTACCCGCTGACGCCATCGACTCGGGCCCGTTGCTCAACCGTGACGTTGCCCACGTTCTTGGTAATCCGAAAGACGAGTCCGCACAAGAACGGATACGGGCCCGAATACCTGAGTATTTCCTCAACAACAAATCGCCGCATCACCCAGAAACTCGAAAGGTGGACAGTTGCCGGTTTGTCCAGCAGCCAACGCATCATGAAATGGTTCATCATGGTGCCGAAGCGCCGGAACCCGCTTTGCTTGATTATCGGGTAGGCCCCATAGACCACGTCGTTTCCATCGGCTTCTAGCTTGTCAATCAATTCCCAGATGGAATCACATGGCGCCTGGCCGTCATCGTCAAGGGAAAAAACCAGATCACCGTCGCTATGCGCGTAACCAGCCATCAACGCAGCATGTTGCCCGAAATTCCTCGCAAGCTCCATCCCGCGCAAATGAGCAGGATCCTCCTGACAAAGTCGCTCGATGACCGAATAGACCTTGTCGGGCGAATGGTCGCTCACCATGACGATCTCGTAGTCGACCTCGGACCGTTGCGACATGACGGACTTGATCTCCGACACCACGCCCTCAATCGTCCTCTCGGAACGGTAACAGGGGATTACAAAGGAAATCTTCATCACTTGGCCCCCTGGCTGGCTACGGTTATTCCGGCGACGATGAGGAGAACGCCCCAGATGCGCCAGGCGTTCAGCGACTCGCCGAAGAGAAAATGGGAGAGCAGCACGACCAGCACGAAACCAAGACTCGTGAACGGATAGGCGTAGCCAATCTCCAGCTTGCTCATCGTCGCCATCCAGCAAAGGCCCGAGATGAACGTCGCGGCCAATCCGCTGAAGACAAACGGATCGAACAACACGGTGAAAAGCGTCACCGCCTTGGGCCAGACGCCTTCCGGAATCTTCAGACCGGCGAACCTACCGCTGATGCGCCATTTCATGATCATCTGCGAGTAGACTGACGTCGCAATCGTCGCCGCCAGATAAACGTGCGCTATGACTTTGGCGTTCGTGTGCATGTTACGTCCTTTCGGTGAACTCGCTTAGTCTTAATCCATTCCTTCATGCGTGCCGACACGGCACCTGTCGCCCTGTACAGGGGATTGTCCTTTTCAAGCCAGATCCGCGCGTATGACATGACTATGAAGAAAAACGGCCACATCACTAATTTGTAACGTGGCTGGGCCTCACCCAGCATTATGACCGCCGTAAAACCGGCAATCAGGATCGTAGACGCCAAGCCCGGCAGACACCCCTCAAACGAAACGGTCATCCGCAGCAGCAAACCCGCCAGCCCGAGTACGAAGAGCACAAGGAAAACTATGAGCGAAGTAACCACGATTGCATGGCACCAAGGCCTGACACTGTGGGGCTTAATCGTGAAATCGTACCAGAAATCTCCCCACTTTGTATCTGCATAGAGATAACCCATCTTCTGTGCGAACAATTTCGGATATGACTTCCAGTCTTTCTTCACGGAAGCCCAGAGCATCCGAGACAGCTCTGCCTCGCTTTTCATAAGAACGTTCTTGTCCTTGATGACCTGTCCCCTGCTCGTTCCCTTGCTTTCAACGCACAGACCGATATTCAGGGCGGCGAATTTATTCCATCCCGACTTTTCTATTCGCTGCGGTCCTGCAATCGTATTGAAACAAGACTGGACACAGGGAACAGAGATCAAATAGACGCAGAGGAAAACAAAGAAAATCGTTACGGGCACCTTCCATCCTTTCGCACGGCGGACCAACAACTCAAGAAGCAACAATACCGCAAACGAAATCGCAAAGATCATGGTAATTGGCTTAAAAGCCTCCCCAAGGGCCAGCAATAACGCGATGCCAGCGGCAATAAAGCAACTTCCCGCCACAGAATCCCCCCCGTTAAAAAGCCGCATGAGCAAATAAAACGCCAACGTAAACAGCAACATGGCAAGAAACTCCCCGAACAAGAGCGTCGAGAAAAGAATCAGCGCAGGAGACAGGCAAAAGGCCAATGTTATAAAGACGGCCCACGAATTGTCCGTCGAGCGCTTTACAAGAGCGAAAAAAGGAGGTATCGTCAGGACACAGCATACGACATTCAGTATCTGCCCAACCACTATGTCAGGGCAAACCAGTCTGCCAAGCAGCGTACACAGCACTTCATAGTTACACCAGTAAAAATATTTTGGATAATGGCAAAAACCCGAATCCGGCTCCGTGATTGCGTGGGCGGTCAAGTCGAAATCGGATTGCATGTGCTGCCCCAGCCCGTGCGTCAAACGAAGAATGGCCGCATAGGCCAGCGCTGCAACAACCATCAAGGTTATTATTTTCACCTTGGCGCTTCTGCCTGTGATCTTATTCAATGCAAAAGCCAAAACCACAAGAACCGCAATCTGCATGACAACGTCTTGGCAGGTACAGGGGGGGTAGGTAATAATGAACGCACGAACTGTCAAAGCGGCAAAAACCGCGACAGTGGCAATCATCGCACAAAACAGGATTCCACGCCAGACGCCTCTCACCCCCCCTGTCGGCAACACGAACAGGGCGTTCTCCGCGCAACAACAATGCTTCTTGTTCAGATACCGCGCAAGAAAGGCAAGGAAGACAAACAAGCAACCGTAAACCCAGAACATGTAATTCTTCCCGCGAACGCGAATTGAAAGCTTGTCCAGCCGCACGTTCTGATCTCCCATCTTTGGCATTTTCGCGATGCGGACGGTTAGCGTTCTCGCGCGCTCCGGCACATGGAACGCAAGATGAAAAGGCGCAAGGAACTCTTCACCAGAAAGATAAGTAAACCAGCCTTTGACCCACCGTGAATAGGGCAACGCCTTCGTTGGCACGTCTTTGCCTTTTTCATCCTTGAAGTTCACCCAGATGACCGCCGGATAATTGGTGCTTCCCGTCCTTCCCCAGCCGCCATGAATATCCACAACCTCCCCAGCCTCGACAGGCAGCGAATAAGTCACCGGCGTCGAGACCCACGGCAGGCGAGCGATTTGTGATACGGATATGCTTCGATTCGCCATCGCATCCTGCGCACTGCCCGCCCAGGCCTCTGCACAGAATTGAACCAATCCAACGGCAACTAGCAGCTTGATCATCTTCATGAAACTCACCTTCGACATGACTTTATTGCACGGAAACCGCCGACTTGCACGCGAACCATTCACGGCATGGGCATGACGCATTGATGCGCTGCGGGGAAGTCCCCCTTCTCTCCCAATTCAAGGAACCTGACGATCAAAGGATCTTCAACCTTTCCGATGCGGGCGAATTCAGCCAACATCCCGTACAGAATCTCAGTCGATTCCATCCTTTCATTGTCGGGCACATATTGAAGCTTGTTGAAATACCATCCCTTTACGTATTCCGCGAACCTTCTGTTCATAAACGAATCCGCCAGCCCTGTCTTCTGAAGCCACTCAACATACGGCTTTGCGCACAAACAATACTTTCTGAAGAACGCCGCCCCGACATTGTTCACTGCAGAGTTCGGATGCTGTGCATAATAAACCTGAACGCATTGCGGAACGACTGTGGTGACTTGAGAAGCCTCCAGCAGCATATAGGACATCAAAGTGTCTTCGCCATACCCCCCGACAACGTGGGAAATGCCGTTCTCGACCATCAGCTGCTTTTTTATCATCATGCTATGCAGCCGAATTGCCATGAAGTCTATCTGACTCAGCAATTGCCTTCCCTTCCCTTTAATCACATCAGCCGGGAAATACCTGTGGATATTCGAATAGATGCCGACCTTCTTGACCTGGTCCTTTGCAATGATGCAATCCCCCAATACGATATCCGAACGGGTTCGCTTCATTGTGTCGTATAATTGTTCATATCCCTCCGGAATGGCTTCGTCGTCCGGATCCAGGAATACGACGTAATCCGTCGTGGACAATTCAACCCCCTTGTTCCTGGGACGGGACGCCGACCCGCTCCCGCCATCTTCAAATCGATATGCAACGACATTGTCGTATTTCCGGGACAGCCAACGCACAATTGTCGGCGTGATGCCGTCGGACGAGCCGTCGTCAACCAACACGATCTCCATGTTGGCAAAATCTCGACATCTCAAGAGGCTCGCAAGCGCTTTGCCGTACAAGTACCAGCCATTGTTGTACACAGGGATCACGACGCTGTACTTCTTGTTTGATTGGCGCCGCTTGCGCGCGCCGGCCAGCCAGCCGCCATCCAGTTTCTCGTCATAGTTGAAATGGTCGATGGAATAGCCTGAGTCGATTTCCTGCGGGCCATTCAAGCCCCGGAGGAATTCCCACGTGAATCTCCTGCAGCTAAACACGGTCCGATGTCGGTCTTGCATCGTGGACACAAAACCATGCTCAATGCCATTCTCCAATTTACCGTCTTTTCTAAACGCCGCCTTTGTGACATAACTGGACTGCGTGTATTTGAAGCCGTTTAGCATGTCCTCCAGGTAGAAAGGCCCGTAATACGAATCAGGGCTCCAGAATGCCACATAGTCAACGGCACGATATTCCTTCTCTGAAAACTCTTCAATCGCATACAGCTTCCGACTCGGAAAACTCTGCTCGTCGAACATCTGCTGCACTTCTGGAGTCACATGGTCCACGACAACGGCAACCGTACGCGAAGTCGTGCATTCAGGTTTCCCGACAATTCGCAGCATCTCGGAGATTCTGTCAAAACACGTCTCTCCGGTCATCACATACCGAACAGAGGCCATTTGGCGTTCATACAGTTCCTCGGCATCAAAAGACGACAACAACCTTCCAACGCCCTCTTTTGAATGCGCCAGATAGACCAATGGCAGAATCGAATTGACGCCAATGCTGTAATTTGACATCAGCAAACTGCCGGTGGCCTGCAGTTCATACGCCCGGTTGGCGAACATCGTCTGGCTGTTCTTCACCGTATTGATGTTAATCGACCAGTTGAAGGTCTTGTGCAGATTCTGCAATAAATCATGACTGACTCCAGGATGGACAAAATCCCTGTATGCTTGCGGAAATTCATATCGATTGTCGGGCGTCGCAACATTTGAGAACCTGTCAACTATTGCCAATGGCCGGTGCGCCGCCAATATGCCATCGAAGATCATGCGCAGATCCGTGCAGCGTTCGGGGAATTTGCGATACCAGCTGCCTGAGAAGATGACCCCTCCGTCTTTACGGAGTTCGTTGTTGCATCCAATCGGATTGTGAAAACAGGGATCAATCCCGAATCGCATGACGTAGACGCGATTGTGCCCGCAGTCCGCGACGTAATCATGGATCTTCTCCGCGCACGAAGTGAAGACGTAGTCGCATTTCTTCGCCGTTCCGATAAAATCAGAGTAATGGGGAGGGTCTTCCTTTGAATAAAACACGACCGGCACGCCATTTGACTTGGCAAAGTCTATTAATTTGTCGAGCAAAAGCCTTTTACTGCTACCTTCCGTTGCCAGACCTTGCCATTCATTGTTCAGGCCATTCCATGTCGACACGACAAGAAACACGTCGACCTTTCGCAATACGTCCCCCCAGTTCTCCGGGGTCACATACGAGAAATCTGCGGCTGACTGAACAGAATCATAGTAGAAACGGTCGCAAATCACCGCGATTTTCGATGCCGCCTTGGCAAAATACCCGCAACCGTTGCTTGTTTGGCATGCCTTTGCATGCACTATCCGCTTCTCATACGATGCGTTTGCCTTATTGGCCCTTACTCTCTTGAAAGCGCGTTTAAGCCATCTCTTTATTCCATCTTTCAGACGCCAATAGGCGAGCGTAAGCCGCCCCAATTTGGCCTTGGACAATTTCTCGTAGTCCATTTTCACGCGTTGCAACGCCGCGTCATGCTGAGCGATCCTTTTCTCCAGCGCCCGCTTTTCTGAGGTTTGCCGCGCAACCTGCTTCTCCAGCTCCTGCTTTTCAGCGGCTTGCTGGGCGACCTTTTTCTCCAGCGCCTGCTTTTCTGAGGTTTGCTGGGCGACCTTTTTCTCCAGCGCCTGCTTTTCAGCGGCTTGCCGTGCCAACTGATCTTTTTGCCGAACGATCTCTTTTTCCGCAGTCTCCTTCCCCTTGACGAGTTCGGCGCACTTTGAGTTCAACGCCGCAACTTTCTCCTTCAACAACTTCTGGCTCTCGTTTTGTTTGCGGGAGTTATCCAGAAGCTGGGTTATCCGGTCGCGCAATTGCCGTTCCTGCTTGAATACCGCATTCTCAACGTTCTCAAGGTCTTCAAAGTCCCCCGTAGGGACAAACGCGACCCGCTCTTCCCTGCGAACAGCCACAAATCCGATCCAACTGCCGAAATAACGAATCTCCGTGATCTCGAAATACGGATAAATAATCTTCTTGATTTTGGAGAAGTAGAACGTCTGCTTATGATCGGGGTCGTCGTTAATGCCAAAAGGAACCGTGACAATCACCCGTCCGCGGTCGTTCAGCGTCGAATAGGCTTTTTCAATGAAGATCTCCGGACGCAAAAGATGTTCGAGGACTTCCCCGAAGATCACGTTGTCAAAACGCCGTCCGCCAAAATCAAAGGTTGAGAAATTGCCCTGGGCGAACTGGACGGCTTTTCTTACAGACTCGTCCTCGGCCAGTAACTTCTCATTGGCAAATGCCACGGCATCTGCATTGATGTCCAGCCCCAATACCGTAAAGCCGGCCTGCCCCAAAAGGATCGGGCCCACCCCTTGTGAACAGCCGACATCAAGAACACTCGCCCCCGATACCTGCTCGCAGATCCAATTCATGCGTTCACGCGTCTTCCGCATGAACTCCATGCTGAATCCACCGATTCCGTTGTATGCGTCGAAGATCCTGTCCATCGCATTCACCCCACTTTCTACTCCTTTGACAATTCATCCGGGTCATGCACGCGCGGGCCCTGCGCGTCGGGATCGTCTCCGCATTTCACCCCGAACGAGGTCAGCCGCATTTCCGTCTTGCACTTAAATGGACAGAACTGCACGTCCATCGTCGTCGCGCCCGCAGGCACCTCCACCCTGAATCTGAACTCGGCTTTTCCGTCCGAGTCTAGGTGTATGTAAACGAATTCTCCGCCGTACACTGTGGATGTCCAAAGCGCCGGCGCGGCGACGGGCTTTCCCGCCTTGTCCGAGAAGCGAATCCGCACGAGGCCCGCCCGCGGCACCGCCGTGCCACCGGTCTCGGCCCTCGCGCTGACGGCGAAAACAA
>JAEEGL012563302.1_pt1 | contig 14489 bp, 3 predicted proteins | sample 9134231 | NCBI WGS metagenome assembly JAEEGL01 (sample SAMN16246548, study PRJNA631951) | gut metagenome | biome: gut microbiome; feature: rumen; material: fiber-attached | host: Bos | place: Iran: Karaj | collected 2018-10
CGTGACGCGCACCTTGCGGCCACGGCAGAAGAGCCGCACGTGGTAGTTCTTGATGGCGTTGCACACCTCGAAATAGAGCGACGTCGAGGGCTCTTTGGTGCCTTCAGTCTTGGCCGATGCCTCGACTATCTCCGACTGGAGCATCTGGACATTGTCCGACGAAAGCTTCTGGCTGTCAACCACGACGGTGAAGTCTTCAATCAGGCGGTCGGCCACATCGTTGAGCAACTCGATCTTGAGGATGTTGAACTCGAGGTCGCATATGTTTTTGGGCGGTGTGCGCAGGTACGGCGACGGCAGATATTTGGCATGAATGAGCAGGTAGAGTCCCTCTTTGCCATAACCGCTGAAGGCTGGGAAATTCTTGCCGAAGAACGCGAACTCATGCTTGCCGCTGTAGTCCTCGACCGTAAGGAAACCGCAAGGCGACCCACTCTTCGAGATGGCTTCGCGCCACCCCGTGACGAGGCCGCCGCACACGATTTCTCGCTTCTGGAAACGGTCGATGCGGGCCATTTCGTCGGCCGAGAGCGACTTGAGCAGAGCTTCACGTTCTTCTTTCTTGTATGGAATCCTTGGTATCGACTCCAGCTCGGCCATCGTGGTGTTGCAGGCATATTTGAGCTGGAACTTGTAGTCGTCCAACGGATGTGCTGAAAGATAGAGGCCGACGTACTCCTTCTCGCGGTTGAGGCGCATCAGCGTGCTCTCCGGCTCACACTCGGGGAAGACGGGGCGGGCGATGCAGATTTCGCTGTCAGCCAAGTCGCCGAACAGGCTGTTTTCGTTGCTCTGCTTGTCGCTCTGATACTTCTGGCCGTAGCTCACCAGCACGTCGAGGAAGGAACGGCCGGACGGCAGCATGACCACATACTGTTCGCGGCGGGCGTTTCCGAGGCTGTCCAATGCGCCGCTGTGGACGAGCGATTCGAGCGCCTTGCGGTTGGCCGTACCGAGGTCGATGCGCTCCAGCAGGTCGTAGATGTCCTTGTAGGGGCCGTTCTTCTTGCGTTCGTTCACAATCATATCGGCCGCACCCTCACCGAAGCCCTTGATGCCGGCCAATCCGAAGCGCACGGCACCCTCCTTATCGACGCTGTAGCGTTGGCGCGACAGGTTCACGTCGGGGCCCTTCACTTCGAGGCCCATCGCACGACATTCGTCCATCTGCTTGCCCAGTTCCTTCACGTCGTTGAGCGAACGCGACAGCACGGCAGCCATATATTCGGCCGGATAGTGCGCCTTCAGATAGGCCGTCTGATAGGCCACCCAAGCGTAGCAGACGGCGTGCGACTTGTTGAAGGCGTAGGAGGCAAAGGCTTCCCACTTCTTCCAGATGGCGTCGAGCACCTTCGGGTCGTGGCCGTTCTTCTGGCCGCCCTCGATGAACATCGGCTTCATTGCATCAACGATGTCCTTCTTCTTCTTACCCATCGCCTTACGCAGCGCATCGGACTGTCCACGGGTGAAATTGGCCAACAATCGCGACAAGAGCATGACCTGCTCCTGATAGACCGTGATGCCGTAGGTGTCCTTCAGATACTTCTCCATGATGGGGATGTCATAGACGATAGGCTCCTCGCCATGCTTGCGGCGGATGAAGTCGGGGATGTATTCCAACGGACCCGGACGATAGAGCGCGTTCATGGCCACGATGTCGCTGAAACAGTCCGGCTTCAGGTCCTTCAGATACTTCTGCATGCCGGGCGATTCGAACTGGAACGTGCCCACCGTGCGGCCCGAGGCGAAAAGCTCGTAGGTCTTCTTGTCGTCAATCGGGATATGGTCGATGTCAATCTCCAGGCCCGTGGTCTCCTTGATGTTGTCCAATGCCTCGTTGATGATGCCCAACGTCTTCAGGCCGAGGAAGTCCATCTTGATGAGTCCGGTCGATTCGATGACGTGGCCATCATACTGGGTTACAAGCAGTTTCGTCCCGTGGTCATCGACGACGGAAACCGGCACGACGGTGTCAATCGGGTCACGGCCGATGATCATGCCGCACGCATGGACGCCGGTGCCGCGCACGTTGCCTTCGAGCATCTGACCGAGGCGCATCACGTTGCGGATGGCCGGGTCCGGACTGTCGCAGGCCTCCTTCAACTCCGGCACAACCTTGATGCAGTTCTTCAGGTTGCACTTCAGGGCCTTGCCGTTCTCTTCTGGCATACGGTCGGGCACAAGGCCGGCCAGATGATTGGCGATAGGGATTGGCACCTTCTCTACGCGGGCCATATCCTTGATTACCATCTTGGTGGCCATCGTGCCATAGGTGATGATGTGCGACACGCGGTCGGCTCCGTACTTGTTCTGCACCCACTCGATGACGCGCGGTCGGCCATCGTCGTCGAAGTCGGTATCGATATCTGGCAACGAAATACGGTCGGGATTCAGGAAACGTTCGAACAGCAGGTCGTACTTGATCGGGTCAATCTTGGTGATGCCCAGGCAATAGGCCACGGCCGAACCCGCAGCCGAACCACGTCCAGGGCCGACCGAGACGCCCAACTCCTCGCGGCAGGCGCGGATGAAGTCGGACACAATCAGGAAGTAGCCCGGGAAGCCCATCGTCTTCATGATGTGCAGCTCGAACTTGATGCGCTCCCACACGTCGGGACGCAGGGCGGCGACAATCTCGTCGTCGGTCATCTCATTGGCCATCGGGTCACCCTCGTAGCCGTATTCGGGAATCAGATAGTGGTTGTCGCGCGCGCCACGCAGGGTGAGGTGACGCAGGTAATCGGCCTCGAACTTGATACGCACCACCTTGTTCAGGTCACCGCCACCCAGTTTCTTGAACTTCTTTTCGGCCTCCTCCTCGCTCAGGACGACGTTGCCGTTCTCGTCGCGCGTCATCTCGTCAAAGAGCATTTCGCGGGTGAACCGCTGCCGATATTCCTCCTCCGAACCGAACGATGCCGGAATCTCGAAGTTCGGCATGATTGGGTCGTTCTCGATGTTGTAATATTCGTCGCACTTATCGACAATTTCTATCGTATTGCGCAGAGCCTCAGGCACATCGGCAAAAAGCTCGTTCATCTCGGCCGTCGTCTTGAACCACTCCTGCTTGGTGTAGCGCATTCGGGTCGGGTCGTCCAGGTCCTTGCCCGTGTTCATGCAGATGAGGTGGTCGTGCGCCTCGCCGTTCTCCTCGTCGACGAAATGGACGTCATTGGTGCAGATGAGCTTGATGCCGTGCTTCTTCGACATCTCGATGAGGAACTCGTTGTACGGCTTCTGCTTCTCGTAGCACTCTGGATTGTAGAGCGGATCCTTCGAGATGTGGCGCTGCATCTCCAAATAGTAGTCGTCGCCAAAGAGATTCTTGTGCCACAGGATAGCCTCCTCGGCCGCTGCAATGTCGCCCGACTCAAACTTCTTGGCCACCTCGCCACCGATGCACGCCGAACAGCAGATCAGGTTCTCGTGATACTTCTCCAGCACCTCATGGTCGATACGCGGACGCATGTAGAAGCCATCGACCCAGCCGATGGAGACCGCCTTGATAAGGTTCTGATAGCCGGCCTTGTTCTTGGCCAACAGGATAAGGTGCCAACCCGAACTGTCCTGCTTGCCCTCCTTCTTGTCCAACGAGCGGCGCGCCACATAGACCTCACATCCGAAAATCGGCTTGATGGGCGGCAGTCCGTCCGCCTTGCGCTTCTTGTTGTTGCCCTTGGCCAAGTCAAAGAACTCCTTGATTCCGAACATATTGCCGTGGTCTGTGATGGCGAATCCGGGCATATTGTCGGCCGCAGCCTTATCCCAGAGCCGCGCAATCTTGCACTGCCCGTCGAGCAGCGAATATTCAGTGTGAACGTGAAGGTGTGCAAATGGTTCCATTTATTTATTAGAGCGAAAAAGAAATTTAAAAGGTGTAATTATTTTGGCCAATGGTGTTCCGTCACTCCACCGTCAGATAATCGAATTCGAGCGGCACGTCGGTCTTGAGCACGAGCGTGTAGCTGCCGGCATTGATCATGCTGCCTGTCGTGGTGCTGACCGGCTTCCATTTGGCCGGCGTGACGGGGAAGGCCAATGTGCCTTGCGCGATGACGCGATTGTCTGCATTGCTGCGCAGTTCCCAGCGCGAACCGACCGCATCGCCCGTCACGTTCTTGTAGCGGAAACGGAGCACATATTCGTGCGCCAGACCGGTCGAGAAGCCGAACCGCACTGTGCCATCGGCCGCAACCTCAGCCTGCGCCCTGGTCTCCTGGTTCTGGTTGGCGTCGTAGGTCGGGAAATAGCCCTTCGGGGTGACGGCCAATGTCATCGTGTCGAGCGCAGCCCACGTCAGCCCTGCACTGTATGGATAGCCCTTCTCCTGGCCGATGGCGGGCAACGACATACCCTCAGCCACGGCCGACGGCGTCGAAATGGCGATGGCGCACACGACGGCCTGTCCGCACTCGACCCTCGGGAAACTGATTTCCAGATAGTCGCGGTCGCCGCTCGATGCGTTCAACGTGGTGCGCACCAATCGGTTACGACCTTGACTTACGGCCGCTACATCGATATTCTTGGCCAATGTCATTCCGTTGACCGCGATGTCGAAAAGGCGCGCATCTGTCATGGCCAACCACGGTTCGATGGCGTAGATTTCGACGTTGTACGGCCGCTGCGGCTCGACCGGGAAGCGGAATTTCAGTTCGTGACGGCCCCAGCGGAAAGTGCGTGCGATGGCTTGGTCGGCCAATGGCAGGAGCTGCGGCAATCCGGTCGGGAAGGCGACGCTTACAGGGCTGTCGGCCACTCCCTGCGAGGCGAGGACGGGACAGAGGCTGTCGGCCGCAAACGACTCACGCTGCGCCCACGAATGCGAGAAACGGGTGTCGTCGCCCATCCAGAGCTGCCCCCACGTGTCTATCACGCTGTCGCCGCCGCAGTTGTAGCGGTAGAGGTAGGTCATGTCGGGAATGCCGCGCAAAAGCAGCGCAGAGCTGTCATTATCAACGGTTTGGCCGATGCTGTCGCGTAGCAGGGTGCGGGCGAATGCCGTCGGCTGCCCCCAGTTGGTGAACAGACCCTTGTAGTTGAACGGGCCGACCTTGTCGATCAGGCGCAGAGCCTCGTCGGGCTGGTAGCGGCCGGGGTTGTCGTGCGAATACATCAGCCAGAGATATTGGCCGCACACACTATCGCGCACCGACCAAGCCTGCAACATCTTGCTCTTGAGCAGCATCGAGAACTTCTCTTCGCTGTGCGGTGCCTTCGGGTTGAACACGGTCAACGTGTCATGCAGGCCGATGGTTCTCCACGCGCCATATTCGCCGTTCAGCAGCTGGTTGTCCTGCTTCAGCTCGGTCGCGTAGTTCTCAAGCTTGCCGCCATAGGTGCCGCTCCAGTTCTGCACGACGTTCCAGTCGGTGCCCGTTCCGCCGTTGCAGGTGGTCACAAGACGGCCGCTGTTGGGGTCAAGTTCCTTGATGATGGCCGTACACTCCGCTGCAAAATCGGTCGGCAGAGTGGACTCATTTTGCAGTCCCCACAGGACGACCGACGGCTCGTTGCGGCGCTCCTTGACCCACTGCCGCAGCAAGGTCTTGAAGTTCTCGCGGAAGGCCGGCGTGTCGTACCAGATATGTGCCGAAAATTGCACCCAGCAGACGATTCCCAGCCTGTTCCAGTTGCGTTGATAGCGCAGGTTGTGCGGCTGATGCGCATCGCGGAAAGCATTGTAGCCCAACGTCTTGACCAAGATGCAGCGGTGGTCGATTTCCTTTTCGGCCAATGCATGACTATGCCCGAACGCGTGTTCGTATTCGCAGATGCCGTTCAGGAAGACCGGCTTGCCGTCAATCTTGAACTGCCGCCCCCACTCGATGTTGCGGAAGCCGTATTCGGTGGTCAGTTCGTCGCACACGCGGCGCTCGCCCAACTCGACGTCGTAGCACGAAAGCCGCGTCCGTACCTGATAGAGCACCGGATTCTTCGGCGACCAATGCACCACGGCCGAATCAATCGGGATGGCCTGACGGACGATGCCGCTGCGGCCGCGCTTGATGTCAATCTTCTGGCTTTGTTGGCCGATGACGTTGCCGCCTACGAAGGTGGCCAATGTCGTTTCCAGTTGCAGCCGGTGCGCACCCGGCTCGGCCAGATTCTCGACCTCGGTCTCGACGAAAAGTGTGTCGCACGCCGCATTGTTGCGCACATACACGCCGAACGGCTGCACGTGCAGGCCAGACAGCTCCTCGATGCTCACGCCACGGAACAGGCCCAACGGCGCACTGCCCTCGCTGAAGCCCCACTCGGTGCTGCATCCGCCGCAGACCCACGGCATGTCGGTGATGCGCGACGGATGGTGACAGATGATGCGCAGATGATGCTCCTCCGTGAACGACAACGCCTTGGGCAGCGGCAGTGTGGTCACTACGCGACCTGCGGGACGACGTTGGCAGAGTGTGTCGCCGTCGAGCACCACAGTCACGTAGCTGCCGGCACCCTCGATGCGCAGCCGATGATAGACGTCGTAGGGACAATGCGGCGGCATGATGCGGAATGCGATGTCGTAGGTCGCCGTGCCGTGCAGGTTGCCGTGCAGACGCTGCCGTGCGCCGTAGTAGTCGTCGAAATTGTGCGGCAGACTGACATCATCGGCCACAATGCGACTGCCATAGCGCACCGTATCTTCGGGCACACAAACGGCACGCCATCCACTTTCGAGCGAATAGACGCGACGTACTTCATCGGCCCGAAGACCGACACACGCCGTCACAATCAGGAGGAACAGAATCTTTCTCATTTTCAGCAAAATATAAGCTATCCGAGGGTTGGAGTTTGGCCAATGGAATTAAAGAGGGAGGTAAAAAGCAACAGCTGTGCCCGACAAGATTTTAGAGACCGATTCTGTCGTCCCTTTTACTCCCTTTTTACTCCTTTTTTCAGCCCTTCCCTACTTTTATATGGGGGTCATTTCGCGTTCTTCAACAGGAAACGCATCTGGCGATAGCGCGTCTCGGTGCTGATCCAATGCTCGTTGATGGGCGTGATGTAGCACTCCTTCGGGCAGGTCAGCGTGTTCCAGACCGCGTAGCTCGTCGTCGGCGGACAGACATTGTCGTTGTAGCCCCACGTCACGAAAGTCGGACACTTCACCAGACGGGCGAAATTCACTGCGTCGTAATATTGCAGTGTGCGAATCACATCGGCCGTCAACTTCACGTCCTGATACTTATTCTGGAAGTGCGGATAGCCGCCCGTGCGACCCTTCTCGGCGTATGCAGCCATGTCGCTGATGGCCGGATGGGCTATGGCCAATGCCGTTACACGCGGATCCAATGCCGCCAAGACGAGGCCGAGGCCGCCACCCTGACTGTTGCCCTGCACGAAGACGTTCATGCCGTCCCATTCAGGTCGCGTAGTGAGGTAATCGACGGCGCGCACAAGCGAGGCATAGACCTTCTGCATGTAGTATGTGTCGCGGTCGCCGATGCCGTTCGAGAGGTAGCCGGCAGCGAAATGGTCGCCGAATGCGCGTGTGATGTCGCCGTAGGTCGCGGCCGACAGGCTGGGGTCGATGCCGTGAATCTCCATCTCGAAGCGCATACATTGGCCGTCGGTCGCGTAGAACTGCGTCTTCGACGGTGTCATCGGCTTCACACCGGCACCCGGAGGCGACACAACAATGGGATATTTGCCCTTGCCGCCCTTCGGAACCGTCAGGTAGCCATAGACGTAGGCGCGCGTCTCACGCCGCCATGTGCGGATCTTGACCAGATAGCAGTCGAACTTGTCCGAGCTGAACTCAGGCGCATCGGCCACAGTCACCTCCATCGGCAGCTGCTTCTGGCGTTCGAGCACGCCGTCCCAGAACTCGCGGAAGTCGCTCGGCATCTGGGTGTAGGGCTGGATTTCATCGGCCGAAAAACCGACCTTGATGTGGTTCTTGAACGATTTTCCCTCCACGTCGCACGCCATGCGGCAGTCGCGAAAACTCGGTTTCTTGGCCGATGCCATTCGGATCACGGCACAGCCCTTGGCGTCAGTCACGACCTTGCCCGAGGTCTCGTCGGCGAGTTCGTCCTGGCCGATGGCATAGCTCACCTCAACGCCCGGCAGCGGTTGTCCGTGCCACAGCAGCTGGAGGTTGACGGTCGCCTTTTCACCCACCTTGTAGAGCCAGTCGGCGTGGTCGGGCACAGCAATCCACTGCAAATCACTCTGAGAGAAGAAATTTTGGGCTGAAACAGGGTTTGTCAGCGAGCCTGCAAATGCGCCCAGGAGCGCCACAAACCACAGAAAAAGTTTTTTCAACATAAGAAATGCGGTTATTCCGGTTAAGTTCGGCTGCAAAGATAACAACAAAAACAGAATTTGACAAGCATTTGTTTGCATTTTTGGAGAAAAAACAGTACCTTTGCGCCCGTTTATTTAGGCCAAATGAATAAATTCGAGAAATCATTACGCTTCATCAGCGACAAGATTCTGCCTGACTCGCCCTTCTACGGAAAGATTTTTCTCGTGGGCGGATGCGTCCGCGACGAACTACTGGGCGAACGCTATTCGGATCTTGACCTGCTCATCAATATGCCCAACGGACAGAAAGAGTTCGTCGAATACATGTGCCAGACCTACCCCAAGGTCTGCAAGGGGCCATTCTACTATCAGCGCTACGGAACCACGGCGATGGATGTCGAGATTGACAACACCATCACCCTCGTCGAGTGTGTCGAGCCGCACATCGAGTCCTACGACACGGACGGCGTCACCCTGCTCGAAACACGCTTCTGCACCCTTGAGGAAGACGCCATGCGCCGCGACTACACCTGCAACGCGCTCTACAAGAACCTCTCCACCGGCGAAATCCTCGACCCCACAGGCAAGGGCATCGACGACCTGCACCACAAACTCCTGCGCACTCCGGCCGAGCCTAACCTCATCTTCCGTCAGGACCCCGTGCGTATGCTGCGCGGCATCCGCTTCAAGCATCAGAAAGGCTTCCTTTTGGCCGATGACGCCTGGCAGGCCATCATCCAGCAGCACGACGAGATGCAGAAGGCCATGCCCAAACGCCTGCGCGACGAGCTGAACAAGATGCTCAAGGCACGCACCTTCGGCGAGGGCGTCCAGGACCTCTACGTCTGCGGCCTCCTGAACTACGTGATTCCTGCTCTTGGCCAATGGATTGAAGACCCCACACCGCTTCCCACCGGTGCCGACGGCATCACCCTGTGGCAGCACACACGCAAGGCACTGAGCGTCATGTGCAGCGAACATCCCCACATCGACACCATCACGAAGCTCACCGTCCTCGTGCTCGACCTCGCCGTCGTCCACGGCCCCGAAGCCGCCACCCAGGTCCTCATCAGCGCGCAGATTGGCAAGGAACGCATCTCCACCATCCTCCACTACACCCAGCTCTACCAGCGTTTCCGCGCGATGTTCGACAACGGCAACTACATTGGCCGACCCCGAGTCCTACCCCACTTCATCACCGGTCTGGGCATCCACAAGGCCGAGTTCCGCCGCATGGTGCGCGCCCTCAACTACGGTCTCGCGCCAGAGCACCAGCTGCCCTACCAGCTCCTCTATGACGAGGCAGGCGAACAACGGAACAAGAAACAGGCCCACCCGGCCGACACGCGCTCGCCCGAACAGATCAAGGCCGACCGCAACCACCGCCGCAACCAGCACCGCCGCTATAAGCGCAAGGCCAGCCGCAAGCCGACCCGCCCCAACAATTCCGCAGAATAAGACATTCCCTCACGCCATCCACCACCGTGAGGGATATTTTTTGGCCGATAGCACCGCATAGCATCCCCTCCCCGCCGAAATGGCTCAAGGAAGCGACGTTTCCAACGTCGCCCCAAACCCGCACAAAAGAAACGAAAATCTCACTCCATCCATTGAATAGCGGCATGTCATTCTGAGCACCGCGAAGAATCTCACTCCATAAATTAAAATCAATTGAAATCAGTTTTTCATTTCTGCCAATGGGAATCCCCCACCCACGGAATGAGTCTTACCGAAGGCCAAGCAAAAACGCAGACCCTCACACTTGAGAATCTGCGTCAAATAGTAATTTTGTTAAAAGAAGTTTATTCCTTTAGCTAAATTCCTGCGTCATCACGGTTTATAATGAGCGTATTTGTATATTGTTTTATATCAATAATTTATGTATTAAACGGTAGAAAAGTGACGAGGCGAATTCTATCGAGGCTTGTAAAGATGAAGATTTAACACTTTTAACTTTTTGAAAGTGCGAAATGTAATAATAGGGGCAAAAAAAATCGGGGACGAAGCATTTTGGTTTGCTCCGTCCCCGAATGATATTAGGTGCGTGAATGACTACTTAATCACGATCTTTTTTCCATTCTTTACGTAAACACCAGCTTTGGTTGGCTTGCCATTCAGTGGGCGACCGCTCAGGTCGTACCATTTGGCTTTTTCGGCGGCATCTGTCTTCACGTCGCTGATGCCATCAGCAGCTTCAACCGTCAGCGTGTACTGTGCCGTCTTTGTGGCATAAGTGTAGTTGGTGCCGTCAACAACTGTTGCCTTGATGATAGCGTTGCCAGCGGCTTTAATCGTCACCTCGCCCGTCTCGCTGTTCACGGTGGCTACATTCACATTGTCGCTGCTGTAGGTCACTGTGCCGTCTCCGGTCATAGTCAGCGCATTGATAAATGCTTCGTCGCCGAAAGTCTTGCTAACAGCCGTCGTCTCGTAACTAATGGAGGCAGCAGCCTTCAGGATACTTACCACAGCACTGTTCTCAACGGTTGTGTAGTTCGCCTTCGTCACCTGATAGTAGATGGTGTACTCACCTGCATCAGTGTAGGTGGGTGCTGCGTCTAGGGTGTATTCACCAGCCGTGGTGCCATACTTCACAGTCGTACCTTCTGGCTCTGACACAGTAACAGTGATGGTGTGGCTCGCGCCATCGTATGTTCCAGTGAAGCCTTCTGCGCTGACGGTGATAGCTGCGGTATTCACGCCAATGGTATATGTGGCAGTCTTGGTGGCATACTGATAGTTGCCGTCCTCCTTCTCCCTGACAGTAGCGGTGATGGTGGCAGTGCCTGCACCAACGATGGTCACCTCTCCCGTATTGGCATTCACTGTTGCCACTGCTGTATTGTCGGACGTGTAGCTTACCGCACCGTCGCCTGTCAGCGTCAACTGGTTCGTAAATGGTGCGTCGCCGAAGGTTTTGCTAACGCTGGCCACCTCAAAACTGACAGTGCCTGCGGCCTTGGCAATGGTCACGCTGATGGGACCGGTTACTGGCAGACTGTTGTGGCTGTCATCGCCTACTACCTTATAATATACGGTGTAGTCGCCGGCATCGGTGGCTGTTGGCAATGTGGCCGAGAACTCACCATCGGCACTGAGGGCATACTGCACCTCACCGCCTTCGGCCATGCCTGACGTAATGAGCATGAGCGGCTCTCCCGTATAGACGAGGTTTGCTACGGCAGCAGGTTGTGTTGTCAGCACAACATCCTCCTTGAAGTCGGGATGGAATTGGCGCAGGAAGGGATAGCCGTCATTGATGGCGGCGCTGATACCCCAGACGGACTCGAAGTCCCAGCCCTCGTAGGTGGCCTTCGTCTTCATCTCGGCGGTGGTCTTTGCTGTACCTGTGCCGTTTTCCACAACGACCAGTTCTTTGTCGTAATAACTGCCTTTGACAGTCATAGATGAACTCCGTGATGAAAGCCCTCTGTAAGAATTGCCGCCGCTATAGCAGTTGGTGATGGTGCCACGCGGTTCGTACGAACCAATCAGACCGTAGCCAGTCATGTAAGATGCGCTTGAGAGGCTTGCCTCCATATCCACTCGTGCATAGCAATCGGATAGAGAGATAGAGGTGTCTCCCCAGTAATCACCTATGCCTATAAGACCTCCTATGTTTTTGCACATATTTTGGTAGAGGCCATCTTCGATAATACGTCCGACGGCATAACATTGTTCGAAAGAAGACCCAAAGGCATAGCCGGCCAAGAGGCCAACTGCATCCATGCGTTGGTCGATGTAATGCTCAACGTCGTCATATTTTTTTCCATTGATTACCGAGGCCTCGATGCCGAGGTTCTTGACAACTGCTTTCTCGCCAAGTTCGCTGAAAAGTCCCCAATAGTATCGCTGTGGGTCATAAACCTTCACGGCGCTCATCTCAATATACATGCCGCTGATGGTGTGTCCCTGTCCGTCAAAAGTTCCTTGGAATGAAGTACGTGATTGAGAACCCAACCAATCAATCACGCCAATAGGCCTCCAAGGCTCTGCATATCCGTCATGTCCCCAATGCTTCCAGTCGGTAATGTCATTGAGCACAAGGTCGTTGTCCAAAATGACGGTGCAGCCCTCCAGCGTGCGTGGGGCAACCAGTAGCGTAGGTTCATAATTTGTAAAGTCAGTGTTTTTCTTGTCGAAGTTGCTCCAGTCCCACTTTCCATTCACCACCTGTGCCAATCCACGCAGCTGGGCAACGGTCTTGATGTGGTAAACCTTAGAGAATTTATTATTGAACGGAGTCACATCCACGTCATTGCTGTGGTCTTCAATCCATTTTGCATAGAGTGTCTGGCTTTCCGTAAGCACCGTATTCTCCCATTCAAAGAACTCCGTGAGAGCCTCGTCCTTATACCATCCGGCGAAGTAATAGCCCTCGCGCGCAGGGCGTCCAGGTGCACTGACCTTGCTGCCCTCTTCCATAACTTTGCTAATCACCTCTGTGCCACCATTGCTTACAAAGGTGATTTTAACAGACGGCTGGTAGTCTGCAGATGTTGACACATGAGGATATTGCCCCTCCTGCCACTGCCAGCAGTTCAGCTGCAGACTTTCATCGTGCGCAGCATTCCAACGGATGACGGCATCGTTCAGCACGTTTGCACATTCCTTCGACTGTAGCCATGCGGTTGTCTTTGAATCAAAACTGAACTCATCGGTATTATCATAGTGCATAATGTCGTCATTGCAGAAAACGTTTTCGTTATACTGTCCACCAGACATGGCGGCAGAAGAATATCCCGTCCAATTCTTAGCCCAAGGCACATCACCTGTAAAGATGCAGTTAACGTAAGTGTCGCCCCAATTTCTGGGGGTATTAGCTAACGAGCTGGTATGATCTACAGGTCCTGCAACACGTGCCAATGAGAAGCAGTTGAGAATGAATGAACGTCCCGACAGTTCTCCTGCAATACCTGCAAAATGGCCATATTCTGTACCCTGATACTCAACGTCGCCCGATGTCCAACACTGGATGAAATGATTGTCTTCTCCGCCTATACCGACAATCAGGCCACAACCGCCAGCACGGACATACGCACCTGTGACACCCAGATTACGGAAAGTGCATCCCGTGCCGATGATGCCAAACAGACCCTGATTCTTCAGGTTGTTGTCAATATACATGTTCTGCACCTCGTGGAAGTCGCCATCGTAGTTGCCACTAAACGGATAGTCGACGTCCACCACCATCTCATCACCAAAATGGTGAGTGCCTCCAATGGGTTGCCACTCGGTAGGCATTTCCTGCCCCCAGTTCTCCATCGGAAGGTTCAAGGCTATGTCTGCTGTCTGCTTCAGATACTGATGCTTGAAGTTGTAGCCATGATCCACATACCATCCTATATTGGCAAGTTGCTCCTTATTGTTTACAAGGTATGGATTAGCCTGTGTTCCAACGCCGCCTCCAAGGTAGTCAGTCAGGTTGACTGCCTTCACCCCTGTTGTCTGTGGAAAGTCACCGGAACGATACTCCCATGTGCTGGTTCCGCAAAGGGCAGCCATACGGTTCAATTCGTCAACAAATACCTGACTCTTCATGTCGCTGAGTGTCTTTTCGGTTCCGAGGTAGGCAACCGAATGACCTACTCCAGTTGTCGTAAAGGCATCTTTGTTCCAATAGCAGCCTATCTCACGGGAATATACGAACCCATTTGCTTCATCTTCCCAACTGTGGTTGAACTGTTCTGTAAACGGAGCGCAAGCATAACGGTCGGCATCGGGCAAGACAAAAGTGCTTGCTGCAAAACAGTTGATGCAGTCACCCGGCAGAGCCTCGTCCCGGAAATAACTACCATTTTCCTGAAGGAACAACGACATATAGGTCCTTGCACCATCATCGGTATCGGCAAGGCTCATTTGGCTGGTGGTATAGCATGATTCGATGAGTCCGTAATTCCTGATGCCAAAGCCTCCTAACTTTCCGCCATTATTGCTCTGCAGGCTGCCTGTAGCATAACATTCACGAATTACGCCCTGATGGGATATACGTCCGTCTTCAACAGCGTACATGTTGGACATTACGAATCCGCCTGCCCAACGCCCCCTGTATGCACCCGTCCCCGTAGCACCTTGAAGTTTTCCGTATAATGCCTGTATATCCACGTTTGCGGAACATCGTTCGATGAGTCCGAGGTTTGTGTGTACAAATCCGCCTGCGTCACCTGATGTAGTGTAAGCCTTTCCGCTTACGGAACAGTCACGTATGACGCCCGTCTCCTGATTGGTGTGGACAAGGCCGCCTATTC
>JAEEGL015135034.1_pt1 | contig 14489 bp, 13 predicted proteins | sample 9134231 | NCBI WGS metagenome assembly JAEEGL01 (sample SAMN16246548, study PRJNA631951) | gut metagenome | biome: gut microbiome; feature: rumen; material: fiber-attached | host: Bos | place: Iran: Karaj | collected 2018-10
ACGGCGGCCTTGTAGCCGGCGCGCACCAGTTTGGGGAGGTATACATTGAGGGCGTGGTGGGGGAAACCGGCCATCGGAGTGTCGCTGTCGCCATTGCTCCTTTTGGTGAGGACTATGCCCAGGACCTTGCTGATTGTGATGGCGTCGTCGCTGTAGCATTCATAAAAATCCCCGCCTCTGTACAGAAGTATAGTGTCAGGATACTGGGCCTTTATGCCAAAGTATTGTTTAAGAAGTGGAGTGTCCTCTGCCCGCTTTCCCATATAACGCAAATTTAACTAAATTTGCACAAGTATGGACGTAAGGGCTAAAAAATCATTGGGGCAGCATTTCCTCACAGACCAGGGAGCGGCAAGGGGCATCGTGGATGCGCTGAGCGCGGACTCCCCCGTGCGGGACGTGCTGGAAATAGGCCCCGGAACAGGGGTTCTGACCCGCTACCTCATAGAGAGGCCGGACATAGACCTCAAGATGGTGGAGATTGACTCCGAATCTGTGGAATACCTGCTCACGCACCTTCCCGGAATGCAGGGTAAACTTCTTCAGGCAGACTTCCTCCGCGTGCCGCCGGAGAGCATATTCGACGGGGATTTCAGGATAATAGGTAATTTCCCGTACAACATATCCTCCCAGATATTCTTCAAGATCCTGGATTACAAGGACAGGATTCCCGAGGTGGTGTGCATGGTCCAGAAGGAAGTTGCCGACCGCATTGCAATCGGCCCCGGTACAAAGGTTTACGGCATACTTTCGGTGCTCCTTCAGGCCTGGTACGACATACGGTACATTATGACTGTGGGGCCCGGCGCCTTCCTGCCGCCGCCCAAGGTCCAGTCCGCCGTGATACGCCTTACGCGCAATTCCCGCACCGATCTCGGCTGTGACGAACGCCTCTTCCGACAGGTGGTCAAGACCGCCTTCAACCAGCGCCGCAAGACCCTCCGAAACGCGCTCAAGCCCCTCATTGCTGAAGGGCTTGATACTAGCGATCCCATATTCGACCTCCGTGCGGAGCGTCTGGGGGTGGAAGACTTCGTACGCCTTACCAATATGCTGGACGTCAAGGCATAAGCCTGACGATGCTGTCTGCGAGTTCCTTGAAGGCCTGTCCGTCGGGAGAATCCTTCAGGGCGGCGGGCAGTCCGTCATCCCCGCTTTCACGGATACCCTGGACCAGCGGAATCTGTCCAAGCAGCTCCAGCCCGAGTTCGCGTGCCATCTTGACGCCTCCGTCCTTTCCGAAGATGAAGTACTTGTTCTGAGGCAGCTCCTCGGGGGTGAACCACGCCATGTTCTCCACCAGTCCCAGCACGTTCTTCTCTATGCCTGAAGTGCGGAACATATTGACTCCCTTCAGCACGTCGGCCAGGGCCACCTGCTGAGGCGTAGTAACTATTATAACGCCGTCCATCCTGATGTCCCTTGCCAGGCTTATGTGGATGTCTCCGGTTCCCGGAGGCATATCTATGAGAAGATAGTCCAGCTGGTCCCACTTGACCTGCAGGATCATCTGCTTGAGGGCGCCGCACGCCATCGGGCCCCTCCAGATGAGGGCCTGCTCCGGCTGGGCGAAGTATCCTATGGACATCCACTTTACGCCGAATTTCTCAATAGGCAGGAACCACTGTTTGCCGTCGATCTCGTCTACTAGAGGGACTTCACCCGCGGTGCCGGTCATCACCGGCACGGAGGGTCCGTAAACGTCGGCATCTGCAAGGCCCACCTTGTAACCCTTGCCCGCCAGGGCTGCGGCAAGGTTTACTGCGACGGTGGATTTGCCCACTCCTCCCTTTCCGGAGGCTATGCCTATGATATGTTTCACTCCGGCCAGGCCTTCATCAGTAAGTTCCTCCTGCTTCTTGCGAGGGGCTTCTTCTTTAACAACGCTCTTGACCGAGGCCTTGATTCCGCCTGGGAAGTTCCTCTGGATGGCCGCGCGCACGGCTCCAGCCAGATAATCTGCCAGAGGGTCCTTGCGTCCCGGGTACTCCAGGGTTACCTCCACGGTGTCGCCTTTTATGTCTATATTACCCACCAGGCCGAGCTCTGTGATGCTCCTGTCGCCCTTTCCAGGGTGGGTGACCTGCTGCAATGCAGCCAATATTTCTTTTATTGTCATAGTTTATCTTACAAGGTTCATTTCATTAAGCAGATAGCCTGCTCCGCCGAATTTGTCCAGCATCAGCAGCACGTAGCGGATGTCCACGTTAATGCATCTCTGAAGGTTGGGTTCGAAAATGACGTCGCCGCTCATAGCCTCCCAGTTACCGTCGAAAGCCAGGCCGATGAGTTCTCCGTTTGCATTCAGCACGGGGCTTCCGGAATTACCTCCGGTGATGTCGTTGTTCGTGAGGAAGCAGGTGACCAGTTCGCCGTCCTCGTTGGCATACTGGCCGTAATCCTTGTTCTGGTATATCTCCTTGAGCTTTTCAGGCACGCGGAATTCGTAATTGTCAGGGTCTTCCTTCTCCATCACGCCCTTGAGGGTGGTGTAGTGCTTGTACAGCACTCCGTCCTTGGGAGAATAGGATTTAACGGTTCCGTAGGAGAGGCGGCAGGTACTGTTGGCGTCGGGATAGATGGGTTTTCCGGCCATCCATTCCAGCTGTCCTGCAGTGTAGGCCTTGGTAGCTTCGGCCAGCTTGTCCTCTTCGGCATATATGATGTCGCTCTTGGCAAGGGCCACGTCCCTGATGGCGGCGTAAAGCCTGCGTGCAGGGTCGTTGCGGAGGTCCACGCCGTTTACGACGGCCTGCTGCAGTCTCTCTTCAGAGGCGAAGGCGCTGTTGGCGAAAAGGTCGTCCAGATAAGCCTCGGTGAGGTCTATGTCAATCTTGTCCCCGGGCTTTACGTTGTCCAGGTAGAACTTCACAAGGGCTGAGGCCTCCTTGCGGTCCAGGTCAACGTTGTAGTTCTTGAAGTCCGGATGCTCGGAGATGGAGTTGGTCACCAGCTCTATCCTGTAGATGGATTCAGTGAGCAGGGTGTAGGCCAGTTTGGCCTCCTGGGCATTGCGGGTGCATTGGTCGATGACTGCTATGGCGTCACCGTATTTCTTCCTGCGGCTTCTCTTGGCGTTCACCCATTCCATGAACTCGGCTTCTTTCTGAAGTTCGCGCTCTATAACTCCCAGGTTGGCGAAGGCTTCCCTCTCGCCCTGCCATTTCTTCCATCCGTTGGAGGAACTGGCGTATTTGCTGGCGTACTGGAGGTTGATCACAGGATCAGCCATACGGGCTTCCCACATTATGTCCTGACGCACTGTGCGGGCGTCTATGCGCACGTCGTTGGTCTTGAGCATATCCTGGAGCTGGGTTGCAGTCATGAACCTCTGGGTCGATCCGGGATATCCCATTATCATTGCGAAGTCTCCGTCCTTCACTCCCTTGAGTGAAATCTTGAGAGACTGCTTGGGGGTGAGAGGCTTGTTTGCCGCTGAATAGTCGGCAGGTTCGTTGTCGGGGCCGGCATAAACCCTGAACATAGAGAAGTCGCAGGTATGCCTGGGCCACATCCAGTTGTCGGTGTCTCCCCCGAACTTGCCGGAAGATGCCGGCGGAGCTCCCACGAAGCGCACGTCACGGTATATCTTGTAGATTATCAGATAGTAGGCGTTGTCGTTGTAGAAGCTGGATATCACTGCGGTGCAGTTGGGGTTTGCTGCCTTGGCCTGGTCTACGAGGGCCTGGATTCCGGCTTCCTGCTCCTCGGGGCTCTTCTTCTCCAGCTTGCTCACCTGGGGAGTGACGTCCGTCATGCTCTGCATGAAGCGTACGGTAAGCCCAGGAACGGGGATTTCCTGGTTGCGGTTCATTGCCCAGTATCCGTCTTCAAGGTAGTTGTGCTCCGGAGAGGACAGACCCTGAATGCTGGAGTATCCGCAATGGTGGTTGGTTACCAGGAGACCTTCGTTGGAGATGATCTCGGCGGTGCAGCCGCCTCCGAACTGGACTATGGCGTCTTTTATGGAAGGACTGTCTGGGCTGTAGATCTGCTCAGGAGTGAGCAGGCATCCCAGGTCTTGCAGGGCCTGTGCGTTCATCTGCCTGAGAAGGGGGAGCATCCACATACCTTCGTCAGCGAAGGCGGTGGTGCAAACGAGCAGCAAGGACGCTGCAACTGATATGAACTTTTTCATTTTAAAATAAAGTTAATTCTAATTCTTTAGGGTGGAAACTTTTGCGGTGATGGGGAGTGTATCCGTACTCCCTGATGGCCTTTATGTGCTCCGCCGTGGGGTAGCCCATATTTCTGTCCCACCCGTATTGGGGATACTTCAGCGCAAGGTTGCGCATATAGTCGTCACGGTATGTCTTGGCAAGGATGGATGCAGCAGCTATGCTGGCGTAGGTGGCGTCGCCGTGGACCACCGTCTGATACTGGAAGCCGTCGAAAGGCTTGAAGCGGTTGCCGTCTATCAGCAGGAACTCCGGCCTGGGGTCCAGTTTCAGGACGGCTCTCTGCATTCCGACTATGGAGGCGTTCAGTATGTTTATGGAATCTATCTCCTGGACGCTCACTTCCTCCACCGCCCAGGATACTGCGTTCTCCTGGATCACTGTCCTGAGTTCTTCTCTCACGGCGGCGGTAAGTTTCTTTGAATCGTCAAGCAGAGGATGGCGGAAGCCGGGCGGAAGAATGACCGCGGCGGCAAACACAGGCCCTGCGAGGGGGCCTCTGCCAGCCTCGTCGCAGCCTGCTTCTATCATTTCAGGGTTCTTGCAGCTTAATAAGTCGGCTTTGCGGGACATCTTCCGCAAAGATAAACATTATTTTTGCAGCAAAGCTATTATGGAATCCTTAGACCTGAGGGATTCCTGAAGAGAATCGACAAGTTTTTTCAGAAGTGCGATGGTGTCGTCCTTTTCTTTCAGGCGGGACTCGTAGTCCTGCTGCATGGAGCGGAACCTCTCGTTGAATACTGTCTTAGCTTCTCCTAGTTTTATATCGGCATTTTCTACAGGTTCGTATCCAAGAACGAGTTTTTCGATAGTCGTGTCGGTAAGTTCTGCGATTTTTTGAAGCTTTTCGTTGAAGATTCTGGTGTCACCGTTCTCTATGCCTATGTAGGCATTCCTTGAGATGCCTATTTTGTCGGCTATTTCTTTCTGGGAAAGCTTGCTTTCTTTCCGGTAGGCTTTAATACGTTGTTTTACAGTTTTTTCATCCATAGCTAAAGTTCTTGATACAAAGATAAGACATCCAAAAACCAATTGAAGCCAAGAATTACTTTGCATTGTCAAGAAAAGAAATACAGTACAAAAAGAATTAACCTTATTCTGTACCACGAATTACTTTGCGATGCTCTTCTAAAAATCCCTAAAAACTATACATATTTGCCAAAAAGTAAAGCTTATGATTACATTATTGACCGCTTATGCCGTTTTCTGGGAAATGTTGGACAGGGAACGGATTTATATGGACAAAAACCTGGATTTCCAGACAGTATGCGATTACATAGGAATTGACCGGAGCAGACTCGACAGATTGATATATGAAGAAACGGGTTTGCACGGACAAGAAGTCCTGACTCATTTCAGAGGCATTGGTTTTTCAATGAATTATGATTAAATTTGCAGAATCTTCCGCTTTGGAAATCAATTAGATTAATCATAATCAAAAATACAGTACTGAAATGAAAGAATATTCTACCAAAGACATCCGCAACGTGGTTTTGCTGGGAAGCACCAAGTCAGGCAAGACCACGTTTGCGGAGGCTATGCTTTACGAGGGTAAAGTAATTGACAGAAGAGGAACAGTCGAGGACAAGAACACCCTGTCCGACTATGAAGAACTTGAGAAGATCAACCAGAGGTCCATCTACGGAACCCCTCTGTACGCCCAGCTTGACGGCAAGAAGCTCAACTTCATCGACGCTCCGGGATCAGACGACTTCATCGGCGGCGCCTACGCAGGCTTCAAGGTATGCGAGAGCGGTGTCCTGGTTATCAACGCCCAGCAGGGAGTCGAGGTCGGCACCGAGGCTTTCGTACGCCGCGCAGAGGCTGCAAGCCTTCCTATGGTAATCGCAGTCAACCAGCTCGACACTGAGAAGGCAGACTGGGACAACATCCAGAATTCCATGAAGGAGGCTCTCGGATCCAAGTTCATCAACCTTCAGTTCCCTGTCAACGCTGGTCCTTCATTCGACGGCGTTATCGACGTACAGCTCATGAAGTATATCCACTTCAAGGATGACAAGGGCGGTTTCGAACTGCTTGACATCCCTGCAGAGTACCAGGACAAGGCCGAGGAGTACCGCGAGGCTCTCGTAGAGAAGGCCGCCGAGTTTGACGAGGCACTTATGGAGAAGTTCTTCGACGCTGGAGAGCTCACCGAGGATGAGATCAACCAGGGTCTCAACATCGGTATCGACAACGGAGAGGTATATCCCGTCTTCTGCATCTGCGGAAAGAAGGATATGGGCGTTAGAAGGCTTATGGAGTTCATCCTCAACGTAATGCCTGCACCTAAGGTAAAGGAGGACGGCCCCGCTTCCCTGTTCATCTACAAGAACAACGTAGAGCAGCACCTCGGAGAGGTTTCCTTCTTCAAGGTAATGAGCGGCAACATCACCGCCGGCCTCGACCTGGAAGATCCCGCTTCAGGCAACAAGGAGCGCCTTTCTGCAATCTATGCAGTGGCAGGTCTCAAGAAAGAGGCTGTCACCGTACTTCACGCCGGTGACTTCGGCTGCGCCGTGAAGCTCAAGAACGGAAAGTCCAACACCACCCTTTCAGCACTCAACTCAGGAATCCAGTACGACAAGATCGAGTATCCCGCTCCCAAGTACCGCTGCGCCATCAAGGCCAAAGTCCAGCAGGACGAGCAGAAACTGGGCGAGGCCCTCAAGAAGATCAGCGCCGAGGATCCTACCTGCATAGTAGAATATTCCAAGGAACTCCGCCAGACCATCCTCAGCGGAAACGGCGAGCAGCACATCAACATCGTAAAATGGCTCATCAACAACGAGTACAAGCTGGATGTAGAACTCTTCGCACCTAAGGTTCCTTATCGTGAGACCATCACCAAGGTGGCTACCGCACAGTACCGTCACAAGAAGCAGTCAGGCGGCGCCGGACAGTTCGGAGAGGTTCACCTCCTCGTCTGCCCTGCAGAGGGAGAACTCAACACCAAGTTCAAGATCGACGGCAAGGAGACTCAACTCAACATCAAGACCCAGGACATCTCCGAGATGGAGTGGGGCGGAAAGCTGGAGTTCTACAACTGCGTAGTCGGAGGTGCTATCGACCTCGGATTCATGCCTGCCATCCTCAAGGGTATCAAGGAGAAGATGACCGAAGGTCCTCTCACCGGATCATATGCACGCGACATCCGTGTATTCGTATATGACGGAAAGATGCACCCGGTTGATTCCAAGGAAATCGCCTTCATCATCGCCGGACGCAACGCCTTCAAGGAGGCCTTCCGCAACGCCGGTCCTAAGATTCTGGAGCCTATCTACAACGTAGAGGTTATGACCCCTGCAGAGTACCAGGGCGCCGTGATGAGCGACCTCCAGAACCGCCGTGGAATGCTTGGCGACATGGGAGCCGACAAGGGATTCGCAATCCTCAAGGCAAGGGTTCCTCTGGCAGAGCTTTACCGCTACTCCACCACCCTTAGCTCAATCACCGCAGGATCTGCAACCTTCTCAATGGAGTTCGCAGACTACCAGCCTGTACCTGGCGACGTTCAGGCCAAGCTTCTCGAGGCTTACGCAGCAGAAGAGCAGGACGAGGACTAGTCTATGTACAGAACGCATACATGCGGAGAGCTCCGCATTTGCAATGTTGGGCAGAAAGTCACCCTGGCAGGATGGGTACAGAAAGTACGCAGCCTCGGCGGGATGACTTTCGCCGATTTAAGGGACCGATACGGTATCACCCAGCTGTTGCTTGACTCTCCCGGAGACCTCGGCCGTGAATACGTGATCCAGGTAACCGGCCAGGTTGTCGAGAGACAGAGTAAGAACCCCAAGATCCCTACCGGAGATATCGAGATCAAAGTAGATACCTTAAAGATTCTCAACAAGGCTTCCGTTCCTCCTTTCACAATTGAGGAAGAGAGTGACGGAGGAGAGGATCTCAGGGCAAAGTACAGATACCTGGACCTCAGGCGTCCTCCTCTCCAGAGGGCGCTCGCGCTCAGGCACCGCATCGGCCAGGAAGTCCGCAACTACCTGGATGCCCAGGGTTTCATGGAGATAGAGACCCCGTACCTCATCAAGTCCACCCCTGAGGGAGCCCGCGACTTCGTGGTCCCTTCAAGGATGAACAAGGGACAGTTCTACGCCCTTCCGCAGTCTCCCCAGACCTTCAAGCAGCTTCTGATGGTGGCCGGCTACGACCGCTACTTCCAGATAGTGCGCTGCTTCCGCGACGAGGACCTGCGCGCAGACCGTCAGCCTGAATTCACCCAGATAGACTGCGAAATGTCCTTTGTGGAGCAGGAAGACGTGCTGAACACATTCGAGGGAATGATGCGCACCCTGTTCAAGAATGTGCTGGGTGTCGACATTCCCAATCCTCTCCCGAGGATGAGCTGGTACGACGCAATGGACGGCTACGGCTCAGACAAGCCGGACATCCGCTTCGGAATGACCATCCACGAGATCACTGACCTGGTTCAGGGCTTCGGCTTCGGAGTATTCGACGGCAGCCAGTACGTAGGAGCCATCGCGGTTCCGGGAGGCGCAGAGTACACCCGAAAGCAGATTGACGAACTTACCGAATGGGTAAAGCGTCCGCAGGTTGGCGCAAAGGGCCTCGTTTACATCAGGCTCAACGCCGACGGCAGCGTAAAGTCTTCAGTAGACAAGTTCTATTCTCCTGAGCAGCTTGCAAAGGTTGCACAGAGGTGTGGCGCAGAAAAGGGCGACATCGTCCTTGCACTGTGCGGCCCCAAGAGAAAGACTCAGACCCAGCTTGGCGTGCTTCGCCTCGAGATGGGTAACAGGCTCGGCCTGAGAAACCCAGGCGTGTTCGCGCCGCTGTGGATAGTGGACTTCCCCCTTCTGGAGTGGGACGACGAGACTCAGCGTTTCTACGCGATGCACCATCCGTTCACTGCGCCCAAGCCTGAGCACGAGAAATGGTTCTACTCTGACAGCAAGGAAGACCTTGAAAAAGTCTGCGCCAACGCGTACGACTTTGTCCTGAACGGAACCGAACTTGGAGGAGGCTCCATCCGAATCCACGACGCCGACATGCAGAGCCGCATGTTCCAGGTGCTGGGAATTTCTAAGGAGGACGCCCAACTCAAATTCGGGTTCATCATAAACGCCTTCAAGTACGGCGCCCCGCCTCACGGCGGCCTCGCGTTCGGTTTCGACCGCGTCTGCGCCCTGTTCGGCGGCCAGGAGACTATCAGGGACTACATCGCATTCCCCAAGAACAACCAGGGAAGAGACGTGATGATAGACTCACCTTCTGAGATAGATCCCGTGCAACTTGAAGAACTGCAGATAGACATCCGAAAAGAATAGAATTGGTTACCAGGACTGATATTCACGATTTAAGCACGCAGAACACTTTCGGGATGAAAGTGTCCTGCGCTTGCTTTATACAATACGACAAGGCAGAAGACCTGAACGACCTGGATTTCCAGGCTCTGCCGCAGCCGGTGCTGCACATAGGCTCGGCCAGCAACCTGCTTTTCACAGGAGACTTCGCAGGCACCATTCTCCATTCTGCGATAAAGTACATCAAGTACATCGATATGGGCCTGGAAGAAGTGCTGGTGGCCGTGGGCGCGGGGGTCCTCTTCGACGACTTCGTGGCCCAGACCTGCGGCCACGGGCTGTGGGGAGCGGAGAACCTTTCCCTGATTCCCGGAGAGACGGGAGCGGCCGCGGTGCAGAACATAGGCGCCTACGGCGTGGAGGTGAAGGATATAATATCCGGGGTTGTCTGCTACGACACCCAGACCCGCACAAAGTGCACCTTCAAGGTGGGCGAGTGCAGATACGGTTACCGTTCCTCCCGCTTCAAGGAAGCCCCCGACAAGGGACGTTACATAGTTACAAGCGTATTGTTCCGCCTGACCCGCAAGTACTCCCCCAAGTTGGAGTACAAGGGCTTGAAAGAGGCTTTGGAAGGGAAGGAGCCCAGGACTCCGCAGGAAGTCAGGGATGCCGTAATCAAGGTCAGGATGGAAAAACTGCCTGATCCCAAGGTGATGGGCAGCGCAGGCAGTTTCTTCAAGAATCCAGTCGTTACACGTGAACAGTTCCAGGAAATAGAGAAAACGGCCAGGATAAAGAACGGAGACGACTACCAGGTGCCTCACTATGACCTGGGTGATGAGGGAATCAAGGTTCCTGCTGCCTGGCTGATAGACCAGTGCGGCTTCAAGGGAATGCGCCGCGGGAACGCCGCCGTGCACCACGTCCAGCCGCTGGTACTGGTCAATTATACCGGAAATGCCACTCCTGACGAAATTTTAGAGCTGGAAGGGCTTATAGTTTCGGATGTTTATGATAAATTTGGGATTGAATTGATCCCTGAGGTAGAGCATATATGAGCAAGTTTATAGTAGAAGGCGGTCATACCCTAAGCGGAGAGATCCGTCCGCAGGGCGCCAAGAACGAAGCGTTGGAGGTCCTCAGCGCCGTTTTGCTTACAGAGAGCGAGGTTCGCATTTCCAACGTCCCTGAAATCCTGGACGTCAAAAACCTCATCGCCCTCCTGCAGGGAATGGGCGTAAAGGTGGACAGGCTCTCCCGCGGAGAATATGTCTTCTGCGCCCGGGACGTGGACGCCTCGTACATACAGAGCCCAGAATTCGTGAAGCAGTGCGCAGCCCTGCGCGGCTCCGTGATGGTAGTGGGTCCGCTCCTGGCAAGATTCGGCCGCGCATACTTCTCCAAGCCCGGAGGCGACAAGATAGGCCGCCGCAGGGTGGACACCCATCTTGACGGATTCTGCAGGCTGGGCGCAAGCCTTGCCTACGAGCACGACAAGAGGGCATTCCTCCTGGAGGCGCCCCAGGGCCTCAAGGGCTGCTATATGCTCCTTGACGAGGCTTCCGTTACAGGTACGGCCAACATTGTAATGGCCAGCGTCCTGGCAGAGGGAGTGACCACCATCTACAACGCCGCTTGCGAACCTTACGTGCAGCAGCTCTGCCGTATGCTGGTGTCAATGGGCGCCAGGATAGAGGGAATCGGTTCCAACCTGCTCACTATCACCGGTGTGAAGCAGCTGGGCGGAGCCGCCCACCGCATCCTTCCGGATATGATTGAGGTGGGAAGTTTCATCGGCCTCGCCGCCATAACCCAGTCTTCAATTACAATCAAGGACGTGTCGTTCCAGAACCTCGGCATCATCCCGGACAGTTTCCGCCGCCTTGGAGTCAAGCTGGAGCAACGAGGAGACGACATTTTCGTCCCCAGGCAGGACACCTATGAGATAGAATCTTTCGTGGACGGCTCAATCATGACCATCGCGGACGCTCCCTGGCCGGGTCTTACCCCTGACCTGCTCAGCGTGATGCTGGTGGTGGCCACGCAGTGCAAGGGCAGTGTGCTCATTCATCAGAAGATGTTCGAGTCGAGGCTTTTCTTCGTGGACAAGCTCATAGATATGGGAGCCCAGATCATCCTCTGTGACCCTCACCGGGCCGTGGTCATAGGACACGACCACGCCCTCAAGCTCAGGGCCAACAGGATGACCTCGCCCGATATCCGCGCCGGTATAGCAATGCTGCTTGCGGCAATGAGCGCCAAGGGCGTTTCCCAGATAGAGAACATAGAGCAGATAGACCGCGGTTATGAAGACATAGACGGCCGCCTGAACGCATTGGGAGCAAAGATTATCAGAGAATAAATATCTTAGTGTATTATGGAAAAGATCAAAGTCGCCATTGTTGGTTACGGTAATATCGGAAGATACAGTCTGGAGGCAGTTCAGGCCGCGTCCGATATGGAATGCGTTGGTATTGTCCGCCGCAGCGGAAATGCCGGGGAGTATAAGGAACTCCAGGACTACAAAGTAGTCTCTGACATCCGGGAATTGGGAAAAGTGGATGTTGCCATCCTTGCAACCCCTTCCAGGAAAGTAAAGGAAAACGCGGAAAAATACCTTCAGATGGGTATAAGCACCGTTGACAGTTTTGACATTCACACCCATATCTGCGACCTTCGCGCCGCTTTGGACCCCGTTGCCAAGGAAGGCAAGGCCGTGAGCATCATCTCTGCCGGATGGGATCCGGGCAGCGACTCCATAGTACGCTCCCTTATGCAGGCTCTCGCCCCCAGGGGAATCACCTATACCAACTTTGGTCCTGGAAGGTCTATGGGACACTCAGTAGTAGCCAAGAGCAAGGATGGAGTAGAGGACGCCCTGAGCCTCACCATCCCCAAAGGAAACGGAATGCACCGCAGGATGGTATACGTCCAGCTTGAGGAAGGCGCCGATTTCGAAAGAGTCTGCAACGACATCCTCTCAGACCCTTATTTCAGCTCTGACGAGACTCACGTGATGGAAGTGGACAACATAGAGGACCTGAACGACGTTGGTCACGGCGTTGCGATGGCCCGCAAAGGCGTCTCAGGAAAGACCCACAACCAGTTGTTCAAGTTCAGTATGAAAATAAACAACCCGGCCCTTACCGGACAGGCTCTCGTGGCCAGCGCCCGCGCTGCCATGAAACAAAAACCGGGATGCTATACTATGATAGAAATCCCGGTGATTGACTTGCTGGAAGGAGATCGCGAAGACCTTATCAAGCATCTGGTATAAGTTGCGCCATAAGGTCAAAAGTGCTTTGTGAGGCTTCCACCAACGGGAGCCTCATTTCTTTTGTGCACAGTCCCATAAGGCTGAGGGCGGCCTTGGCCGGTATAGGGCTGGTCTCTGCAAAGCAGGCCTTGTAGAGCGGCTTGAGGCCGGCGTCTATGGCGCGTGCGTCCGCCCAGCGGCCTTCCAGGGCCGCGGCGGTCATAGCGCTCACTCCCGCAGGATTGACGTTGGATGCCACGGAGACTACTCCTACGGCTCCCTTCTCCATTATTTCAAGGGTGATGTCGTCGTCTCCGCTGAGGACGGAGAATCCTTCGGGGGCGTTCTTGAGGATTTCGAAGACCTGGTCTGTCTTTCCTGAAGCCTCCTTGGTGGCAATTATATTGGGGACGTCGCGGGCTATGCGCACGCAGGTGGCGGCCTCCATATTGGCGCCGGTGCGTCCGGGAACGTTGTAAATTACGACGGGTTTGTCAGAAGCGGCGGCGATGACCTTGAAGTACTGGTACATTCCTTCCTGGGTGGGCTTGTTGTAGTAGGGAACCACTACCAGCCACGCATCGGGATTGTAAGGGCGCAGCAATTCCATATTGGCCAGGGTGCCGGGGACGCTGTTGGCTCCGCAGCCGACCAGGACGGGGCGGCCTGCGCAATGCTCGCGGGTAACCTGCAGCAGGCGGACTTTTTCTTCTGCGCTGAGAGTGGGAGTCTCGCCGGTGGTGGCCAGGGCAACCAGGAAATTGGCTCCGGAAGCTATCTGGCGGTCCACCAGGGCGGCGTAGGCGTCATAATCCACCTCGCCGTTGCGGAAGGGCGTCACTAACGCGGTTCCGCATCCGTAGAACAGGGGCCGGCTCATAATATCAGGTCCTTGAATTCGTGGACGCCCCTGATTTCTTCCGTCATCATTGCGGCGTATACTGCTCCTACGGCGAATCCTTCCCTTGAGAAAGCCTCGTGGGTGAAAGTGATCTTGTCCACCGTGGAAGTGAAGATAACAGTGTGGGTGCCGGGTACTTCACCCTCGCGCTTGGCGGAGATGGGGACCTCGTCGTCCATAGAATCCTTTACCAGCGCGGCAAGGCTCTTGGCGGTGCCGCTGGGAGCATCCAGCTTGTGGATGTGGTGGATTTCTTCTATGCTGGGCTCGTAACCGTGTCCCTTGAGGATGGATGCGGTCCTGCTGACGGCGGCGAACAGCGCGTTCACCCCGATGGAGAAGTTGGAGGCGTAGATCATAGGAGTACCCTTCTTCTCGAAGTACTTTATGACCTCGTCCCTGATGTCATCCCAGCCGGTGGTGCCCACTACCACAGCCTTGAAGTTGTCTGCAAGGAACTTGTAGTTGGCGCGGAAAGACTGGGGGAAAGTGAAGTCGATGCATACGCACTCCGCAGCCAGTTCAGGCGGGGTTGCGCATACGTCTTCGGTTGCCGCAGCAAGTTCTACCCCCTGACGGGACAGGACTTTTTCGATCATATGGCCCATTCGGCCGTAACCGCTAATCAAAACCTTCATATTACACTACTTTAGAATATCGTTCAATATGCTTGAGGCGGCCACTTTGGCGCCCTCTCCGGCTCCCTGTATCACAAGGGGGGAAGGGTGGAAAGCGCTCCGCACTATTATCGCGTTGTCTGTTCCGTGCAGCCAGTAGGCGGGATGGCTCTCGTCCATAGTCTGCACGCTGATTGTAGCCTTGTATCCCAGCGGAGAGGAAGGGTCCTTCACCAGGGACGCCACAAA
>JAEEGL015575863.1_pt1 | contig 14489 bp, 12 predicted proteins | sample 9134231 | NCBI WGS metagenome assembly JAEEGL01 (sample SAMN16246548, study PRJNA631951) | gut metagenome | biome: gut microbiome; feature: rumen; material: fiber-attached | host: Bos | place: Iran: Karaj | collected 2018-10
CCTGCGCAAAACATACGCAGGGCGCCAGCAGGATCAAAGCCGCCAGGATATATTTTAAATGTCTATCCATATATTACTCCATATAACCGGTAAAATTAATTTATACATATTTATGATACAACAAAACACTAAAAATTTCAAGTAAAAAGCCGCCGTATCTTTTGCTCGGAAGCCTGCCCCGGCGCGTTCTGTTTTACGGCCCGATTTGTGTTATAATAGAAGTAGTGTTTTTATCAAGGAGGCTTTTTATGAAGGTGCTTATCATAGGCGGAGGCGGAAGAGAATGCGCCATGGCGGAAATGTGTTCCCGAAGCCCTCTTCTTTCCGAACTTTATTCGCTCCCGGGGAATGCGGGCATGGAAAAATACTCCACCCGCATAAAGGATATAAAGGCCGTGGACGTTCCGCAGGTCACGGCAAAGGCAAAGGCCATCGGAGCGGATCTCGTTATAGTCGGGCCGGAGTCCCCCCTTATAAGAGGCCTTGCCGATGCTCTTGAAGCGGAAAACATCCCGGTTTTCGGCTGCTCAAAATCGGCGGCAAGGATGGAAGGCAGCAAACGCTTTGCAAAAGAGCTTATGGAAAAATACGGCATTCCTACCGCTTCCTGCAGGATCTTCACCGACTCCGCCAAGGCTGCGGAATATATCGATGAAACGGCAAAGGCCTCCGGTTCGCCCATCGTGGTAAAAGCAGACGGAGAAGCGGCCGGCAAGGGAGTTTTTGTCTGTACGGATCCCGAAGACGCCAAAAAAGCCGCGCGGGATATGCTGGACGGCGGGCTCTTCGGCGATTCCGGCAGGGAGATCATCATAGAAGAATATCTGGACGGCCCCGAAGTAACGGTCCTTTCCTTCGTGGACGGCACGGATTTTTACGTTATGCCTCCCTCGCAGGATCACAAAAGAGCCTTTGACGGCGACAAAGGCCCCAACACCGGCGGAATGGGCGTCTATTCTCCCGTCCCGGCTTACACAAAAGAAATATCCGATTTTGTCAGCGAGCGCATCATAGGGGCGACCCTCAAAGCCCTTGCCGCCGAAGGCATAAAATACAGGGGCGTCCTTTACACGGGCCTTGCCCTCACCTCAAAAGGCCCCAAAGTAGTGGAGTTCAACGTGCGTTTCGGGGATCCGGAGACCCAGGTGATCCTTCCTCTTATGACAAGCGACTTTCTTGACGTATGCCTGAAAACAGCCACGGGAAAACTGAAGGAAGCCCGGATCTCCTTTGCAGACAAAAAGGCTGTCTCGGTGGTCATGGCTTCCGGAGGCTATCCGGGAAGCTACGCCAAAGGCTATCCCGTAACGGGGATCGAAGAAGCAGAAAAAACAGCCCACGTATTCCATGCCGGCACCGAGACCGTAAACGGCGAAACCGTCACCTCGGGAGGGCGGGTGCTGAACGTCACCGCCACCGGCGACACCTTTGACGAATGCATAAAAAGAGCCTACGATGCGGTCGGCAAAATAGATTTCAAAGACAAATTCTACCGGAAAGACATCGCCTGGCGGGTGCGCTGACACAGGGCGCGCAAAGCAAAAAAAGCGGAAGTATCCCGATACTTCCGCCGTTTTTTTTGACGCTACAAAAGATGATCCGCAAATTTGACCTTCAGCCTGGCTTCGTGCTGAGCGAAAGCCAGCTTGATAAGGGCGGAAGCGTCATCCTTGGAAAGGCGGTTCATGGAAAGCTGCAGATCGAAGGGGAATTTTTCCACCTTTTCCTTTCCGAAGCATTTCACAAGAAAGTGTTTGCGGTCTCTGTCGGAGATCTTCAGCTGTTTCTCGGCCTGTTCCCTGCCCATATCCTCAAACTTCATCATGTTTTCGACTCTGCGTTCAAAGGGGGCGTCTATGCGCACGTGCAAAGCGTTGGGAACGATAAAGTTGGCTCCCCTGCCGATGATTATCGCTTTGTTCCTGGCGCAAATGGCCCAGATGGTCCTTGCCAGCTGGCGGGTATAGACCATGCCTCCCAGGGAAGTGTCTCCGAACAGGCTGTAGGCGTAAGAGGAAGCCGTATCGAGATGCCGTTCGTCTATCACCTTCAGAATTTCCTTCTGGATATTCACGTCCTCGGCAAGAGAAAGCAGAAGGGAGCGGTCCCACACGGTCCAGCCCATATCCTCGGCAAGACGCTGCGCAACTATGGACGCTCCGCTGCCGGTGGTCCTTGAGATCGTTATGACCTTCAGGTTTGCGGGATTGAAATTCAGTTCTCCGGCGCTTCCGGTTATTTCCGTTTTTCCGTAAAGAGCGCCGCCAAATACCTTGTTATCCATTTTTATTGCTCCGATATTCCCAGCCACCGGTCCAGGATCTCCGGCGGAACGGATCCTTCAAAGACAGTTTCGGCAGGTCCGGTCATAAATACGTTTCCGCCTTCGGCCCATTCTATGACCAGGTCCCCTCCGGCAAGATGAACGTTTACCTTTCGTTTCGTTTTGCCGTTCAGTATCGACGCGACGGCCGACGCGCAGGCGCCTGTACCGCAGGCGAGGGTCTCCGCCGCGCCCCGTTCCCATACGCGCATTTCTATATCGGAATCTCCCGCGATGCGGACAAACTCCACGTTGGTTTTTTTGGGAAAAAGGGCGTGGGCCTCCAGCGCCGGGCCCCACTCCCGGAGGGGAACGCCTTTCACGTCTTCCGTAAAAACCACGCAGTGGGGATTCCCCATATTCACACAGGTGACTAAAAACTCCCTGCCGCAGGCCATTACCGGCGCCTGTTTCACATTTTCCGCCCCGGCGCAGCCGCCAAAGGGTATCTCTTCGGGAAGAAGGCGCGGCGCCCCCATATCCACGGTGACGGCAGCGCATCTGCCGTTCTTTTCGGCAAGCTCGATATATTTCACCCCCGCAAGAGTCTCAACGGAGATCCTTTTTGCGGCGGTAAAGCCCCGGTCGTATAAGAATTTTGCAAAAACGCGTATGCCGTTGCCGCACATTTCCGCTTCGGTCCCGTCCGGATTGAACATCCTCATACGGAAATCACAGGTCCGCGAAGGGCATACCAGCACAGTCCCGTCGCTTCCTATTCCGAAATGCCTGTCGCATCCCGCCTTTGCGATTTTTGTATGTTCTTCATCGGAAAAATGCCGGGAAATGCAATCGATCACTATGAAATCGTTTCCCGTCCCGTGCATTTTTACAAATTCCAGCCCCTGTGTTTTATTCATCTATGGTTCCTTTGAAAAAAGTTATTCTTCCTTTTCATCGTTCTTTTCGTCGATGATATCCTTGTCCGTAAGCCCGATTATGGGATCCTTGGGAACCACGGAAACGATGGCGTGTTTATAAACCATGGTCCAGGGTTTTCCCGGCTGTTCCAGGATGACCGTGAACACGTCGAACCCCTTGACGAACCCCTTGAGGGAAACGCCGTTCTGCAGAAAGATTGTGACGGGGTTTTTCTCCTTTCTTGCGCAATTCAGAAACTGATCCTGCAAATTAAAGCCGCATCTCATTTTTTGATTCTCCTTACAACCAAGTTTGCCGCATCCTGCAGCGATAACTCATCCATATTTATCCAGATGATGCTTTTATCCCTTTTAAACCAGCATATCTGCCTTTTGGCAAGCTGTCTGGTAGCAGCCTTTATTTTTTCCGCAGCCTCCGAAAGAGAGCATTCGCCGCGTATATATTCGGCCATCTCCTTATATCCGATGGCCTGCAGGCTTGTTGCCGGGCTTTTGGAAAGCATGAGCCGCACCTCGTTTTCAAGCCCGCATTCGAGCATTCTGTCCACTCTTTCGTTGATGCGTTTGTGAAGGGTTTCGCGACTCATCTCAAGCCCGAAGACCGCCGCTTCGTATCTGGCGCGCGCTCCGTCTTTGAAGATCTCCGAAGGAGGGGTCCCCGTCTGCTTGTAGATCTCCAGAAGCCTGCGGACCCTGCGGGGGTTTTCCAGATCGCAAGCCCTGCAGACCGCGGGGTCTGTTTTTTTCAGAAAATCGCGCAGAAAACCAAGCCCTTTTCTTCTGCAGACCCTGTCGATAAGGCTTCTGACGGCAGGGTCGCAGCCCGGAACGGAAGGCCCCAGCCCGTAAAGGACAGACTGTATATACAGGCCGCTGCCGCCGCATAATATGGGAAGCCTTCCCCGGGAGATGACGGACGCTATGGCCTTTTCTGCCTGCCTTTCATATATCCCCGCGTTATACGACTCGCCGGGCTCCGCCACGTCGATCATATGAAAGACGGCGGCGCGCCGTTCGGCGGCGTCGGGTTTTGCGGTGCCGACGTCCATATATCTGTAAACAGCCATGGAATCGGCGGAAACTATCTCTCCGTCCAGCCTCCGGGCAAGCTCTATGGAAAGAGCGGTCTTTCCGGAGGCGGTGGGCCCTACCACAGCCACAAGTTCGCATACTATCTGGTGGTCCATATAGTTTCATTATATTGCTTTACATAAAAATAGTCAAGAAAAAAAAACACGTCCCGTATCCGTTTTTGCATCCTGCGGCGGTTTCGCATGCGCGCAAAAAGTGGTATAATAATTCGTGAATATCATCCGGGAACGGGAACAACGATGAACAGAGTAATAGTGGTGGGCGGAGGCGCGTCCGGCCTTATGGCGGCGGCTGCGGCTGCCTCCCGGGGCGCAAAAACCATTCTTCTTGAAAAAAACGACAGATGCGGCAAAAAACTCTCTATCTGCGGCAAAGGCAGAGGAAACGTCACGAACACTGCCGATAAAGACGCTTTTATCGCCGCTTTCGGAAAGGGCGGCCGTTTTTTGTATTCCGCATTCTCGGTATTTTTCCGCGACGAGCTGCTTTTACAGCTGGAGAAGCTGGGGATAGACACTGTCGCCGAAAGAGGGGGCAGAGTTTTTCCCTCCACCCAAAAAGCGGCCTCCGTCACCGACGCTCTTGTAAAATGGTGCCGGGATGAAGGCGTCCGCATCAAGACCGGCGCAAGGGTCCTTGCGCCGGAGATCTCGGATTCGGCGATCGCCGGAGTAAGAGTGTTCGGGGGCGTCATGCCTGCCGACAGTGTGATAATAGCTACCGGCGGCCTTTCGTATCCGGGCACCGGCTCCACGGGCGACGGCTACGGTTTTGCAAGAGCGGCCGGCCATACCGTGACTCCCTTGGGCCCTTCGCTGTGCGGCATGATAACCGACGAAAAGTGGCCGGCCGCCCTCAGCGGCCTGAGCCTGAAAAACGTGAAGTGCACCCTTGCCCGCCCCGGCGGAAAGGCCCTTGCCTCCGAAACGGGGGAAATGCTTTTTACCCACAAAGGGGTCTCCGGCCCCATCATCCTGACTCTGTCGAAAACGGCAGCCGAAGCCGGAGGGCCCCTGGTCCTTGTCATAGACCTCAAGCCGTATATCCCTGCGGAAGAGCTGGAAAACAGCTTCAGGCAGGCTTTTTGCGGAAAAGGGCTTTTGAAGGGCTACATGGAAAAACGCCTTCCCAAAGCAATGGTCCCGGCGCTGCCCGTCATAAAGGAGGCATGCGGCCTTCCCCTCTCCGGCATCACCGCAAAACAGCGCAAAGAGCTGGTTTCCGCCATGAAGAACGTGAAACTGAGCATAAAAAGCCTGTGCCCCATAGAGGAAGCCATCATCACAAAGGGCGGGGTCTCTACGGCGGAGGTGGACCCGAAGACCATGGCCTCCCGTATCGTCAGAGGGCTGTATTTCTGCGGCGAGATACTCGATATAGACGCCGTGACCGGAGGTTACAATCTTCAGGCAGCCTTCAGTACGGGATACGTTGCCGGCATAAACGCCGCCCTCAGCAAAGAGGAAGAGAAACGGTAAAGCGGCTGCCCTCCCCGGGCCTGCTTTTGACCTCTATGCTGCCGTTCATGGCCTCCGCAAGGGTCTTTACGAGAAACAGGCCTATGCCCCTTCCGTCTGTGTGAAGCCCCGAATCCAGCCGCTTCCCCAGAGAAAAGATCCTTTCCAGATCGTCTTCGGCTATCCCGCAGCCTCTGTCCTCCACACGAAGGATCCCCCGGTCCCCTTCCCTTCCGGCGGAAAGTATTATTTCGCTGCCGCTGCGGGAATACTTGGCACTGTTGGCGAGAAGATTCAAAGCGATCTCCATGGTCTTGTCCCTGTCGGCCGTTACCATCGCGGGCCCTTCGGCGCGGAGGACGTATCCATAGCCGGGATAAGCGAGCTTCTGAACGGCCAGGGCCCCTTTGCACAATTCGGCAAGATCGAACCGGGACAGGTTCACCCTGACGGGCTTCCCGCCGGTTATCCTGGCCATGCTCCTGATCTCTTCGGTAAGCCGCAAAAGGCGTCCGGACTCCTGCCTGATTACCTCTATCGCCCCGGCGACATCCTCGGGCGGCGAGCCGGGATCGGCGGCTATATCGGCGTATCCCGATATTGCGGTAAGGGGGCCCGCCATCTCGTGCAGCACCCAGTCCAGCACGGAATCATGCTCGGCTCTGGGAGCCTTTCTTTTATCGTTCATTTTTCCCTCCCGCGGCAAAAGCGTAAAACGCTTCGTATTTTTTCAGCATGGCGTCAACGGAAAAGCCGGCAGCCTTTTTTGCGGCCTCTGCGCCCATTTTTTCTCTGAGCTCCCTGTTTTCAAGGAGCCGCAGGACAGCCGCTGCAAAAGCGTTTTTGTCGTTATCCGTCAAAAGGCCCGTTACGTTCTCATCTATGTTTTCCGGCACTCCGCCGGCCCGGACCGCGACTACCGGAAGCCCCGCGGCCTGCGCCTCGCACACGGCAAGCCCCTGGGTCTCCGTAACGGAAGGAAAAACAAAAACGTCTCCGCAGCCCAGATAATCGTAGATCCTGTTTTTCTGCACCATGCCGGTAAAGACTATCCTGCCCGAAAAAGGCGATGCGGCTGCCGATCTTTTCAGCGTCTCGAGGTAAGGGCCGCCGCCGGTGATCAGCAAAAAAAGATCGGGGCGCCCCTCGGCCGCCAGCCGGAAGGCGTCCATGAGCATATCCAGATTTTTTTCTTTTGCCACCCGGCTCATATACACCAGCACCTCCGCGCCGGCGGGTATGCCGAGCTTTTCCCTGAGGCGGGCGGAAGGCGCTTCGCGGGGCAGGTCTATCCCGGTAGGGATCACTTTTAAAGCTTTTTTTACTCCGTAACCTTCAAGCTCCCGTTTCATCATTTCCGAAGGCACGGCAACGGCGTCGCAGGAATCGTAAAACCGGGCCATATATTTTTTGACGGCGGCGGAACAGATCCTCCGGGGCAAAAACGGCACGTAGTGCACGTATTCGGGATAAAGGGTGTGGGATACGCTCACAAAGGGGATGCCGCGCCGGCGCGCCGCGCGTCTTGCCGCAACGCCGTAAACGAAGGGTATCTGAACGTGGACTATATCCGGCGCAAGGCTGCCGATTATACCGTCCGCTTCGCGGAAACAGGACGGAGAGGGAATGGGATAATCCTTTGCAAAGCCGGAAACAAAGGACGAAGTGCGCACGACTCCTTCTTCCTTTCCGGCGGCTTTATGGCGGGGAGCCACCACGGTGACCTTATGCCCCAGCCTGCGGAGCCCTTCGGAAAGGATCCCGGTGGAGGCGCTCACCCCGTTGATCACGGGAAAACAGCTTTCCGAAAAAATCACGATATTCATAACAACTCCCGGCCGCGGCGGCACTTGAAAATAGGTATCATTTTTATTATAATTAAAAGCAGACCCGTTGTCAACAAATCGGCATATCGTACCGGAAGGAAACCAATGGAACAAACACCCGCAGAAAGAGCGCGCAGCCTGAGAACGCTCATCGAAAAAGCAAACAAAGAATACTATCTTGACGATGCTCCCTCGCTTTCGGACAGCGAATACGACAAACTCATGCGGGAGCTTGCAGACCTGGAAAAATCTTATCCGGAGCTTATAACGCCGTCCTCACCCACACAGAGAGTGGGCGCCGCCCCCCGGACGGGCTTCGGCCAGGTGACCCATCTCACCCCTATGCTGAGCCTCTCCAACATTTTTTCCAAAGAAGAATTCCTGGCCTTCGACAAGGGGCTCAGAAAGATACTTGCCTCCGACAGCCCCATAGAGTATATATGCGAGCTCAAATTCGACGGCCTGGCCGTATCGGTCACCTTCCGCGACGGGCTGCTTGAGAAAGCGGGCACCAGAGGCGACGGCGCCACGGGCGAAGACATCACCGCCAATATACGCACGGTGCGGAGCGTCCCCCTGGAATGCAGGGCCGAAGACTTTCCTCCCCTTATCGAGATAAGAGGCGAGGTGATACTCACCCATTCGGAGTTTGCACGGATCAACGCGAAACGCGAAGAGACCGGCGAACAGACCTTTGCAAACTGCCGCAACGCCGCGGCCGGTTCCCTCAGGCAGCTGGACCCGAATGTCACGGCGGGGCGCCGCCTGATAATGTTCTGCTACGGCGCAGGCGGCGGGCCCGTTTTTGCAAGCCAGAGCGAGACTCTGGAACGCTTTGCGGCCTGGGGCTTCAACGTCAACCCCGACTATAAGGTCTGCCGCAGCGTGGATGAGGTGCTGGACTATATCGACTATATAGAAGAACGCAAAAAAACGCTGCCCTACGACTGCGACGGCATGGTCATCAAGGTCAACAGCACCGCCCTGCAGAACGAGATCGGCTTTGTGGCGCGGAGCCCCAAATGGGCCACGGCATACAAATTTCCGGGCCTGCAGGCCGAGACCACGGTGGAAGATATAGAACTGCAGGTGGGCAGGACGGGCGCCATCACTCCCGTGGCGGTGCTTTCTCCCACGGCTCTTTCCGGGGTGGTGATATCCCGGGCGACCCTGCACAATCAGAGCGAGATAGACAGAAAGGACATACGCATCGGCGACACGGTGATCATCCAGAGAGCCGGAGAAGTGATCCCCGAGGTCGTTCAGGTGGTAAAATCAAAAAGAGGGCTCCTTTCAACGCCCTTCAGGATGCCCGACGTCTGCCCGGTGTGCGGAGGAAAAGCCGAAAGAGACGTTTTGTGCTTTAAGGACGGAGAGCCGGTGGAGGGAGCGGTGCTCAGGTGCAACAACGCCCTTTGCCCCGCCCAGCAGAAGGAAGCCATAGTGCATTTTGCTTCAAAAGGAGCCATGGATATAGACGGCATGGGCCCCTCGGTGATAGAGAGGCTCCTGCAAAAAGATCTTATCAGGGATCCTTCCGATATATACAGGCTCACCGCATCGCAGCTGGAAGGCCTTGATAAAATGGGCAAAAAATCGGCGGAAAACCTGATAAACGCCATAGAAGCCTCAAAGGACATCCCCCTCGAAAAATTCATTTACGCCCTGGGGATACGCCACACGGGGGAAAAGACGGCGGCCGTCCTTGCCGGATATTTCGGTTCCCTGGACGCACTCCGGGCGGCGGGGCCGGAGGAGCTGGTGAACGTGCCGGATATCGGCGAAGCGGTGGCGGCAAGCATATACGGATTCTTCCGCAACCAAACAAGAGTCGAGCTCACAGAACGGCTGCTTGCCGCAGGCGTCGTCCCCCGGGGGCCGGAAAAACAGCAGACCGCCGGAGAATTTGCCGGAAAGACCGTGGTCTTCACGGGAACGCTTTCGCGTTTCACCCGCCAGGAAGCGGAAGCCCTTGTGAGGAGCGCGGGAGGAAAGGCTTCGTCTTCCGTAAGCAAAAACACCTATATGGTGGTAGCCGGCCCGGGAGCGGGCAGCAAGCTCGAAAAAGCCGAAGCCCTGGGCGTCCGGATAGTCTCCGAGGATGAATTTGTCGCCCTTATCCGTCAGCCCGGGCCTTCTTCACAGTAACCTGTTCGGCAAAGGCGTCCTTATACTCGGCCCTGGGATTTGCGATCTCGGCGCTTCTCAGGTTGCGGCAGCTGTCAAAGGCCTGGGGGGCGATCCTGGAAACGCTGCGGGGCAGGCTGATATCGGTAAAGGCGTCGCATCCCGAAAAAGCCAGTTTCTCTATTCTTCTTACGCCGGCGGGAAACCGGGGGAACACGAGAGACGAACAGTCTCTGAAGGCCGAATAGCAGATCGTGACCAGCCCGGCGGGAAGAGATACGTTTTCGAGAGCGCTGCATCCCGCAAAACAATACGCCTTAACGTCGTTCATAGAGTCGTTCAGCGACGCTTCCCTGAGGCTTTGGCAGTTTTCAAAGGCGCTGCACCCTATCTCGTCTGCATTTTCAAGATTGACCTCCGTCAGGGCCGAGCAGCCCTTGAATACCCTTTCCTTGATCTGGGTAACAGAAGAAGGAAGGCGGACAGACTTCAGGGAAACGCAGCTTGAAAAACAGCTGTCTTCAAGGACCACCACTCCTTCGGGGATACCGACCTTTTCAAGGCTTTGGCATCCCGCGAAACAGGCGGCCCCTACGGAAAAACAGCCCTTTGACAGAGTGACCTCTCTCAGCTTTCCGCAGCCGTAAAAGACCCTCTCGCCAAGATATCTTACCGATTGCGGCAACGCTATCTTTTCAAGATCCGGACAACCCGCAAACGCTTCGTCGTCTATTTCCTCAACGCCCTCGGGGATCGTCACCTCTGTCAGGTTCGCGCAGTTCCTGAAGGCCCTTTTGCCTATACGGTACACTCCGTCCTTCACCCGGAAGGTTTTGAAATTGCTCCTGCCCGCAAAGGCGTCGTCTGTTATAACGGAAAGCTTTCCGATGCTGCGGTCGGCGTTTATGCCCACGATCCTGCAGCCCGGGAAAGCGTCCCTCAGGTCAAGGCCTTCCGGTTTGCCGACTCTTTCGATATTGCGGCAGCCGGCAAAAGCCCCCGGGCAAACCTCCCGCACCGTATCGGGGATATCCACCGATCTGAGAGCCGTACAGTTCTCGAAGGCTCCGGTCTCTATCCTGACCGTCCCCCGGGGTATAGACAGATCGGCGAGATTTCTGCAGTTTTTGAAGGCGTTCTTGGGGATGACGGAAAGGCCGGCGGAAAGAGACGCTTTTTCAAGAGAAGAGCAGCCGGTAAAGGCTCCCTGCCCGAGATATGATAACGTCTCCGGCAGCGAGATCACGGTGATCGCCGTACAGTCTTTAAACGCGTTGTCTTCGATCCTGACCACCTGTCCGAGATCCACGGTCCTGAGCTTTTTGCAGCCCATGAAGGCTCCTTTGCCCAAACGCTTGATATAATCCTTTGCCCTGAAGGTGACTATCCTGTCGTTTCCGGCAAAATGACCGTCGCAGACAGACGGCAGACTGCCGGTATCCTCCGCCGCGCCCGCTTCGGGGCGGTTAGCGTCCGGGGCGCCGGCTTTCCTTCTGTTTTCCTTCCCGCTGAAGGAGCGGCCCGGCGCAGGGGCTTTTTTTCCCTGCCTTTTTCCGTCGGGATCCCTGTTTTCCGGAACGCTGTTTGAGAAGGCTTTTCCGCCCCTGGAAACGGCGACCCCCGGCGGAAAGGCTCCGGCTTCGATCTTAGCGGACCGGTTGGGGACCGCCACGGCCTTCAGGGCTGCGCAGCCCGAAAAAGCATTGGCGGAAATATGCCCGACACTCTCCGGTATCACTACCGTCTCCAGGGACGCGCAGTTTCCGAACGTCTCGGCTTCTATGCGCTTCAGCCCGTCGGGGACGTCGATCCTGGTAAGGGAACTGCAGCCGTAAAAAGCGCGTTTTCCCAAATATTTCAGGGATCTCGGTAGCAACACCGCTTCCAGCGCGGTACATTCGGAAAAAGCGTCTGCTCCGATCTCCGCTACGGAATCCGGGACCGTCACAGCGGGCAAAGAGGTGCAGCGGCTGAAGGCCCTGGGGCCTATCTTTTTCAGGGTCCCTCCCGGCATACGCACGCTCTGAAGGGCGCTGCAGGCGCTGAAAACCCCCTCCGGCAGTTCGTAAACGCTGCCGGGGACAGACACCTGCCTGAGGGAACTGCAGGAGCAGAACGCATACTTGTCAAAGCCGGTCACGTTCTCCTGCACAAAAAAGACCTCCGGGCTGCCGGTAAAACCCGTCACGATGCCTTCTTCGATCTCGACGGCCGTTTTGTTCGATCCGCCGTTTTTTGAAAAAAGCGATATTATCCTGTTAAAAACACTCATTTAAAAAGACACAAAAGCAGAGAGATCTGCCGGAGATCATCATGAAACCAGCATCATGGAAATAAACAAAACAGTCAGTATCCACGTGCCGCCGTTAAGCTTTTTGGCATTGCCGGAAAAAACGCACATACCCGTATAGCTCAGCATGCCGTATGCGATGCCAAGGGCTATATCGCAGGCAAAACAGGTGACAGCTATGGTGAGGAAGGCAGGCACGACGCTCAGCGGGTCGTTCCAGTCCAGCTTCGAGACTCCCCGCAGCATGATATAGCCCACAAAAATAAGAGCCACCGAAGAAGCGCAGCCCGGCATCACGGAGCCCAGGGGAGCAAAAAACAAAGCGACAGCAAAAAGCGCCGCCACAAAGACCGACGTCAGGCCGGTACGCCCTCCGGCGCCAACCCCCGCGGTGGATTCGGCATAGGCGGTGACCGTATTGGTGCCGAACAAAGCGCCCGCCGCGGTAGCGACGGCGTCGGACAAAAGCGCTTTGTCCATATTTTCTATATTGCCTTCGCTGTCCGTAAGGCCGGAGGTGTCGCAGGTGGCGTAAAGGGTCCCCACCGTATCGAACATATCCAGCATAAGGAAAACAAACACGGTGCAAATTATATTGAGCCAGAAGCTTGCGGCGCTGTGGGCGGCCACGTAGCCGCTGAAATCAAGGCCGTCTTTGAATACCGCCAGAAAGTTGATATTTGCAAAATCCCTGAAGGCCTGAGCGGGGCTTTCGATATTTCCGAAAACGCCGAAGCCTTCAAAGCCCGGAACGGTGAAGCCCAGCAGATAATAAAGCGCGGTGCCGAAAAGCATGCCTATAAGCAGCGAGCCCTTTACCTTCCGCTTTTCAAGTATCCCCACCAGGATGAGGGACGAAAGGCATACAAAAAGAGGCATTATCCCGGCCCAGCTTCCCGTAATCACGTTGAAGGAGCCCTTTGCGATACCCGTGGAATCGCTCAGGGCGATGAGGCCGCCGCCCTTAAAGCCCAGAAGCGCCAGCATAAAGCCTATGCCCACCACTATGGAACTGCGGATGCAATCGGGGATACAGTAGAAAATGGCTCTTCTCAGCCCCGTGGCCGACAGTATGATGAACAGGACGCCGTCAAACAATATGAACAAAAGGGCGTTGGCGTAGCTGAAGCCCATGCCCACGCAGATAGTGTAAACAAAAAAGGCGTTGAGGCCCATTCCGCTGGCCAGGGCCACCGGCAGATTTGCCGCAAGCCCCATGAACAGAGAACCCGCAATGGCGCCCAGGGCTGTGGCAACATACATTCCTCCGAAGGTCACCCCCAAAGGATCCGAGCCGTCGCCGAAAGGGTTTGAAAACATCCCGGCGTTCACCACCAGGATATATACCATGGCAAAAAACGTTACAAGAGCGGCGCGGAATTCGGTCCTTACAGAGGTCCCTCTCTGCGATAATTTGAAAAACTTATCCATTTTAACTCCGTAAATATATGTCCGGGGCGGGGCCGCGCAGGAAATATTGCCGGAAAAAGACATTGCGCAAAATACGTTTTCCGTTACGCGTCCCGTCCCCCTGACTCAGGCCTGTCAGGAAGGCTGTTTTTCTCCGGGCTTTATGAACACGTCCTCCTCCGGAAACGAAGCCACGTGCTCCTTCCAGCTGTCGGGAGAGACCTCCCCAATTGACACGGAAACCACGTCGGGGCTGCAGCCCAGTTCCGCGATCAGCGCTTCCTTAAGGCGCCGCGCAAGGCGCTCTTTTAAGTCCCGGGGCCTCCCGGGGTGCATCGTCACCGAGATATGAGGCATTATATATTCTCCTTAACTCAATAAAAAGGGATTTTGCAGCGCAAAACCCCATACGTTATCACAAAAGACTTTTGATCTCTTCCGCCTTATCTGTTTTCTCCCAGGTAAAATCGTCGTCGTTTCTTCCGAAATGCCCGTAAGCGGCGGTCTTCCGGTAGATGGGACGCTGCAGGTCCAGCGTTTTTATTATACCGGCGGGAGTCAGATCGAACACCTTGCGGATGATGCCGGCAATGGTTTCATCGTCTGCCTTGCCAGTTCCGAAGGTCTCCACGTTGATACCCATAGGCTCGGCCTTTCCTATGGCGTAGCCTACCTCGACCTCGCACTTGTCCGCAAGGCCGGCAGCCACTATGTTCTTGGCTACGTAGCGCATCATATACGCCGCCGATCTGTCCACCTTGGTGGGATCCTTGCCCGAAAAAGCGCCGCCGCCGTGGCGCGCCGCTCCGCCGTAGGTGTCAACGATTATCTTCCGCCCGGTAAGCCCCGTATCGGCAAGAGGGCCGCCTTTGGCAAAGCAGCCGGTGGGGTTCACAAAAATATCCGCGTCGGCGCGGGAATAGTCGAACATATCCTCCGGGACTATGGGACGGATGACCTTCTCTATGATATCCTTTCTCAGGAGCTTCTGGTCCAGATCCTCTTCGTGCTGAGTGGAGACAACAATCTTGCTGACAGCCACCACCCTGTTGCCTTCGTATTCGCAGGTGACCTGGGTCTTGC
>JAEEGL015916846.1_pt1 | contig 14489 bp, 14 predicted proteins | sample 9134231 | NCBI WGS metagenome assembly JAEEGL01 (sample SAMN16246548, study PRJNA631951) | gut metagenome | biome: gut microbiome; feature: rumen; material: fiber-attached | host: Bos | place: Iran: Karaj | collected 2018-10
ACGGGCATGAGCATGGATCGGATCACAAGCACGCAGGTCTTGATTATGTTATGTCAACTATCGAAGGGATGGATATACCGGAGAAGGTGAAGAAGGACGCTGCAGAGATATACAGGCTCATAGCGGATGCGGAGAGCAGAGTCCACGGGGTAAGCGCAGATCAGATTCATTTCCATGAGGTGGGCATGTATGATGCGATAGTCGATGTGGTGTCGGTATGCCTTCTCATGCATGAGATAAAGCCTGACAGGATCATTGCTTCTGCCGTGAATACGGGGAGCGGTACGGTAAGATGTGCGCACGGGATACTGCCTGTGCCGGCACCGGCTACAGCCCTGCTTCTTGAGGGTATACCGGCGTACGGCGGTGAGATAATGGGAGAGCTTTGCACGCCGACCGGGGCTGCTCTTCTTAGATATTATGTAAACGAGTATGGTAATATGCCTCTGATGAGGACGGAAGGCACGGGTTACGGATTCGGGCATAAGGACTTCGACAGGGCGAACTGCCTGAGGGTGATGCTCGGAGAAGAGGCAGGTGAAGACAGGGAAGACAGAGAAGACAGAGAAGACAGGGTGATCGGTCTGTCCTGCAATGTGGACGACATGACGGGTGAGGAGATGGGATATGCCGTGGAGCGGCTTTTGGAGAAGGGCGCGAAGGAAGCCTATGTTGTACCTGCGGTAATGAAGAAATCAAGACCCGGCTATGAGCTGAATGTCCTGTGTGCTGAAGGGGACAGGGAGAGGATGATACATGATATCTTCAGCCTCACAACGACCATAGGACTCAGGGAGACACTGTATCGAAGATATGTTATGGACAGAACAGTCGGGGAAATGTATACTTCTTATGGTAGTGTCCGTGTGAAGGAATCTTCCGGATATGGCGTTACAAGGCGCAAGTATGAATACGATGACCTGAAGGCGATAGCTGACAGGGAGGATATCGGAATAAGACAGGCGCGCGAGATGGCAGACGGTTTTTTTGATAGGAGAACAGGAGAGTAATAATATGGCTTGTTTTACTGTACCTGCAGCTGAAGCTATAGTTACAAAGGTAGCTGAAAAGGCGCTTCACTCAGACAAGGAACAGAATATTTTCGTACAGAGACTTCCGTGGCTTACAAAGATGCTCGCCGGAGGTTCGGTACTGCTTGCTTTTGAGCATGTGTGGCACGGGGAGGTGCAGCCTTTCTTTCCTTTCCTGACTGCAATGGACAATGCTGCCGACACCGCGGAGATGCTCCATGAGATGGGGACAGTGGGAGTCGGGATGGCAGTGCTCGTGTCCGTATGCTGGGCAGGGATGGTGCTCGTATCCGAGAGGATAAGAAACAGAGAAGTAACAGAGGATGAGGTAGAATGAAATGACTCTACTGATTGCGATATTTGCAGCCGTGATATGTACGGCTCTGTGGTATATGAATGAGAAGGCACGTATCATGAAGGTGGGGCTTCTGTGCTGGATGTTCTGGGGAGCATCGCTTATGTGGCTCGTGGATGCGGTGACTGAGTATATTGAGCTGAGGGCGGCTTATTTTACGCCGGAGCCTGCGGATATGCTCAATGATACTTTCCTGGGACTGTCAGTCGTAGCGCTCGCGCTTGTGATCTGGATAGTCTATGTGCTGGTGAAGGATCCTCTGGGATCGGTGAAGAATGTCGTATCCGGTGATGCTGTCAGTGGCAGGAGAAATACCGGTACTCTTGACGCCTGATACGTCAGAGAGAGTAAGAGATCGCATTGATACGGATCGCAGTAGCGTGACTACGGCGGTCCGTTTTGCACGGAATATAAGAGGACTGGAAAATGAGTGAGATCATATGCAGGGACCTGAGCCTTGGATACGAAAACAGCATATTGGTGAGCGGACTCAGCTTTGAGATACGTGCCGGTGACTACCTGTGCATAGTGGGTGAGAACGGAGCCGGCAAATCCACTCTCATGCGTACCATACTGCATCTGCAGAAGCCTTTATCGGGGGAGATAGAGTACGGGGAAGGGCTCACTCCTTCAGAGATAGGATATCTGCCACAGCAGACCGTGGTACAGAGGGATTTCCCTGCTTCGGTGAATGAGGTGGTGCTCTCCGGGAGACAGACAGGCCTTAAGGGAAGGGCTTTTTATTCTAAAGAGGACAGGGCCTGCGCCGAAGAAAACATGGAAAAGCTCGGGATAGCTGATCTTGGTAAAAGATGCTACAGGGAACTCTCGGGCGGACAGCAGCAGCGTGTATTGCTTGCAAGGGCACTGTGTGCCACGAGAAGGATGATACTGCTCGATGAGCCTGTATCGGGGCTTGATCCCATGGCTACGATGGAGATGTATCAGATAATAAAGAAACTCAATTCGGAGGGTATCACTATAGTGATGATATCCCATGATATCAGGGCTTCCGTGGAATACGCCACGCATATACTGCACATAGGATCGGAGATCTTTTTCGGAACGACGGAGGAATACAGGAGATCTCCGGCGGGCAGGATCTATCTTGAAAGCGGTATTGCGGATTCGGAAGACATGGGTCGCAGGGAGGAGGATGCCTGATGGATAAGCTTGGACTTTATTTTTCATATCCTTTCGTCAGATACGCGCTGATAGTTGGCGTACTGATAGCGCTGTGCTCGTCGCTTCTGGGTGTCACACTGGTGCTTAAAAGGTTCTCTTTCATAGGGGACGGGCTGTCGCATGTGGCTTTCGGGGCCATAGCCGTAGCTTCTGTCGTGGGACTGGCTGACGATATGATCCTCGTGATGCCTGTAACGATAATAAGTGCGGTGTTGCTGCTTAGCTCGGGCCAGCAGACAAAGATGAGGGGAGATGCTGCCATAGCAGTTCTTTCGGTGTCAGCTCTTGCACTCGGATATCTTATCATGAACATCTTTTCCGTATCGTCGAACCTCACGGGGGATGTGTGTTCCACGCTATTCGGATCAACCTCTATACTGACACTGAAGCTTTCGGAGGTGGTACTTTGTATCGTAATGTCGGTCGTGGTCGTTACGGTATTCGTGATATTCTACAACAGGATCTTTGCGGTCACATTCGATGAGAACTTCGCAAGGGCTACGGGTACAAAAGCCGGTATGTACAATCTCATAATAGCTGTGATAATAGCTGTAGTGATAGTGCTCGGCATGAAGCTCGTGGGCTCTCTGCTTGTATCGGCTCTCATCATCTTTCCTGCACTTTCTGCTATGAGAGTGTTCAGGAGCTTTTTCTCAGTGACAGTCTGCTCGGCTGTGCTTTCCGTAGTGTGCGCCATGTGCGGCATCATCATCTCAATACTGGCTTCAACGCCGGTGGGATCTACCATAGTGGCTGTGGATATAGCAGCTTATCTGTGCTTCGTAGTGGCAGGTGCACTGAAGAAGGGGAGCCTCGTATGAGGGAAGGCTTCACGACAGGAAGCTGTGCTGCGGCTGCAGCAAAGGCAGCGACGTATATGCTTCTGTCGGGAAGAAAGAAGGAGAGCATTGATATCACGGTCCCGAGAGGGGATGTGTTCCATACGGACATTGTTGATATTATGTCAACTAACAATAGTGTCAGATGTGCAGTGGTAAAGGACGCGGGAGATGACCCTGATGTGACTAACGGCTGCAGGGTATATGCCGAAGTCAGAACAGAGGCGGAAGACACACAAATGCACGATGAAAGCGAGTCTGACGATCCTGATAATGATGGTTTACATAATGCAATAGTCCGCATACACGGCGGCGAGGGGATCGGCAGAGTGACAAGACCGGGACTGGACCAGCCGGTGGGAGAAGCTGCAATAAACCATGTGCCTCGAGAGATGATCATGAAGGAGGTACAGGAGGTATGCGGGATATTTGATCACTTCGGGACGATGGACGTGACGATATCGGTACCCGGAGGCGAGGAGATAGCAAAGAAGACCTTCAATCCGAGGCTTGGTATAGAGGGCGGCATATCGATCATAGGGACATCGGGCATAGTGGAGCCCATGAGCAGGAAGGCCGTGCAGGATACGATATTTCTTGAGCTAAGACAGAGGAGAGAAGCCGGAAGCGAGGGGATAGTGATCTCGCCTGGCAACTACGGGCGGGATTTTCTTAAGAAAGAATACGGATACGATATAGACAATGCCGTGAAGATATCCAATTTCGCCGGAGCGGCTCTGGATATGTGCGTGGAGCTCGGATACAGGGAGGTACTGCTTGCGGGGCATATCGGCAAGCTCGTGAAGCTGGCAGCCGGGATAATGAACACCCACAGCCATGAGGCGGATGCAAGGATGGAGACCATAGCCGCAGCGGGTATTAGGGCAGGGCTTCCGGGAGAGAGTCTTTTAAAGATACTGGATGCCGTATCGACCACGGAAGCTTTGGGATACGTGGCCGAGAACGGAGAAGAGATGATGGAAAGAGTTATGTCAACCATAATGGATCGGATAGAGTATTATCTTGCATTCAGGACAAAGGGACAGATACGGACCGAGTGTATGGTCTATTGCGATGAATACGGCCTGCTGGGACAGACGGCAGGAGCCGGTGAGCTGATAGAGAGGCTTTGATGGTACATTTTGTGGGAGCAGGGCCCGGAGCTGCGGATCTTATCACAGTACGGGGACAGGAACTGCTGAAAAAAGCGGATATAGTGATCTATGCCGGATCTTTAGTGAATAAGGAGCTCTTAAAGCTGTGCAGGAGTGATGTGAAACTGTACGACAGTGCGGTAATGACGTTAGATGAGGTCATCGGCGTGGTAAAGGATGCCGCATCCTGCGGGAAGGATATCGTAAGGCTGCATTCCGGGGATCCTTCGATATACGGGGCTATCAGAGAACAGATCGATGAATTATGTAAACTTGATATCGCATATGATGTCACCCCGGGAGTGACGGCTGCCATGGGGGCAGCGGCCAGTCTCGGTATAGAATACACCCTGCCGGGAGTGACGCAGACTTTTGTGATAACAAGGATGAAGGGCAGGACAGCTGTGCCGGAAGCCGAGCGGATAGAGGATATGGTAAAGTGCGGGGCATCCGTGGCAGTCTATCTCTCTGCAGGGATGACGGAGGAGCTTGTTGGCAGCCTTACAGAGGCCGGAGTCGACGGGGATACTCCCGCTGCGATCGTTTATAAATGCTCATGGGATGAGGAGAAACGCTATGTCGGAACGCTTGCTGAATTACCTGAGGTTTCAAGACGGGAAGGGATAGACAGGTCGGCCGTGATACTGATAGGAGCGGCCGTAGGACAGACAGACAGCAGGACTTCATACGAAAGATCAAAACTGTACGATCCCGGCTTCACTACGGGATACAGAGAGGGGAAAAGATGAGGAAGGCGATAGTGACCTTCACCGACAGAGGCGAAGCAGCTGCGCAAAGACTCAGGGAAAAGCTGGTCATCTTTGACGGTGCGAAGGAGTATGACGCTCATAAAAAGAAGGATACAAAAGGTTTACATAAATTTGTCAAAGAGAGTTTTGAGCGCGGCAGGGACATAGTCTTCATAGGAGCCTGCGGCATAGCAGTGCGTCTGATAGCTCCGTATCTTGAGGATAAGACCAAGGATCCGGCTGTGATAGTGATGGATGAGCAGTGCCGGCACGTGATACCTGTATTATCAGGTCACATGGGCGGAGCGAATGAGCTGAGCGTAAAGATAGCCGAGGCTTTGGGCGGTGAGCCTGTGATAACCACGGCTACGGACCTGAACGGAAAGTTTGCCGTGGACAACTACGCAAAGGAAAACGGTCTCGAGATAGAAAATAAGAGGGATATCGTGGAGATATCCTCGAGAGTGCTTACCGGCGGACGCGTGGTGATAGAAGAGGATCTCTTCAAACATGATGTTTACATAACTGTGGAAGATGCAAAGATCAGACTTAAGACAAGACCCGTGATCCTCGGTATCGGCTGTAAAAGCGGGGTGACGTACGAACAGATTGAAGTTTACATAAATAGAATTCTGAGAGATTACAGGATCAACATCAATGAAATAGGGATCGTTGCCACCATAGATATCAAAAGGAATGAGAAGGGGATATTGGAATGGTGCGATGAGCACAATAAGAGGCTTCTGACTTTTACTGCTGCCGAGCTCATGATGCAGAAGGGTGATTTCAGCAGATCGGATTTTGTGATGGAGATGACTGGAACGGATAATGTCTGCGAAAGGGCTGTGGCTGCGGCCGGCGGAAAGGTGATAGTGGGTAAGGAAGCGAAATACGGGATCACCGTCGCAATAGGAAGGAAATATGAAAAGTAAGCTGTATGTGGTGGGCATCGGCCCAGGAGACAGCAGATATCTGACGGGTGAAGCCGCGCAGGCTCTGGAAGAGGCTGAGCTGATAGTCGGATATAATATTTATGTAAACATATTATGTGAACAAAAATCCTATCCCGGTAAGGAGTTTTATTCGACGGGGATGGGAGATGAGGTAGACAGATGCAGATATGCCGTGGAACAGGCAGAGAAAGGCCGGACCGTAGCTGTGATCTGCAGCGGGGATGCTGGAGTGTACGGTATGGCAAGCCTGGTACTGAGCCTGGCTGAAAAGCACAATAAAGTTGACATAACTATAGTGCCGGGCATAACTGCGGCACTTTCGGGGGCGGCTCTTCTCGGAGCTCCGATAGGCAATGATTTCGCCGTGATATCGCTGTCTACGGCTCTGACACCGTGGGAGAGGATAGAAAAAAGGCTTGAGGGAGCGGCGGGGGCTGATCTTGCAATAGTACTCTACAATCCGATGAGCCGACACAGACCCGATACATTGAGCAGGGCTTGTGCTATAATATCTGAGCACACGGGAGATGACCGTGTCGCGGGCTATGTGAGAAACATAGGAAGAAGCGGGGAAGAGCATTCTCTAACAACTGTCGGGGAGCTGAAAAATGCAAAGCTTGATATGTTCACGACGGTCTTTATTGGAAGCTCAGACACGAATGTAATAAACGGAAAGATGATAACGGGAAGGAAGTACGAAGTTGAGCAGGATACTGGTATTTGCCGGGACGACCGAAGGTAGGAAGATAGCGGAAAAGATATCACTGGCGGGACAGAAGGCGCTGGTGTGCGTGGCCACGGAATACGGTACGCAGGCCATGCCGGATCTGGACGGCATAGAAGTGAGGCAGGGAAGGCTTACAGAGACACAGATGGAAAAGCTGATGGAGCAGGAGGACTTCGTCTGTGTGGTTGATGCCACGCACCCGTACGCCACGGTGGTGTCGGAGAATATCAAGGCTGCGGCCGAGAGCACGCTCCTTACTTATCTTAGGCTTAAGAGGACCATAGAGCCCAAGTCGGACTTCAGCAACCCCGGTGTGCATTACTTTGACGACAATGAATCCTGCGCGATAGCGCTGGAGGGCACGAGAGGAAATATCCTGCTGACTACCGGCAGCAAGGAGCTCGCCGTTTATATGAGGAGAGGCTCGTTGAAGGACAGGGTGGTCGCACGTATACTGCCCGGCGTGGAGAGCCTGAAGATATGTGAGGGTCTGGGGCTTACAGGCAGGGATATCATAGCGATGCAGGGACCTTTCAGTAAGGAAATGAACCTCGCGCAGATCAGGGATTACAGGATATCGGTCATGGTGACCAAGATGTCCGGACATGCGGGAGGCTTCTTTGAGAAGGCGCTTGCTGCAGATGAAGCGGGTATCAGCCTGTTCGTTGTGGGAAGCCCGGACTATTCCGAGGGTATGAGGTTTGATGAGGTGTGCAGCAGGCTCACGCAGCTCACCGGAGTAAGGATAGGCAGGGACAGACAGTTTGAAGTGTCCGTGATAGGCTGCGGTATGGGCAGTGAAGGATATCTGACTGCGGATGCAAGGATAGCCATAGACGAAGCACAGTATATCTTCGGCTCGAAGAGGATGGTGGAGACCTTCGGTACATCGAAGCAGAGCTTCCCTTTCTACAAGCCGGTTGACATAATTCAGTATCTCGACAGGCTTTCTTCAAGCCTTGCGGACGATACGATAAAGGCGGCTGTGCTGTATTCCGGAGATGCAGGATTTTACAGTGGTGCAGCTGATCTGATACCTGCTCTTTATGACTGGAGAGCAGAGCAGAAAGGACGCGGGACTGTGGTTTACATAAAACAAATACCCGGTGTCTCTGCAGTATCCGCACTGGCTTCTCTTCTCGGTATCCCATATGAGGACAGCAAGATACTGTCCATGCACGGGGTGGATCAGAATGATGAGAATGATATGACGGTCGTGACGGCGGTAAGGAATAATGAAAAGATCTTTATGCTCCTGTCCAAGCCTGCGGATATGATACATTACGGAAAGGTCCTGCACGCAGCCGGGCTTGATGCGGTACAGCTTACGATGAGCCTTGATATGGGAACGCCCGACGGACGTATTTATTCCATGACTGCAGAAGAGACGGCGGCCTGTGAGCCGGAGGATATGCCGGAGGGACTGGGTACGCTCTATATCCATAATGATGATCCGCTGGATACATCGGGATTTGCGCTGAAGGATACTGACTTCATAAGGCGCGAAGGGGTCCCCATGACCAAAGAGGAGATAAGATATGTGATCCTCGGAAAGCTTGGCATGAAGAAGGGGGAGATCCTCTACGATGTGGGAAGCGGTACGGGTTCGATCGCCGTGGCTGCGGCCGGTATCTCGGATACCATACACGTATATGCCATAGACGATGATGATGAGGCAGTGGCTGCCATCACGGAGAATAAGGAAAAATACGGAAGAGACAATATCACGGTGGCAAAGAGCTCTGCGCCGGACAACTTTGATGTGCTGCCGAAGCCTGACGCAGCCTTCATAGGCGGTTCCAAGGGCCGGATGAGAGAGATAATAAGAGGGCTCAGGGACAAGAACAGGGCTGTAAGGGTAGTGGCGAGCGCAGTCACGATTGAGACTCTGAGTGAGATAATGGCGATAATGGCGGAGATCCCCAATTCGTCGGTTGACATAATACAGATGAACATAGCCAGGACCGAAACCATAGAGAAATATCATGTCATCAAGGCACACAATCCCATATTTATTGCATGCATAGCATTTCAGTGACAGGAGCAGTATGTATAGCGGCGCCGGCAAGCGGCAGCGGCAAGACCATGCTGACCTGCGGGCTGATAAGAGCGCTTCGGGACAGGGGGCTTAAGGTGCAGCCGTATAAGGCCGGACCGGACTATATCGATCCTCTCTTCCACGATGCGACTGACCTTTCAGATGGTTTACATAAATGTGAAAACCTTGATACCTTTCTTGCAGACCATGATACAGTGAGGTCTATCTTTGAAGAATGTTCCGAGGGTGCGGATATCTCCGTGATAGAAGGCGTGATGGGACTTTACGACGGAGTGGGAGGCACTGAAGAGAGAGGTTCGACATATGATCTTGCGGCCTGTCTTGGTGTACCGGTGATACTTGTGGTAGATGCGAAGGGAGCATCAAGGTCGCTCCTTGCAGTTATAAGGGGATTTCTCGGCTATGACAGCGAGAAGCTCATAAAGGGCGTCATACTCAACAGATGCAGTGAAGGAGTATACGGGAAACTGGCTCCGCTTATCGGGGATGAGACCGGGATCAGGGCTCTGGGCTACCTGTCGGTGATGAAGGATATAAAGATAGAGAGCAGATATCTTGGACTTACGCTTCCGGATGAAATGGTTGACATAAATAGTCAAATAGGACTGCTTGCCGAAAGGCTCAGTGAGAGTGTGGACATAGATGGGATCCTTGAGATTAGCCGTGGCGCGTGACGAAGCGTTCTGCTTCTATTACAGGGAGAACTTCAGGGAGCTTGAGCACTTGGGCTTTGAGATAGTCTTTTTCTCACCGCTTCGGGATGAGAAGCTACCGAATGGATGCACAGGGCTCTATATCGGAGGGGGATATCCGGAGCTTCATGCGAAGAGGCTTGAAGAAAACCGGGGATTGAAGGTTGACATAAAAGAAAAAGCTTCTGAGGGGCTTCCGATAGTCGCAGAGTGCGGTGGATATATGTATCTGACCGGATCGGTAGGAGTTGATATGGTTGACATAAATAACGAATCCGTGCGTTCGGTGGCTGAGAGCGCCGAGAGGACCGGAGGAGCCGGAAGCTTTGAAATGTGCGGCGTGATCGATGCCGTATGTACGAAGCGGGAGAGGCTTGTGAGGTTCGGATATGTGGAGATAGCCGATAAGACCGGGTGCTGGATGCCGGAGGGTGAGCGTATCCGGGGGCATGAGTTTCATTACTATGACAGTACGGACAACGGATCGGGAGCACTGGTAAGCAGGGCTTCGAACGGGAGCGCATATCCGGAAATACATGTGGATGAGACGATGTGGGCGGGGTGGCCGCATCTGTACTTCAGAAGCTGTCCGCACTTTACACAGAGTTTCGCTGAAAAGTGCAGGGGATATCTTACATGATATTATACGGTGACAAGCTGTGTATGTATTTTTTCGCGCAACCGCCAGCGCGCATCTGAGCTAATCGTCACTCGTTACTAACTTCAAAGAAAATCTCGATAAATCTCCATTTTCTTTTCAGTAAGTAACTGAGGACGCTGGATCTCATCTGACGCGCTAAACGGCTCAAATTTGCTTCGAAAAAACACATTCGCAGCTTGTCACCTCGTACAGCAATCTGGCTTGCGAGTGATATATGTTTACTGAGGGAATATGGAGCCGATTTTAGCGAGGACAAAATCCACTCCCCGTAAGCACTCGGGCTGAGCGTAAAATGCGACATTTATGGAGCATTTAGCTCAGGCATAGTGCGTCGTGGGAGTTAGTTCGTCCGAGCGTTGGCTCTGACCGAAGGGAACATATAGTCACTCGCAAGACAGAGATTAACAATTTCGGAGAAAAAATGGGAAAAGATATACTGAAGAATAAGATCTATCTGTATGTGACTGAATTTTTCAGCGGCATGGGTGTGATGGCCGTGGAGCTTGGGGCTTCGAGGCTGCTGGCACCGTATTTTTCGTCAAGCCAGATAGTCTGGACCATCATAATCGGTACGATAATGATAGCGATGGCTCTGGGAAATATCTACGGCGGCAGGAGCGCAGACAGGGATCCGTCGCCTGACAGGCTGTACGGAAGGCTTATAGTGGCTTCCGTATGGATAGCGGCGATACCTGTGCTCGGCAAATATATCATCATGCTGATATCCGGGGCGCTGATCTTTACCATCAATACGAATTTCCTGGTGATAGCGGCTTTTATTGCCTGTATGGTGATCTTTGTCTTTCCGCTCTTCCTTCTCGGGACAGTGACGCCGTCTCTTGCGAAGTATACGATGCTGCTCAGTGAGGATGATGATGCGGAGGGAGCCGGGAGCATAGTGGGGCAGCTTGGGGCTGCCAATACGCTGGGATCCATAATCGGTACCTTCCTTCCGACTTTTGTCACGATACCCGCTGTGGGTACGGCGATCACTTTTCTTATCTTCTCGGGCATCATACTGGTGATAGGACTCGTGTATTTCATATCGCGCAGGAGTCATGTGAAGCTGTGTGTTGTGGCTTTTATTCTTTATATAGTATGTGTGCTTTTCGGTAATTCCGATTCTTTTGCTTTCTGGAAGCAGAACCTTACCTATGAGGGTGAGTCTGTCTACAACTATCTGCAGGTGGATGAAGATGCGAGATCCATCTGGCTTTCCACCAATGTGCTCTTCGGGGTGCAGTCGATCAAGATGAAGGAAGACGAGCTGACGGGGATGTATTATGACTATGCCATGGCGGCTCCTGTGATAGCAGGCTGCGATATGCCGGGTGCGGATGATGCGGGCGATGGTGACAGGCCGAAGGTGCTGATCCTCGGTATGGGTACCGGGACCTACGGCAGGCAGTGCCTAAGGTACTTCGGTGACATGGATATAGAGGGAGTGGAGATAGACGGGAAGATCACGGAGCTTTCTTATAAATATTTTGATGCGTCGCCGGATGTGCCTGTTTATACCTATGACGGCAGGGCTTATCTTCAGACTATTGATAAGAAATACGATCTGATCATGGTAGATGCCTATCAGGACATCTCGATACCCTTTCAGATGTCTTCGAGGGAGTTCTTCGCTGAGGTATACGATCATCTGAACGATGACGGGGTGATGGTGGTCAATATGAACATGCGCTCGGATACCGAGGGGAATATAAACGAATACCTCTCGGATACCATAGCTTCGGTATTTCCGGCTGTGGCTTGCGTGGATGTGGATCACAGCAGCAACAGGGAGCTTTTTGCGGCAAAAAAAGGTGAGATCTGTGCAAGATTTGATGCGGGTATAGATGACATAAGCAGAGCACAGGTGAAGGATGAGGAGGCCAGAGAGAGGCTTCTTTCGCTTATGGGCGCTGTCAGAGAGGATATGCAGGAATATGAAGGAGGTCAACATATATTTACGGACGATAAAGCCCCGGTAGAACTCCTCGGTATGAAGGAGATCGACGGGATGATACAGGAAGAAGCTTCTTATTATAAGAAGATATATGATGACGAAGGACTTGGCGGAGTACTGGAGAAGCTGATATAGATGGGCTTCTGCAGGATGTGCGATATATATAAGGAAGCATCGGATCCGAAGATAAGAGATCAGGTAAAGATGCTGATAGAGGGGATGGCCTCAAAGGAGCGTGTCTCCGATAAAGAATATGCAAGGCGTCTTGATATCTGCGGACTGTGTGACAGGCTGTCGGGCAATACCTGCTTAGCCTGCGGATGCTTTGTGGAGCTCAGGGCCGCCGGAAAGGCCAGCCACTGCAGTAAAAAGAAGTGGTAAACAGGCACTTTATACCCTGAAAAAAATTTTTTGAAAAAAATTTAAAAAAGGGGTTAAGAAATATAAAAGTCGTCCGATATATAAAACATGAAGTCCAACGGCCATGTATCGTACGGCGTGGACAGAGGACTTAACCACAGTTTCATAAACATCCGCAAGGAAGCGGACACATCAAATTTTCAAGGAGGAAAAAACTATGGTAGTACAGCACAACTTAACCGCAATGAATTCCAACAGAATGCTGGGCATCACACAGGGAGCACAGGCTAAGTCATCCGAGAAGCTCTCATCCGGTTACAAGATCAACCGCGCAGCAGATGACGCAGCAGGACTCTCCATAAGTGAGAAGATGAGGAAGCAGATCCGCGGACTCACACAGGCATCAGCAAACGCACAGGACGGAATCAGCGCAGTACAGACAGCAGAAGGTGCACTCAACGAAGTTCACGACATGCTGCAGAGAATGAACGAGCTGGCAACCAAGGCTGCAAACGGCACAATGAGCTCATCCGATAAGAATGATGTTCAGAACGAGATCAAGCAGCTGTCAATCGAGATCGATCGTGTATCGACAACCACAAAGTTCAACGAGACATACCTGCTTAACGGATCATCCACAGGAAAGCTTTCACAGGCTAAGTGGAACGGACAGCTCAGCTTCTCACTCCAGGTCGGCGCAGACAACCTGAAGAGCAACAGGATCACAGTCGAGATCTATGCTATCACAGCATCAGCTATAGGCGTAGGCGTAAACGATGATTACACAGCAGATCAGATAGTCAAGAACTATCACTTCGGTCTTAACGACAACGGTTCTGTCTGCAAGATTAGCGGCGTAGATATCGAGAATTCTTCGTCAACCAGCCCTCAGACGAGCGCAACCGTAACAGCAGGATCCATCCTTCCTATAGGTGGAAAGACCGCTACAACCGGTGGCTTCATAAGCGTCAAGACCAAGACAGCAGCTCGTGCAGCAATGGACAACATCGGCGCAGCTATCAAGCTTATCTCTGCAAGAAGGTCTAAGCTCGGTGCAGTTCAGAACAGACTTGAGCACACCATCAAGAACCTCGACAACGTCGTAGAGAACACGACAGCAGCAGAGAGCCAGATCAGAGATACCGATATGGCTTCCGAGATGGTGAAGTATTCGAACAACAACATCCTGATGCAGGCTGGACAGTCCATGCTGGCACAGGCAAATCAGACCAACCAGGGCGTGCTTTCACTCCTCGGCTAATTCTGAAAAGGATACCTAACCATATATCTGATAAGCGTACGAAGAAGGGGCTGGTCCACATGGACCGGCCCTTTTCAATTGCGTTTAAATAGGATGTCTGCGTACATTTTGTGGGGCTGATCAGGGAAAAACACAAATAATTGATACTTTATTTAAAACAGGGGTTAAGTATACGGCGGATCGACCGATATATATAACATGAAGTTCAAAGCTGAAGTAGCGTACGGCGGAGGCGGAGGACGACATAACCGACATAGATACCTAATAACGTTCACAAGGATGTGGACAGCACATATTTCAAGGAGGAAAAGACAATGGTAGTACAGCACAACTTAACAGCAATGAATTCCAACAGGATGCTTGGCATCACACAGGGAGCACAGGCGAAGTCATCAGAGAAGCTCTCATCCGGTTACAAGATCAACCGTGCAGCAGATGACGCAGCTGGCCTCTCCATCAGTGAGAAGATGAGGAAGCAGATCCGCGGACTCACACAGGCATCAGCAAAC
>JAEEGL015997661.1_pt1 | contig 14489 bp, 16 predicted proteins | sample 9134231 | NCBI WGS metagenome assembly JAEEGL01 (sample SAMN16246548, study PRJNA631951) | gut metagenome | biome: gut microbiome; feature: rumen; material: fiber-attached | host: Bos | place: Iran: Karaj | collected 2018-10
ATTCAAGTAGATTTTCATATTCTTCGTCGTTTTCAGATGTTGAATTTTCATTGGTTTTTTCACGATTTGTACCCTCAGCCATACCCTCAGTCATATTGACTGAGGGTTGATGTGCTTGTATTTTTGAGAAATATCCTGACTTTAGAGACTTTATAACATAATCATTGATTTCATCCATGAATTCCTGTGTATCTTTATCTCTCCAGAAACGTTTTTGATTTGTCCATTTAGTTGGATTTAAAACATCGGCAGTTGATTTAATATGTATATAATTGGTAGGAATATGAAACTTAACAATCAAATCATCATGTCGAGCATATCCAAAATCATCATTAATCTTTGAAACCATTGAGTTGGAAAGATTGATTTGGTAATCATAGTCAAACTCTTCTAAATAGAATGAATTTAACATAGAAATCGTTTGTAACGGATACATATTCAAAAGATATAACAATAATGCATTTGGATGATAAAACTTGGAAGAATTCTCAGGATGATCAGGATATTCTAATTTGAATGGATCTTTTCCTGATGCTTCGTGCCATAGTTCAGCAAATTTATTAATTCGTACTTTCTTGGCAGTTTCTTCGGGTCTTGGATATTGTTTATCCTTTGGTATCTTAAATTCTCTAACAACTTCGCGTGCAGCCGATTGAAATGAAAGATAACCGTTATCTATACGACGTTGAACGTTTATGTCAAACCAATTAACGAAATCGTATGTTTCTGTATGATTACAGACAGGTTGTACTTTGATTTCATCTTCATCAAAATTAAGTCCTGATAACATAAGTAAATAAGCTTTAATGAACTTATATAAATTCAACCAGAGAAGAAGTGGCCAAAACATTTGTGCTTCTACAACAATAACACCATTCAATTCATACATTACATCATCTAAGCTTTCAATATCGATTTCTTTAAGTAAATCTACAAATCCAGTTGATGCTTTCAATTTATCTAAATGATAGTCACTTCCATTAAGTGTATTTGACGTAGTAAAGTTACGTAGAAGAAACCTATTTCCAGTCGTGTAAACTATATCTATTCCATAAACATTCGCGCATGAAAACGTTTTCCCTATTGCTTTGTATACTCGATCGGTTTTAAAATCATCGAAACAAATCGGCTCGGTAAACTTTTCAATGTTCATTTCTGATCGGATAAAATTTTAAAATCCATAAATTCAAATCATTAGTTTCCTACCATGTTGCGTTTTGGCATGGTGGGAAAAATAAAAGGAGGCGGAAATGAGAAACCCCACAACTCTTGTGGGTCTAAACTTTACCACTATTTTTACAACAAAACTTATCAAAACATGATGAACAATCAAGAGTATTAAAAACCATACCCTTTTTAAACTATAAAATAAGATTCCGACATACCCTCCTTACCTGTCCATGAATAACGTAAATTCATCTATATAATTAAATCAATAAATGAAATGAATAAGAAATGAATCTATGATTTAGAACTTGTTTACGCGGATTAATTTGCTTAATATCCATGCACAAAGCATTCAAAACACAAAATACCTCTGAATTCATTGGTTGCAAATTCATTAATATCAAAATACGAAGGATGATTTTTTAGCTCCGAACATATCGATTGAACCAAGTTTTTAGGTTTATTTTCTGAAGAATCGTTACATGTATCATCGTCTAAATCATCAGAAACTTCGTCAGTTTCTTCAGAAGTTTTCGCTGACTCCAATGGAGTCGGCCACTTCTGGATTACTAGGTGAAATTGAACATTCAAAACACAAAACAACTCCAACCCATAAACTGATCTATCATTATTTCCCGCACAAAATCACTTTCAGCAAATCCATCAAAAAAGTAATCCTCTAGACATATTTATTCAAGTCCATTTGATTCATCATAATACTTAACATCCATGTGTAATCCATTGAGGATATGAACTAGTAATGGATATGAACATGAAACATATCTAGGAATGATCTCTGAATGCTGACCACATGAAGGACAACACCATGCATTCTTTTTATCAATTTTGTAGCACATTGTGCTGTGACATCTAGAACAGAAACCTATTTCCATTTTAGAGCATTGATTCAAGTGATAATCTTGGTTAATGAAGTTAACTCCAGCACATCCCAGGGAAGTACAACTATAGGGATCGAACGCTGGGCCACCTCCTCTTGATTTTCCACGGACTGGCATGTTAAACACAGGATCTTTTGCACCATGATTTCTCACATTAATCTTTGATTCAACCAAGTGATGTTGACGTTCATAATAAGTCATACCGAAGAATGTTAATCCTTTAATGATTTTACCAGTCTCTGGATCGAACATAGTTTCAAATCCATTTTCATTTAAACCCATTGATTCATAGATCTTAATTATCTCATCTGTAGTACGACATGTACCATATGTTGAATTCTCTAGAATAACACCATTAAGTGCTGCTTGTTTCATTAAATTGGCGAGATAAACACATCCATATGTTTTTCTTTTCAAAACTGAGAGAGGATTGAAGTATACATCAGCACGTCTTCCCGTAGCTGTGTATGGTAGACATTCGGGATCTATTACTTTACCGACGGTTCCCTTCTGTGCCTGTTCTTGATTGACCTTGTCCCCAGATATTAAAACACGGAACTGCCCTGTAATAAGGAACTTATTTGTGTTATCCTTCTCATGAATGTAGTGTTTTTCAACACATCTCATCGGTCTGGGATTAATCGTATTCTGGGCATCAGGCATTGTATTAAGGTCGGACATATCCATGACGCCAATTTCTGTTTTCTTCACTTTCCCTATGAGTGCATCCCCAGTGTAGAACTTCTGTGATATTTCTTTAGGAAGACATGAACTTTCTCCGAGTTTCTCGTAGCTAAATGGATTACCACTCAAAGCCTTCACTAATTTACTTGGATTTGCAAACTCTTCATCACCTTTTGTAGATGATGATTTGAATAGTGTGAATGTATCACATTTCAGTAGTCCATTCTCAACACTTTCACGATTGAAAATAACTGCATCATCTTGATTATACTTCATCTGACAGAAGCAAATAGTGACGTTTTCTCCGATTGGAACCTTATTTAAGTGCATGTATTTGTAGATAACTGGTTGAATTATTGGTTGTTGTCCACCTACTAGAATATCCGTGAGATTTATAAACGATAGCTGAGGATATTTTGAACCAGGTGAACCCATAGCTTGTTTCAAGTGATTACTGGCCATACCACTACGAATACCCATGTTCAGTGAGCTGCATGGATTTGCAGCAATAACGAGTCCATCCATAGATGCGGAGAGACTAACATGTGTATACTTCTTTGGATCTTTATAAAAGTCCTTCATACACCCAGCAACAACCATGTTGTATGCCATCATTTCACAATCCAACATCTCAATAAAACCTTGTTTAATTCCTTCATTAAACATACCTGTTTCTTTATCGCATTTATTCAACCAATCTATGAATTTTGGATTGATCTTTATCTCCTTTCCTGTCAAATCAAAGCAATTCTTCACATTAACGAACGGTGTTGATATTCTTCCAGTATCACACCAGACATCAAGCTTACCCAGATGATGATTTAGAACAACAGTCAGATCACATGGAATTTGATCATATTTGTTTTCGTCATTGATAACAGTTCCTTGTCTTCTCAATAACATCAAGTCATTGTAAGCGTTCTCTACGTCATCAAACTCATGTAAATATCCTATGATAGATCCATTCAGAGATACAGTATAGTACTCCTTTATTTTTGGACCCATAATACTCTTCATGAATTTAGGGTTACTGTTGAAGTATTTGAGAATTGGTTTTCCAGGTGTTATAATCAATGTACGAGCGTGAACTGCTAGTGTTCTATTCTTAGCAACATTAGCACTATCGGGAGTTTCTGTTGGGCATATGAAGTCATGCTCACTCGGATGAGCTCGACGGTTGTCCCAAGAATCTCTAACATTCCTTTGGGTCAAATCCTGGTTCTTCGCAATTTCTCGAAGTTTATTCCATATGAAAATTTGGTTCTTTGGTTCAATAATTTCATTACGAATCTTAGACTGCACGGTTGCTGCTGATTTAAATGATGCAATCATTGATTGTGTTTGTAATTTACTCATCTGTTTAGCTATTTGTGTAAATGCCTCTTGCATAATGGCTGTAAAATCAGATCTGTCACAACTTTCACAAGTCTTTGTTATTTGAGGAAGTAACTCTTGATTTAGACGTACTCCATGGAATGATTTAAATTCCTTAATAAATGGTTGTCCAAAATGATATCTTTTATTTGTAAGTGATTGTTTAGACTGTGATTCACGAAGATTCATTCCAATCATATACAATTCACGAACAATATTTCCAATAGTTATACATATGGCAACATTTCTATCAACACTAGATCCAGTTTCAGGATCTCCAATAGCAGGCATAAATCTCTCAGCAAATATTGAATCTACATTGAGCTTAACAGATAACCTGAAATCATCTTCATTTCCATTTGATTTGACCCTTAACTCTTCTAATAATTCTGGCTTCATTATAATCATACCAATCAAATAACGAGCATATAATTCTGTCAATGGTTCTGCTAATTTCATATATCCCTCATCAGTAGGAACTAATTTAGCACCTGCTTTAGTGTATGCTTCATAATGTTTCCATCCATATTGTGTCGCTAGTTTAATATCAGTCATAAGACCAATATTCTCTCCATCTGGACAGATATAATTCAACATATCTCTATCATTTGTGCATCCAAATGCTGCAAATAATAACTTTATTGGTATGAAGTTCGCGAGTGATTTCTGGTTAACAGAGTTCTTTGCTTGATTGATCATTGTCGGATGATTTAATTGAAGTGAGAAACCAAAGTCATAAGTCGAGATACTCTCTTTCTTATTAACATTTGGAGAGTTGATTTTCATCTTATCCATCATAGCAGCAACTACGTAGTATGAGTTCTGGTAATCTTCTGTAGACTTTGAATATTGGACTTCACAACGTGCACATTGATGATCGAAGTTATTATGTAGAACAATTGATTTATTCAAAGGCTTTTTCAATGATCCTTGCATATAACGAATAAATCCTTCTATAATAAACATACCATAGAAACCAGACATCTCTTCTCCTGAACGAATTAATGTTGTTGCATCTAAGTGTCTAAGTGAACACCATTTACAACCCATCATTATTGGAATTCCAACAACATAACCATTCACTATATCGCCCTTGGTATAATTAGAATTATCCAAGAGAGATGTGAATCTATTTAATGTGTCGGTATAGTTTCCAGCATCCTGAATCTGCCTCATGTTTATAATAAGATATTCATAATGAAGATCACCAACAAGAGTTAATGAATATGTACCATGTTTTGCAATAGCAATCTTAGGCGTTTCCATGTTGTTGACTCCATTCAATTGAAACGCTTCTGCGTCGTCTGGTGAATACAAACGAACATTTCTTACATTAACCTTCAAATGCATACGTTTATGCTCATTTATTGTGATATATGTATTAAGACATGAGTCTTTGTCAAACTCCAGCATTTGAGGTATTTTTGATACAGCAGCTTCGAAATTTCTAATCACATCATCATATTGTGGATGCATCTCAAGAAAGGCTTTGGAAATAGGGAATAAAAGCGAATTCCTAAGAATTCGTTCGTTGTTCTCATCTGCAACCTTTTTTGCCGTCAAATGATACATATCATTAGTTATAGCATAAGAAGAATCAGGCATATATTATAATCTTTAAAAAAATTGATTTATTTCTACATATACTATATATTTTTGAATAACTAAATGGAGACAATAAGCACTTTCATATTGCGTATTCTTTCTGAAGTTGATAACGACTCATTAAGTTATATTGATAAAGAAACAATAGCTACATTAAGAGCTCAAGTTGATAATGAAATGAAGCTAAAAACGACTATTGAAAGATGCAGTTTGGCTTATTTATCATTCATTTCTGTCGCTCTCAATAAAGTTAACCGTTTTTCAAAACTTTATCCAGTCTATTTCAATATGATTCAATGGCTCAAGGAGATTATTAGAACAAGACTAAACATTGGGTTAATTTCCATGTATGATATAAATGAATTCGTAGCCGTACCAAAAACACTTGCTTATTTAGATAATGATGGAATTGGCTCCATAATTGCGACTGTTAATGAATTCAAGTATTTAAAGTATGAAGGCAATAAGGTCATATTCAATCTTCATGAATGGATCAGAGAAGCAGTCGATTGGACTATAACTCAGAAGATGTTCTATGTTTTCAAAAAAGATGTCGCTTATCAAGTTTTGAAGAAAGACGATGGAACGTATTATTACATCGATGAGGAATCAAATGAACAACCAATCACATTTGAAGAAATAATAACTACAGCACATCAATATCTCATGGATTTATATTTCACTATAGATTCTTCAAAGTTTTATCAGATTACACGTCGAAGAATCGTTTCTACTAAAGATACTATTTCATCGTATTATGATCAAATATATGAAGAGACTGATATGTCTAAGTATAATAACTACGAGTTAAAGAATATTTACACAACAACTCAGAATAAAGTTATTCAGTCGTTTACTACGTGGACTAACTTCATTTCTGGAGTGTATACTGATGAAACATTCTTTGTCAAAGTAGATGATACAAATCATATCGAAACAGAATATACTGACGTAGACAAAACAACTAAGTATAAAGAAACAGTTGGTGATGTCGAAAAAATATATGAAATGGTTGATCCATTTGTAATACCTGATGCTGAAACAATGGAAATCATTCCACCAGATAAACCAGTTATAGTTCCAATATCCAATCCTGATTTAGATATAGAGGGCGATATTAAAGTAGGAAACTGGAAACGTAAATATACTGAAATAACTACAAAATCAATATCTAATACAACTACACAAGAGCTAACTTCTATACGTTATTGTGAATATTCTTCATGTGATAAAAAAGACGACGGAACAATTGAATTAACCGATTTGATTCAAAGATATGATGAAAACAAAACAGTTACAACGACAATGTATCCAACATTCATTCAAACAATTAAAACTGAAAAATACATTAAAACAAACGATGAAGATCCAATACAATACACACAAACATTAACAGAAATTACATATAATAACAATGAAAAAAGATATGAAAATTCAACAAAAACAACTACTAAGTCTGGCGTAGAACATGAATTCGAAAATATACCTGAAATTCCTAATTATGCATATGATACAACTCCTAAAGATATAAGATTTGGCGAGAAAGTTGTGTTTGAATTTGACAGAGACTTAGAACAAATTCCTTCAATAAGATGTTTTGGTTATCTTTATAACCCTAGAATTGATGTCGATAAATTCTATAATACAAAGGAAAATGATGATGAAACTGAATTTGGTTTATCTTTATATGAAAAAAGAACTTCTGTAAAACCAACTACAACTAATGTTGTATGCCGGTCAATCGATCCTGAAATTGACTCAATACTCAAATCTTATAGAGATTAATATAGAGAAAGAGACAACCATGCGGATCCGTCATTATAGTCACTGCTTTCAAATGAATAAAGACCATTTGATTGTAGATGAACATTAAATCTAGTTCTAGAACTTTTGACAGCTATAGAATTAGCTAAAACGTTACCTAAATCAATCTCGAAATCACTTGCTACGCAGGACATTAATGCTTATTGTAGTGTACAGAAGAACCTTTTACTGAAGATTGTTAAATAAAATAACTTTTCGCTGATTGTTAGACATTATCTACATTTTCATGATGTCTTTAGATACCTACATTGATTCATAAGCAAATTTTACATTTTACTTAAATTCCATCAAAATATCACCTAATTTCATCATTTTTAAGCGAGTTATTGATGGATATGTTTCGAGTATGTGTTTCTTGGTTATTTTGCTGCGTGGTGTTGATCTTATATACTCTCTAAGTTTATCTTCGTCAATATTTTTAAGTTCTTGATGTGCATTACTGGTTTCTAAAACATCTTTAAATTCGTCGTTAATGTAATTAATAAAACTGATTTGAACCTCTGTTTTTGCCAGCAAATCATGCATAAATGCACTAGATCGTTTATTCATCTTTAATTGTTCTTCATACATATCTTTTGAAGATATCAACGAGTTGTACTGACTTCTTATTTCTGCCAAGAGTCTAAATACAGAAGATGGTATTTCATAATTAACTTTATTTGAAGGTCGTTCCATCCTACTAAATATTGTTGAGTACATCGATATGACAAGTTTCAAACATTCTTCATTAACATAGTCTTCTGTCAAATAACATCTATCGAAGTCTATTTGTAGATGTCCTATCTTTGGAATTGGGCAATTCAAAGATATAAACACGCCTATAATCTTAATATCAGGATATGTTTTATATAATGCATGTAAATCTCTATCAAATTTATCAATATCTTCAGCCGTTAATGATTTCTTATTCTTCACTTCATATACATACATTATATTGTTATTTAGATCCGCCGAATGGATATCTGCGACATGTGCTGTTGATGAAACGAGTATGTTTTCATACGTTGGAAATGACTTTACAATAAGGTTATAAACTAAATTCTCACCACTCGATCCTAATTCTGGAGCTGTTAATACTGGAGGATTAATAACCGTAAATCTACCTCGTTGTTCAATCACATCATGTTTACTTGGTTCTATTTCTATTGATTCAGTATCTTCGATTATTAAATCTTCTGAATTAGTATCAGATGGAGGTATTGGATCATTAATCGTTGATGTCGATCGATTATCGATTAATCCAGATGAATTCTTTTCGAATACACAGAAATCTGGAATACTTACATGACCGTTAAGTCGAAATACATGAATATATTCCATCATCTCTACATCAGTATTGAATTCTTCTGTTATTTCAAATCCATTGTTAGATAACCATTTTCCAATGATTCCTTTAATAAATGAGATATCTTCAGCTATTTTTAGTATAGATATATCCGTATAATTATCTACATAGTCATAAATAATGAAATCTAGAAATGGAACTGTAAAAACTTGTGAATCAGACATATAAACTATTACAAAAAAGTAAACTGTTTTAATCTATTCTGATGTCAATATATTCTATTTTATTAATTCTCATAACATCTCTAATTCTATTCGTGACATCTGATGCATAAAGATCACGTGATGGAAGATCTATTTTTAATATACCAACAACTCCATTTATTTGGTATTCGATATGATCTTTTTCAATAATACGTTCATCGTTATCACAATCATAAACAGGTATGGAATCAACATACGAATGAATTTCTGCCTCAGGATTAACAGTCTTAAATAATACCCCAGGTATTAACTGTCTCAAAACATCTTCGAATATATAATCAGCATTACTTGCTAATAATGGAATATATTCCCTGGTATTTCTAAAATTTAACTTACTCAACAACACAAGCTTCATTATACTGACTGCTCATTAAAAAATTGTTTTAATTTATAAACAATAAATTCTGTAAGTTCATTACTAGGATAATAATTCATTAATATAGAGTGAATAAGAGTTTTATATTTATTGTAATTATTGAACTGAGTTATGACTCCTTTATCTACATTAACAAGGTCATCGTATATATCTTTTGATAGAGATGACCATCTAGTATAAAACAGCTCATCACTAGGAGTTGGTTGTATGTTTTCGATAACATAACCAATTGCTGACATATATTGATATAAATAAGCAGTCTTAAGGGCAGTTGGATTGTTGAAGATCCTGTCTGTAAATAGAAAGACCTTGAATGTATCTGACATAGAACATGCGATAAAAATATAATTTCTCTAAGGAACTTCTACTAATGTTGCGTATGATTCATCAGGTTTTATATAATCGACAGATTCAATATCTTCCATATCCTTTATTAAACATCTTGGCTTATGAAATATACTATGAAACCATTCTTTAATTGTTTTCTTCTTTTTCTCTACATATTCTGTGTTCATTTATTACTACTTAAAAATACATGGAGACCATTCATATCCTCTGATTAGATGTATCTCATAATTTCTGATAACAAAGATCATGGTAGCTGAATGAATATGATCTAGCATATGAATACCGTCTTCTATTGCAGAGATTATTCGGTCTTTATCCTTCATATAGATATTGACTAGCTTTTTCATCTCAGAGTTATCATGTACTAATTTTCGGTATTCATCTATTGATTGATCAAGTATTGATGAAATCATATCTGTGTTGTACTCTCTATCACCATGAAAACGTTTGAAAACTGTGATAGATTCATTAGCCGCTGGATTAAAAACATAAGAAGGGTTGTAAACTGTTGTCATTTATATATGTATAAATTACTTCTTCATAACTAACGCACCTAAGCGTTTCTTTGCATCATCGTTCATTTCATTTGGTTTTATTCCACATAGATTTAATAAACATGAAATTGCTTTTGATTTATCATCCGTAGTATTTGGAACATCGAACATAACAAGATGCATTTTCACACCATCTCTAATGTTATAAGTTTCATTGGGCTTCTGTTTTGTTACTTTATTATAGAAATAAATGTAATTCTTTACTTCTTCATCAGGATGAATCTGATCAATAAATGTGGCGATGGTCATGTGTTCCTTTGCTCTATATTCTAGAATTACAGAGTCAGTAACTATGACCATCTTGTCCTCATAAAAATTAACTGAACCTGTATTTTTTGGCATTGATAGTACACTAAAATTATTGAATCATATTTAATGGCCACATATCTATGAGCCTTTTGAATTTGAACTTAGCATATATTGGATGCAGTTGTTGATCACCAATATCTTTACATAAATATGTTTCAATATTACTAGGTATAATTAAACTATATACATCAAAATTGAATTTAATTTCTGCATGTTGATACTTCATCATTTCAATTTTATCATATCCATAGTAATCTTGTATGTCATTGATTAAGTCATAAGCATATTTTTCATGTTCAGTAGACGAACCACTGTCCATAATTGTGAATTCTAAGTTATCTTTATCTTTGAAGCAAATGATATCTTCTGTCATATAAGATTTACTCAAAAAAGTAATTTCAATTACTTCGACGCATCTGCAATAGCTTCTTCAATCTTTGTAACATCATCATTCATTACCTTAAGTTTAGCTTCTAATTCACTAACGAACTGTTCTAATATAGGGTCAATTCTTTCTCTTGTTTCTTTGGATTGATGACCTATGATTTCACTTATATCAGCAGTTACACTTGCTAGGGTCTCTAATTTCTTAAGAGTCTCTTCCATATAACTGGTTTAAAATAGTTTTATTTTTGGATTTATGACCATGCTGATGCTGCTTTGTTGGATTCCAAACATGAACGTTTTTGATATCGTTTCTTAACATAATTGATCGAAAAAGAAATAGATTTTGATGTTTACTTAGGACATCCATCATTTACTCTCTTTAGATAGAAAACTCTTCTAGAACCAAACATATCATTAATCTCTTTAACTAATACCATATTCATTCCATATGACTCTGGTGAACTTAGCATATCATGATCAACTGCTGATGAACTGGCAATATTCTCCGAGCAAAACATGGCTGGATATTGAGCTGAGAAATCAAGTGCTGTAACACCTGTATGACGAGATGATTTCTTGACTTTAACACCACCTCCGACTATGGTCCTTTTATCAAATGTTTTCATACCTAATCCATAATCATATTCGTCATCAATACCTCGTTCATATTTCCAGTTATGTTTAATAACACTACCTCTATTTCTATATCCATCATCAAGAGTTGCAAAACCATATCTATAACTGAAATAAACATTCAAGCAACTAACACGATGCCCATCTGCTAGATATAAAGAGTCTTCGAATGATGTATATGTAATAGTTGCCATAGCTAACTTATCAATCAAGTTATTACGTTCTATGATTAATGTAGCACAAATCCATGAATCTTGTAAACAATAGAATGCAATCTCATATAAATCCTTCTTCAAATCCCATGAATCGAACATCTGATGTATCTCTAAACCAGTCTTTGAAAGTTGTTTTCCATTATATGGATTCTTAATATGATAAACTTCAAGCATATAATCTAACTTCCATCTCTGTGAGAAACGTTTTGGATCTGCTTTCTTAAGCATCTTTAACACATCTAGTGATTGAACAACTTGTGCTCTCATTGTTCTGTTTTCTTTATCTACTACCTTACCCTCCATTTTAACAGTAAATGTCTTCCATTGTGGTGCTAAATCATTAAGCTTTCTTTCTTCTAGCTCATCAATATCATAAGTAGAGAAGACTTGTTTATATTTCTTAAGCAAATCTTCATATTTCTCCACTCTAGAATATATCCACGTGTCATCGAATGTGAAATTATTGAAACCAGTTATGATATGAGGTTGATTTCTAAACAGTAATTCCACATAAGCTCGAATCAAATCTTCCTCATTTTGAACGCATATATAAATCGTATAATCATTTTCATCTTCACAGTATTCGTTATTAACTCTATAACACTTATGTGCTTTCTTTAAAGCACCCTTTAATTTAATGTCAGTTGGTATCAATTTATCCTTTATAACTGGATCCAACATAAGGTCAGCGGAAATTAATGAATATCTAGCATAAGGTTTATTTTGCATCAACTTGAAGAAAGCAAGCCCTATACAGAATATATATTGTTTTGGATCAGTTGGTGACACAATCATGTTCTTATTATATGTTTCAATATCGTAACTGGCCACAACTATATTGTTATTCTCATCCGTCACATAAGACTTATCTGGTGTGAATGGTTTGAGTGTATTCATAAGCCGTTTATTATGGAAATCATTAATTTCATTAGCATCTAAAATGGATGTTTCTCCTACCTTTAAGAAATGAGGTTTCAAGTAATCACGTTCATATGACTTTATCTTCTTTGTATTTATCTCCATATATCCAACGAATGGTAAATTAAATTTCGATGAGAACCAGTACTTGCATAACTGTTTATTTGTTGTATAATGAGTGAATCTAAATGGTGTCTCAGTATTTCTCACAAACAATTTATCAAATGTATTCAGACGATCATAATTTAGATACCTGTAATAATCAGTAAGTATATCATACAGTTTATCATGTAGTTTCTTCAGATTCTCTGGTGATTTTGAAAAGATTTCCACATATTCAAACTCTCCAGAACCTAATGTGTTGAACGAACAATCCACAAGTCCTCTAACTATTTCAAACTCAAAATCCAGTTTCAAATCATTAGCTACTGAGCGTATGAGTTCCATAGTTTGTTCAACAGTCATATCTGGTAATCTATGCACAAGGAATGACATATAAACATTCACAACTCTAATACAGTTAAGTTTCGTCGATCCTTTCTTAAAATAATAGATATCAAACATGGCAGAACCATCCTCATCAGGTACATATACGATAGCATAATTATAAACGTATTCCATGTTTTCGTATTAAAAAAATAGGTTTAGTTTGCTAGACCGATTTTGGTCTAGTTTGTGCTTTCTTTAAAGATTTCTCAGCTTTTATGAGTTCTCTAAGTTTATCCCATATCCATGGAACGTTCTTTAATTCGTATTGATTTACTAAAGGATTACCAATTATAGCTGTAGATGTTGTAACTGGCATATTATAAATCTCTTAAAAAAGTATGTTTTATGCTTGATTATCTAATCAAGTCAACCATCGTCAAGAAAGCTTCGTATAGCTCTAATTCTGCATGTTTACATCCTACATCAAAGATATCACAAACCAATTCCTCATCTATATTAACTCCATATACTCTATATAGTAATGATGGATGTTGTTTAAATATACTATCGCATAATCCTCTTTTGAATACATATGATATCATATAGTTGAACTCGTCAACATGTCTCAAAAGACCAGATCCTGGCATTATTATATCTTTGATTGGTTTATAAAGTATATCACAAGTCATCTCTGGAGATGAATATGTGAATTCCATCAATAAAGCGAAAGCTACTTCCTCGTTTGTATAGAACAAGTGACGACTATCTTGAATCAGTTTATAATAATGAGTTCTTGTCCATACATAAGAGTCATAACTATTGATATTGAAATAGTCTGAGACATACGGACAATTAAGTAAATAATGTACTATTGTTTGACATGACTTGTACATGATATCGGTTTCATTAAAAAATTACTTCATCAATGCATGAATCCACTTGTTGATAAATTCTATTGTGATTTCATCAGTGCAAACTCTTACTTCTAATGATCTTAAATCTTGTCCAAATCTTCTCATATCAGGCAACGCTGGTACATTAAGGTATCGATTATATACTCCAAGTTTAGGCTCTTTACGATAAATTGGATACTTCCTCACTATAGAGTTCATCTCTTCAGGAGTCGCCTTAATTGATAACAATATTGAACATATGTCTTTAATAGCTGCGAAGTTATCTATTTTTATGATTGATTCTTCATTGAAATTAACTTCTTTGA
>JAEEGL016640071.1_pt1 | contig 14489 bp, 11 predicted proteins | sample 9134231 | NCBI WGS metagenome assembly JAEEGL01 (sample SAMN16246548, study PRJNA631951) | gut metagenome | biome: gut microbiome; feature: rumen; material: fiber-attached | host: Bos | place: Iran: Karaj | collected 2018-10
CCTGGCCAGCATCAGCCGTCTTCCCAGTGTATCCACCGACACCTCCTACGACTTTGCCTTTTCAGAGGAAAAATAATTTGCGATGTTCTCACGCAACTGGTTGCGATCTATCGTTTTGAGCTGATATCCGACAGGCTTTAACGCAAGCACCTTCATGATACTCTCCTTGTCGCCTTTTCCCGTAAGGAACATGACCGGGATATCTGCCGTCGATGCATCCGACCTTATCATCTCAAGGACCTGCGGTCCGGTTGTGATCGGCATCTCGTAATCGAGCAGGATCAGATCGGCCTTATTCTTGGCAAGCCAGGTGATCGCCTGCATTCCCGAGTTTGCAAGAGAAACACGATACTTGTCCTTGAGCCAGTCCATTATCATGCTCATATATGCCACATCATCATCAACGATCAGGATGCTCCTCCTTCTGGCCTGCTGCGATTCATCCTCCATATAGTTCTCAAGTTCGGTTATGAGATTTTCCATATCAAGAGGTCTCTCATAAAGTTTGAAGATGGAACTCGCGGGAATATAACCTTTTACGACGTCATATTCCTCTTTTGTACCTATCACAACTATCTGCTCATCATTGTCCGAACAGGTATCTTTGAGATAAACAAGCGTATCCGCAAAATCTTTGATCCCGTCATCTGTAAAAAGGATCACAAGATCCGTGTTATCACACTTGTTCTCAATATCCTTCATCTTAAATGTGGAGAACCTGGATTCAACACCGAGGCCTTTCAGTTTAGTCTCAAGACCTTTAATGATAAATCCTTCGGCATCGGCAACTATCAGCATTCTGTTGTGCATCTTTTATTCCTCCGGTCAGTTTATGTTGCGAAGTATCTCTTTTATTGCATCCCAATCCATCTGTGAAAGTTTGGTCTGCAGGAGTTCAAAACGTTTTTCGTCTTCGGCGGGAAGCTTATATTCCTTCACCGAATCCATTACCATTTTTGCAAGTTCGTAATCGGCACTTTCGGCAAATTCCGCAAGACCCGCATATGCATCAGCAAGCATGTCGGCGGGAATATCGGGAAGATCTTCACCTTTTCCGAGCTCCGGTGTCAGTGCATCCTTTATTGCACGGTATTCTTCCATCATTTTATCATGATGAGCCATGATATAGTCAATATCTTCCTGCTTACCTGCATTCTCAAGTGCCTCGGCGTCACTTCCGAGCTGCAGAGCTCCTACAAGACGCGAACTGCTCTTTAATGCATGGACTTTGATGGTGTAATTCTCCCAGTCCTTTGCATCGTAGAAACTTTGTATCTCACCCGATTTGGCATCGAACGAATCATAATAGATCTGAAGCACGGACAGGAATGCTTCTTCAGAGCCACTGTTCTGAACTGCCGCCTTGGGATCCAGCCCCGGGATATCCTCATACCATTTTGCCCCGGCTGCCGGCTCTTCTTCCGCGGTTTCCGCATCGGTCTGATCTGTAGCTGTGTCTGCGTCAACCTCCGCGATTTCCTCTTCATCCTCAACGTCATCGTACTCTTCGTTTGCTTTTGCAAAGATCGGGCCGAGATTATAGTTGTGATTACCCTTTACAAGATATATAAGTCCGAACGTACCCTCTCCGCAGTTACTCGAAATCCCGGCGGATGCCTTCTGGAAGATAATGTTCTCAAAATTCATCCTCTCCTTCAGACGTTCTTCAACCCACACAAGTTCTTCCTCTGACATACCCGCATAGGTTATGAATATGAATGACTTGTCCGGATATACGTTTGAAGGAAGAGCATATCTGATATACTTCTCGTAGCACGTCTTTTCACTGCCCAGAAGCATTTTTCCGACTCCGAGATTGTCATTGTTCATACGAAGCACCGGACGCAGCCAGAGTGAATTCAAAATGCTGTTCATGGTCGGACTTATACGATCACGTCTGGCCATGACATCGGTGTTCTTGATCACGAAACTGCACTTGATCAGTTTCTTGGCCTCTTCAATTTCGGATACGATCTTATCAACCGGCACGTTCTGCTGGGCAAGTCTTCCGGCGATCGCAACAAGGATACCCGTTGCGCTTGAAAGACACTCCGAGTTTATTACAGTAACGTTTTCAAAAGTCTTGGCAACATTTATAGCTCGTCCGTATTCCCTGCTGCTTCCGGTAGTAAGTGTAATATATATAAGATGATGTGCCTTCTTGAGTTCTTCCGAGAAGAATTCGGTCAGGTCTTCTTCCGTCGGCGGATCCGATGTTACGTACTTACTCATGTCGGACATATACCGTACGAGTTCTTCGGAGTCTATATCGATATTGTCATAGAAAACACCTTCGCTCGTGGTGACTGTATACGGAATGATACTGATCTGCAGGTCTTTGACTATCCTTGCAGGCAGATCGCTCATCGTGCTTGTTGCGATGATCACGGGTTTCTTCCTCGCATATCCGCTGGCGGTATTCATCTGTGTGCCTGCCATTTCACTGTTTAAGCGGTTTTCCACTTTCTCTGGCGGAAGATGCGCAAGCAGCATGTCCTCAAGCTGACGTCCGGATACCGGCTTTACAAGGTACCCGTCAAAGCCGGACTTGTTATAAAGTTCGATATTTTCTCCACCCGCATTGGCCGTAAGCACTATGACGGGAATGCTCTGGTTGAGTCCGCCCCTCTGGCTCCTGATCTGTTCAAAACATGCTATACCGTCCATCTCCGGCATCAGATGATCCATAAAAATCACGTCATACCTGTTGCGGAGTGTAAGGTTGAGTGCATCCTTTCCCGAAAGTGCCAGATCGACCTGTATCCCGGTCCCTTTCAGTAGCTTCTCCTCAACCTGAAGATTCATCTCATTGTCATCAACGATAAGTATCCTTGCAGTCGGTGCCGTAAAGCTGTGTTCAAACTTCTCGGCTCCGGACATTCCGGCGTTTGTGATATTGATATCGCCAATCCTCTTGTCGGATGATATCCTCTGTTTAAGCGTGACCGCAAACGTGGAGCCTTCGGTGTAAACACTGTTGACCGTGATCTCGCCTTCCATCAATTCGACAAGCTGTTTGACTATCGAAAGGCCAAGACCTGTACCCTCTATGTGACGGTTCTTCTCCTCATCGACACGCTGGAATGAATCGAACAGATGCGGCAATGCCTCAGGCCTGATACCCATTCCGGTATCTGAGACATTTATCTTCAGCAGTGCTTCGCCCGATTCGGGGAACTCACACTCTATATGCAGACTTACGGTTCCTTCCTTCGTGTACTTGACCGCATTGTTTAAAAGGTTTATAAGTATCTGCTTGATCCTGACTTCATCACCGAAAAGTGAATGCGGAACGTTGGGATCTATTGCGACATTGAACTTAAGACCTTTTTCCTCGGCTTTGAGCCAGATCATGTTGACTATCTCCGATATGAGCGAAGCAACATCATAGTTGACGGGAACGATATCCATCTTGCCTGCTTCTATCTTAGATACGTCAAGTATGTCATTGATGAGTGCGAGCAGCATTTTTCCGGCACCCCGGATGTTCCTGGCATCCTTTTTGATCTCTTCGGAAGCATCTTCCTGACGAAGGATTATCTCGTTAAGTCCGAGCACTGTATTTATGGGAGTACGTATCTCATGACTCATACTTGAGAAGAACCTGTTCTGGGACTTGTTAAGTTCCTCGAGTTCTTTTGATTTTTCCTCGGCAAGTCGTGCTTCCTTTTTATAGACTCTCGTCTGGTAAGTAATTACCGCTGTCAGGACCATCGCAACTATAATGTATTTTGCAAATGTATAGATATAGTCGGACTCACTTGAATATCCCGTTATGACAGCAGGGTTAACGTACGCCAAAACCCACAAAGCCCCAAGGACGATCACATCTACAATGCAGAGGATCACACGGATTTTTCCTTCCAGTATCAGTACGAGATAGTATGACCCAAGCAGGAGCGTAAAAGGAGCTCCGCCGTGTATTCCGCCTTTTGTGATAAACATGGCCGGCTGGAATACAAATATCATTATGAAACCAACCACTATCTTGGCGGGCTTGTACAGACCCTTTCTGATGATGATATTAAGCAGTAACATGCTCACAACCACGACGCCCAGAGATGTCAATGTTGACATCAGCGGCTCTTTTAAGAACAACCCGACGACGAGCGCCGCAACAACCGCAATGAAATAAAGGGCCGAGAATACCACGAACGTCCTGTCTTTGATATCAAGGGAAGAATCATATATAAAATTATAGAAGCTTTCTGTTTTCTTTTTCAGATATTTCACTTCTCATCCCTCCCCTCATGCTGTATCATTTCCTCGGGAAGAACGTTTCGCATAACTCGCTCGAATTCCGCTATGTTGATGGGCTTTGCGATGAACCCGTCAAATCCCTCCTTCATGAACATCTCTCTGGCACCGCTTAGCGCATTTGCGGTAAGTGCGATGATGATCGGCCTGCGAATACTTGCCTCGGCGATCTGTCTGATCCGCTTCATCGTCTCAACTCCGTCCATCTCCGGCATCATATGGTCCATGAAAATGACATCATAATCACCGTTCTCATATTTCTCTATGGCTTCCCTGCCGCTTTCAGCCGTATCGGTAAACATCTTGTATTCCCTGAACAAACCGGTGGCAACCACAAGGTTCATCGGTTCATCATCAACAACGAGCGCCGAAATGCCGGTGAGTCGGAGTTTCTGCTCATCTTCCTGTGCGACATACTCGCCGTTTAAGATCCGAACAACAGGAAAAGCATACAGCGGTTTGGGAATAACCGTCACACCGTTGGACGATCCCGAGATGAAACCTTCATCGGCACACACAACGATCCTTATGCCCTTTTCCGACAATCCTTCAAGAAATGCCTTGTCTGCCTCATATTCCTCCTGTCCGGTAAAGATATGTGAGATCTTAATATCCGTTGTTACATGTTCAAGCTCCCTTATCTCGCCCGCCGAGTAGAGTTTTGTCTTCATGCCGGTCGCAAGACTTATCGCCATATCCCTGTAGAAATCCCTCACCTCAGGTACTTTGTATTTCTCGGGCTTGATGTAGAATACCATGCCTTCCGTTGCCGCATCCCTTAATGTCAGGCAGGGCTGCGGATCTATGACCTGCTGGGGGATCGAAATACGTACGGTCGTACCCGCCCCCTTGTTGCTCTGTATGTTTACGAAACCGCCCATATTGTGGACAAAACCATATACGATCGGAAGGCCTATACCGATACCTCCCGTACTGCGGTTTCTCTTCTTGTTGGCTTGATACATACCTTTTGAAACACGTGACATATCAGCTCTCGTCATACCTATTCCCGTATCGGTCACTTCAATCGTAAGGTTGACGCCGGACTCATGAGTAACACAGAAAACCTTAACATATATCCCGCCTCTTCTTGTGAACTTAACAGCGTTCTCAAGAAGATGCCTGAAGATCTTGTGAAGCTTTTTGATATCGCCTTTGAGCATGGAAGGTGTCTGCGGGTCGATATCCACTATAAGTTCCAGATCGTCCCGACCCTGCCTCGCCTTATAGTTTGCCACAACATCATTGATGAGCGAGATGCACATGTAGTTCTCTTCCTCAAGGTGCAGTTCTCCTCGTTTGATCTCCGTATAGTCCTGAATATCCTCTATCTGATGTGCCAGCCTGATACACGCATCCTGTATGGACCCGAGTTCGCTGCTGTCGCTGTTTTTCTGTAAAAGAGTTGTCATCCCGCTTATCACGTTTACGGGGGTGCGCAGTTCATGTGAGATATTCGACAGGAAATCCTCCATGTCGTGATTGTTTTCTTTGACTCTCGTTATCCATTCCTGAGCCCGCTCTTTTTCGGTATTCCTTCTGTTGACCGTAGTCCTGCTGAATATGTACATCGTAAGAACGGTGACGACATGATATACGATCCTCATCGTTTCAAATGCATTCATATCCGTCAGTCCCCCCGTAAAAAGGAACCGGAACTGGATGATCATTACGATCACGTATTCGGCAAGTATCAGGTTCAAAAGCGCCAGCCTGTCCGCCATTGTAAAAGTAACCATAAAGAGAGCGACCGATACCGATATGTCAAAAAGGCTCGTGTCATGAATGCCGTGATAAAAAAGCAGAAATGCAGCGTATGCGAAATAAATGTTGATCCTTGTTGTACTCTCCAGTCTGTGGGCTATATGAAGTACCCATATTATTATCATTCCCGCAAGCACAACAGCCGGAACCCAGAATTCCCAGTTTCCGAAGAAATTCTGGAGTATGCACGAGATTCCCGCAAGCGTACATATGGATATGATCAACCGTTCTTTTCTGATGTCGTCCACGTTCTCCTCCTGTATGTCAGATCTTTATCCCCTTTAACAGATCTCCGAGAGATGTCCCTACATCTTCAGCTTCGGGGATGTTTACCTCTTCATCGGCAGCGACTTCTTCGTCGGGATTTTCCAAAAGCGCCTTTATTGAAAGGGAAATCTTGCCATCCTTGACCGCAATGACCTTGACATCGACTTCCTGACCTTCTTCAAGAACAACCTTCGGGTGCTTGATCCGCTCATGCGATATCTGGGAAACATGAACGAGACCCGACATACCGTTACCTATATCAACAAACACACCGTAGTCTTTGATCGTTGCAACAGTACCGTGGAATACCTGACCCACCTGAACTTCCGACAGTTTCTTCTGCCTGCTGATGTCACGCTGCTCCTTCAGTATCTCCTTGGCAGACAGGACAAGTCTGTCCTCATCCATATTTGCCTCAAAAACCCTTACCTGAAGTTCCTTCCCGAGGAACGGGTTGCAATCATCTATCCTCTCAAGCGATAATTTTGAGACCGGAATAAAAGCCCTGATCCCTTCGAAATCGGCAACAACACCGCCCTTAACTATCCCGGTGACCGTAACCGTGATATTTTCCTGTGAAGCCTTGAGCTCTTCGGCTCTTCTCCATGCCAGAAGGGCATCCGTATCGTGAACGCCGTCTCCCATCAGGCTGTAGGACTCCTCAAGCATATCCTCGTAATCCTTCATTGTCTCATCCATTTTCATAACCTCCTTGTACTCTTAAGTGCAAGCAAAATCGCCTTCCGCTTGCACGATATGAATTATACCACATAACATATGCTTCTGTGGTATAATATATGACATTCGGAGGGTAATTTATTATGTATAAAGACATCACGGAATGCGGAAACTGCAAACACTTCTTCATCAACCCGGAAGGCATCTGTATGTGCAATAACGAGAACGGGCTGGCTTTCCCTTCAACAGGCGACTTCTGCTCCCATGCCGAGCCGTCTGATACAAAGCGTGAGATCAACAACTCCGAGCTGTTAAAACTTGTTTATGAACAGCGCAGAAACGGATGATGCAAATAATTCACAGGAGAATCAATATTATGAAAAAGAAGATCTATACTTTATTAACCGGTATTATCACGGCCACGGCCCTGACCGCATGCGGCTCTTCGGGCGGCAATAACGCGGAGGCGATAAAAGACGCCAACACGGAAGTATCCGGCAAGGTCGTAATTTATACATCAATGTACGAAGATATTGTCGATGACATGGAAAAGGTCATGAAGGAAAAATTCCCGAACGTCAAAGTCGAATTCTTCCAGGGCGGGTCCGGAACAATACAGTCCAAGGTCGCTGCCGAATTGGAGTCCGGAAAGCTCGGCTGTGATATCCTGATGGTTGCAGAGCCCTCATATTCACTTCAATTAAAGGACGAAGGCATTCTTCATCCGTATAAGTTCTCTCAGACCGACAAGCTTGCTTTTGAATATGACAAGGACGGATACTGGTATCCCGTAAGAACGCCGAACATGGTCCTTGCTTATAACCCGGAGCTGAACAATAAGGCCGATCTGCCAACATCATTTAAGGACTTTGCCCAGAGAACGGACATGAAAGGACAGCTTTCCATGGGCGATCCGATGACTTCCGGTACGGCATATACCACGGTCGTATCCCTTCTGGACAAATACGGCGAAGCATATTTTCAGGAACTGGGAGCACAGGAAGTTGCGATCGAATCCGGTTCGGTAGCGCTTTCAAAGCTTGAGACCGGGGAATGCAAGGAGATCATGATCCTTGAAGAATCGGTTCTTAAAAAGAGGCAGGAGGAGAACTCAAGTCTCGAGGTCATTTACCCCGATGACGGATGTGTGCTCATCCCCTCCACGATAATGATAATAGACGGGGACCACAGTGCAAACAACAATATCCCTGCCTGTGAAGCGATCGAAGAATTCTATCTGTCTCTTGAAGGACAGCATCAGATAATCAACGGCTGGATGAACGGTGTCAGGACCGATCTGACCGAAACTCCCTATGACGGAAGACCTCTGCAGGAACTTCTTGATATAGCCATCCCCGTAGACTGGGACAAGAGCTATCATCAGAGGGATGATATTCTTAAAATGTTCCAGCAGTATGTGACGGCGGAGTGATATCTTGAAGAGCAGGCATCTTGATGTAAAGTGGATACTAATAGCCCTGATCGTGGCATTTTTGCTCGTTTTTCAGGTGTTGCCGCTGCTTTATCTTATAACGCGCACTTTCATCGTCGATGGACACTTTTCTCTGGAGACGATAAAGCGCATATATTCTTACGAGCCTAACCTGACGTGTATAAAAAACACGCTGGTTTCTTCTTTTTTGTCCATGATCTTCGGAGTACTTATAGCTTTTCCGCTTGCATGGCTCGTAGGCAGGACAAACCTTTACGGCAAGACCTTTTTCCGTTCGGTGTTTGTCATGACCTACATGGTGCCCCCTTACGTAGGTGCCATGGCATGGCTCAGACTTCTCAATCCCACCGTGGGTACAATGAATGTTTTTCTGAAGGATCTCTTCGGCCTGCAGAGTATGCCTTTTAATATCTATTCGATGGGCGGTCTTGTGTGGGTTCTGACCACTTTCTACTACCCTTACGCGTTCATTACCATATCACGCGCAATGGAGAACATGGATCCGTCACTGGAAGAATCCGCAAGAAGTTGCGGAGCTTCACCTCTTAAGACTCTGCTTACCGTGACTCTTCCGCTCACATTGCCGGCAATAGTCGCCGGAGGGCTTCTTGTATTTATCGCGGCATCTTCCTGCTACGGGATACCGTCTATCATCGGTGCTCCCGGCAAGATCTATACCATTACGACCCGTATCGTCGATTACGTTTCTTCCGGATCAAAAGGCAGCATTCCGGATGCCGCTACCCTGGCGGTATTTTTGATGATCGTCTCGTTTCTTATCCTTCGTATTTTCATTTATCCGTTGAAAAACAGGGACTTTATAACAGTCTCCGGCAAATCGACACAGCCGGTGAAAGTTGACCTCGGAAAGTGGAGGATCCCGGCTACGATACTTGTTGCGCTGTTTGTGTTTACGGTGGTCATTCTTCCGTTCTTTACCGTATTTGCCACTTCATTTACGGTAAACATGGGAAAATCGGTATTTGCTCCCGGCAACTTTACCTTCAAATACTGGATGACAATAGTGTCGAGGGCTTCCATAATCAAGTCCGTAACCAACAGTGTGATCTCTGCCGTCTGCGCCGCAACACTCGGGATGATCGTATGCGTCGTCATGGCATACCTTTTGAAGAGAACATCTGCAAAAGGCAAGGAAATACCCGATTTTCTCATAACGGTCGGATCCGGCACGCCGTCGGTAGTCATCGCTCTTTCACTGATAATGACAATGTCCGGGAAATTCGGGATCAATATCTACAATACGATCTTTATCATGATCACCGCATATATGATAAAGTATATGCTCATGGGCATGAGAACATGTGTCGCGGCATTCTCACAGATAAGTGTCTCTCTCGAAGAAGCAGCGGAAGCATCGGGAGCGGGTTTTATACGCAGGATGAAGGACATAACGATACCGCTCATACTTCCCTCGATAGTTGCAGGGTGGTTTTTGATATTCATGCCGAGTTTTTATGAACTTACGATGTCCAATCTCCTGTACTCAAGTAATACCAAGACGCTCGGCGTCGATCTCTTTTTGTACCAGACGTATCACAGTCAGCAGACCGCATCAGCTCTTGCGGGCGGCATCCTGATAATGGTACTGATACTCAATACCCTGATAAACAAAACCTCAAAGGGCAGATTTTCGATTTAGCGGGAGGAATTATGCCGGATATTATTCTGAAAAACGTAACAAAGAGTTTTGGAAACACGCAGGTCATAAAGGAATTTGACGCTACATTCGCGGACGGGGAATTCGTGACGCTTTTGGGGCCGTCGGGCTGCGGCAAGACAACCACCCTGCGGATGATCGCCGGTTTTGAGAAGCCTACAAGCGGTGAGATCTATATCGGAGAAGATCTTGTATGCGGCAAGGACGTCTTTGTCCCCACAGAGAAGCGTAATTTCGGGATGGTCTTCCAGTCATATGCCGTATGGCCGCACATGAACGTGTATGACAATGTTGCTTATCCGCTTAAAATACGGAAAGTCCCCAAGGCCGAGATAAAGGACAAGGTACTCAGTGTTCTTGAAGACGTCGGACTAACGGGGTATGAAAACAAGATGCCGTCATCACTTTCCGGTGGTCAGCAACAAAGGGTTGCTCTCGGGCGTGCACTTGTATCCGAAGCAAAGCTGTTGCTGTGTGATGAACCTCTCTCAAACCTTGACGCAAGACTGCGAAAAAAGATGCGCTCCCAGATAAAAGCGGTCCGTGAAAAATACGGCATGACCGTCGTATACGTAACACATGACCTTACAGAAGCGACAGAGTTGTCCGACAGGATCTTCGTTCTGAACGAGGGCGTTGTCCAGCAGGTCGGCTCTCCAAAGGAAATATGCGATTCTCCCGCAAATGAATTTGTCAGGGATTTTATCGGAGCATTCTGAAACAAAAAAGCTGTTGCAGTCATACTGCAACAGCTTTTATCAGTACCCGGTCCCGTTACATGGTCTTGCACGTCTTGAGGAACGTAACAGCATCAGGTTTGTATCCTTTTGCCTGCCACTGTGTGAACAGATCTTCAAGTTCTGTTCCCGTAAAGCCCTTCTCGTCAAGCTTAAGAGTATTCCACGCCTTTTCGAATTCCTCTTTCTTTATGTCCTCCAGCTCGGCTGTACCGCCGCTTACCTTCTCCAGATTCTTTTCATCGATCCTGTTGTCCAACATAACAGTTTCCTCCTTCATCATATCCTGTTTATTCCTTCCGGAACCTCATAACTGATAATACAGTTATACATCAATAACCGTCACAGTTATGTCATAGATGCAATAAGGGCATCTATCTCCTCCTGGGAAAGCATCCTTCCCGGATCAGCGGAAGGAGCAGCTGCCGCAGGTGCGGGAGCCGCCGCAGGGGTAACCTGGTTAGCGGCAAAAGCAGCACCTCCCCCTGCCTGAGGGGATTTGCCCATAATACTTGCAAGTAATGCCTGTTGTTCCGGATCCAAACCGTTTGCATCCATAATTCCTGTATCCTTCTCGGGTTATTAAAAAGATTGAAGCCCATTATACCACATATCATTTATTAAAGACACCTCGCATCCGGATCAGAACCCGCTTGTGACTTTTCTCTATCCATTTAAGGATCCTCTCTGTCTATTTGATAAAGGTACTCATCTGCGGGGTTCTGCCGGAAAGCTGCCAGACTTCCCATTCTGCCTTCCCGTGCCCCGGTGCATCCACGGTTATTGTATCTACCGGCATTCCTTCGGGAACAGTCACCTCGAATACAACAGACCTGCCCTTTTCAGGTGTCTCCGTCTTCGATCCGAGCCTGATCCTTGAATCGTCAAAAAGCGGGACTACCGCAACTTTATCAAGCGCACCCTCTTCAACCGTGACCGGATACGACATCTTATCGCATATCATCTCAGGAGGATTGACAATGATAAGAGCTAAAGACTCCTGAGCCGTTTCTTTCAGATGTCTCCACTGACGCGCTCCTCCGAGTAAATACTCATAATATGCCCATACAGCACCGTCGCACGGCTCATACTCGAACTCTTCGGTAAACTCCTTTTCACGCCCGATCTCATCGACTACCCAGCATTTGGCCACTATCGTATTCTTACCCTTAAACGAAAGATCATACAGTTCACCATCCTGAACATGGCCGATCCTGTGTCCCCATATATCATATATATCGTTATACTGCTGATATACTGCGGTTGACAGGTCATCTCCCTGCCATATGAGGTTTGCCCCGTCTATCTGATACTCGAAGTAATCAATGAGCCCGTCGTAAATGTTATAGAACAGATAGGTTCCGATATCGGGGTTATTGTGACACTCTATTATTATCCAGTCGCCGACGCGCTTTGCGTCCATTATCGCGGTTGCCGCAGGAGCATACGGTGTAATGTCGATCTCATAACCGTCAATTATAAACGTCCTGTCCCTGTAGGAAAATTCCGGCTCAATTTCTCCCATATAATATGAACTGTACATCACGATATCAACATCACGGAGCTTTTTTACATTACCGTCATCATCAACGGTAACCTCACACATCATGAGCGGGTAGCCGCTGTCCCAGTCACGTGTGTTAACAAGTCCGTCAAAGTCCGTATCCTCTGTTATACCGTAATGAGCTACACCGATATTCTCCGTCTCATTAAAGTAACCGCCCAAGTATTTCCAGTCTGTGTATTCTTCAGTCGTTTCATACTCATGATCCGCCATCGGCTGGAGCCATACACCATCCTCATCCGTCTCCCATGCCCATGCGTAAAAGGTGTCATCTTCTTTTGATTCGGCAGGATTTTCGGTATCATTGTCGCGATAGAACAGCCAGTCATATGACCAACCTACATTATAATCCGTGAACCCTTTCGTATTAAACACATACATGGATGCAACAGAATCGCCGTTACCGATCTCCTTAAGATACAGATAGTCCTCATTGCCGAATGTTCCAACATGGAATACTCCGCCTGTACCTTCATCTCCGTATAATTCCATATCTTCGGGGAGCAGATCTTTGCAATCATCAAAATCCATACGGAAAATGTCGGGTTCCTCTCCCTTCTTTGACCGGCTGTACTCAAATGAAAGCGTCCCCGAGCCTTTGGCCTTATCGGAAAGCCTTGTGAATTCAAATGATCCGTCCTTTTTGACGGCAAGAGTTCCGTAATCTTCGCCCGTCTCCCTGTCAAAGAGCGTCCAATCACCGGCAAGATATGACAGTATGCCTTTTTCCGAAGACAGATTAACTGTTGCCGCCTTATCATCATCCTTACCGGCACCATCTTCTTTGCTGTTCTCTTCGACTTTTTCCGTTTTGTCTTTAGGATCGCTGTTGCCTCTTCCGGCACATCCTGCGAGAAATACGGCTGCTGTAAGACTTACAATGATCGTTTTAAATACTCTTCTCTTCATATCCGGTGTTCCTTCATACTTTGTTTATTCACCTGTACAGTTCATAGTATCTGCGTTTGGGATATCCTGTCAGATCTCATTATTTTCGGCTGTATCGGATTTCTGCGAAGTATTGCTTCCAACCTCACGGACCGTAAGCATACCGTCTCCGTCAATGCTCATGATCTCCGGAGGATATTCCGTTATCTCATCTCCGCCATGATCGGAGTAAACCCTTATTGCCGAGGGATTGGTCGGAACATACTCTCCTCTATCCGAGCGCCCGATATACACGTATTTTGCATCAGCAGGTTTGACGGTATCATCCTTCAGAGACAATGTTACAAAGCTCGGATCGGCCTCTTCGCAGTAATATGTCATGAAATACGTCTGCTTGTCTTTATGCACGAGCATTGCAACGGTGCCGTAGAACATTCCTCCATAGGACGTTATGATCTCGGACGAGAGATAGTTTCTTCTGTTAATGCATACATCGATTCCCGAAGGATACTGGTTTCCTTCATTGTCCTCTGTTTCGGAAACAATCCATGATATCGTATCGGTAATGCCGTCTTCATCGTTATCAAAGCATGTCTCGCCGTAATGGCCCGGGATCTGCATGATCCATTCATCCGGTGCGTTTGAAACAAAATCCTTATTGAATATCGTTCCATCCGTATCATCCGTAAACAGTACGGTTACCGTTACATTGGCAAGAACAGCGTTTACCTTATCAAACCAGAATGTCACTCCCTGAGGATCGAGTACCCAACCGTATTCGCCTTTGTCCAGGAAATTCTTCATATCCTCCCTGATGTCGATCGGTTCCATTGCATAATCGTCCGTATAGACCATCATTTTGTTGGTCACGACAACGGACAGTTGATTTGAAAGAAGGGCGTAGAATGCTTCTTCATCATCGACTATATCCGACAGTTTGAGTTCCTTACCGCTGTCTGTCAGGAACGAGTGCCCGCGCATTTCGACATAGTCACCTTCATATCCGGCCATGCGATACTCAGTGGCAAAGGAAGACACCATGGAATCTGCGCGTCTTACATATATATTCCATTCTTCCTCAAGCGGATAGTATCTGTTCCCGATTTTATCCTTCAACGCGGCAGAAGTAAGTTCATCAATCTCCCCTATCTCGTTCTGTCTTGTCTCATCCTCGGACATTCCGATATCCTCATTTAGCATGGC